>Ga0265339_10000671_pt1 | contig 26455 bp, 18 predicted proteins | sample 4CB219metaG_FD_202085 | JGI IMG/M metagenome (GOLD analysis project Ga0265339, IMG submission 202085) | Rhizosphere microbial communities from Carex aquatilis grown in University of Washington, Seatle, WA, United States - 4-CB2-19 metaG | ecosystem: Host-associated > Plants > Roots >... | reverse complement strand
CACGTATGCCGAAGACGGGACCGATCCCCTCAGCGTGATCATTTCCGCCGTCGCGCCTGGCACGGCCACGGCCACCGCGACCGGCAGCGCCGTCGTCTTGGAGGGCAATTTGTCCGGTGCCGGAACGACGTTCTCCGCCACCGAAGCACTATCGTTCACCGGGAACGTGGCAACTTTCACCGACCCGAACAGCACCGACACCGCTAGCGCCTTTACCGCTATTATCAACTGGGGCGATGGCACCACGACCGCGGGCACAGTCAGCGGCTCACCCGCCGGTTTCACAATCAATGGGACGCACACGTATAGCGACGGCGGCGTTTTCCCAACCACCATCTCCGTCAACGAAACCGGCACCAGCCCGGCGCCGGCCGCCACGCTCACGGGCGCCGCCAACGTCACCGACACCGACACGCTGACTGCGACCGGCACCGCCATCGCCGCCACCGAGGGCACGTCGTTCACAGGGTCGGTCGCCACTTTCACCGACTCGAACCCCAGCACCGCAGCCGGCGATTTGATTGCTACGATCTTCTGGGGCGACGGCGGTAGCTCCGCAGGCACGGTGACAGGTTCGAACGGAAACTTCACCGTTACGGCAAGCCACATCTACGGCGACGAGGGTACGTTCGACAACACCGTCGTCGTCGCCGACGACGCCATCGGGGGCGGCACCTCGACGGTTACCAGCACCGCGACCGTCGCCGAATCCGACACACTCACTCCGGGGCCGATCACGTTCACACCGACCGAGGGACAGTCGTTCAGCGGCACGGTGGCCACCTTTACCAGCAGCAACACGGCGGGCCTCGCCAGTGATTTCGTGGCCACGATCGACTGGGGCGACGGCACGACGACGGCGGGGATCATCGCCGGAAGCAACGGCAACTACACGGTGACCGGCACTCACGCCTACGCGAACGACGGCACCGAATCGGTCACGGTGAGCATCGCCGATGACGCTCCCGGCACGGCGACCGCCACCGCTGCCAGCACGGCAAATATTCTTGAAGGCGATTTGACCGGCACGGGCGCGACGTTCTCGGCAACCGAGGGAAGCAGTTTTTCTGGCAATGTCGCGACCTTCAACGACGCCGCAAGCACCGCGACCGCCGCATCGTTCACCGCTACGATCGACTGGGGCGACGGAAGCGGCACGTCGGCCGGCACGGTCACTGGCGCGCCCGGCGGCTTCACGGTCTCGGGCACGCATACCTTTACCGACGGCGGCGCTTTCCCCGTGCGCGTCTTTGTCACGGAGACTGGCATCAGCCCCGCTCCAGCCGCGACCATCACTGCTCTGGCCAACGTGCCCGACACCGATGTCCTGGCTGCGACGGCGACCGCCGCCATCAGCCAGACCGAGGGCCAGACGTTCAACGGCACCGTCGCCACCTTCAGCGACGACAATCTGGCCACGGTCGCCTCGGACTTTATCGCTAGCATCGTCTGGGGCGACGGAAGCTCGTCGACCGGCACCGTTACCGGCGCCAACGGCCAGTTTACCGTGACGGCGAATCACGCTTATCTCGACGAGGGGACCTTTACCGCGCAAGTCACCATCGCCGACGACGCGACGGGCGGACCCACGGCGACGACCACCACCACGGCAACGATTGCCGAAGGCGACCAGTTGCTGCCGATTCCCCAGATATTCCAGGCCACCGCGGGAAGCAGTTTTTCTGGCAATGTCGCGACGTTCAAGGACAACAGCAGTTTCAATTCGGCAAGCGATTTCTCCGCCATCATCGACTGGGGCGACGGTACGACGACACCGGGTTCGGTCAGCGGGAATGGCAGCACATTCACGGTTAGTGGAACTCACACCTACCTGCATGACGGGTCGATCGGCGTCAACGTGACGTTCTTCGACGACGCCCCTGGAACGGCCGAAGTCGCGGCCAACAGCACCGCCCACGTCGCCAGCGCGGGATTGACCCTAAAAAACGCGTCAATTTCGGCCACCGAACGCACGGCGTTCAGCGGCACCGTGGCGACCTTCATCGACCCAAGCACGAGCGACACATCCGCCCAATTCACGGCCACAATCAATTGGGGCGACGGCAGCAGTTCGGCCGGCACCGTGACCGGTTCGGGTGGAGCGTTCTCCGTCGCCGGCAGCCACACATTCACCAGTGAAGGCGGCTCGACCGTCACCGTGCAGGTCACCGACACAAACTCCGCGCCGACGGCGACTTTCAGCGAGTCGAGCACCGTAAGCGTCTTGGATGCCGATGTGCTGAGCGGTAGCGGCCTCACGATTGCACCGGTCGAGGGGCAGACGTTCTCCGGCAACGTAGCCACTTTCACCGACGTCAGCACGACCGCCGCCGCCACCGACTTCACGGCCTCGATCAATTGGGGCGATGGTAGCAGCTCGACGGGCACCGTCAGCGGTTCGGCCGGAACGTTCACCGTCAGCGGGTCGCATACGTACGTCGCCGGCGGCACCGATTCGGTTAAGGTGACGCTGGCCGACAATCCGCCAGGCACCGCCACCGCCACCGCCACCGGGACGGCTCAAGTAGCCAGCGCAACGCTCTCCGCCAAGGCGGTGAACGTGACGGTCACTCAGGGCGACGTGGCCAGCAACGTGACCGTGGCCACTTTCACCGATTCCAACCCCAGCGCGCCGGCTTCCGGTTTCAGGGCCACCGTCGATTGGGGCGACGGCAGCAGCACCGACCAGGTGGCCACCGTCACGGGCTCCAACGGCACGTTTACCGTCGCGGGCAGCCATACGTACGCAAACCCGGGTCACTTCGCTCTGACAGTTGCGATTCAGAACCAGGGCGGAGGCACGGCCTCTGCCAGCCCGACGGCCGTAATCGGCAGCAACGACGAGCGCTTCGTCGCCCAGCTTTACCGCGACCTCCTTGGGCGCGAGGCAGAGCCGGGAGGAATGACGTTTTGGGATACCCAGATCAGCCAGGGGAAAAGTCGTGCGGCAATTGCGACCGGTTTCCTCGGCAGCCTCGAGTTTCGCCTTGATGTCGCGAACGAACTGTACCAGACCTATCTGCAGCGCCCCGCCGACCTATCGGGCGTGACCACCGTCGCGCGGGCGCTGACCACCAACACGCCCGAGCAGGAGGCCGCGGTCCTGGTGAGCTCGACGGAGTTCTTCACCAACCAGGCGTTCGGCACGAGTGACGGTTTCCTCACGGCCCTTTATTCCGACGCGCTCCACCGACAGGTCGATCCGGGCGCGCAACTAAGTTTCGGCGTCATGAACATCTCCGATCCGGCCGTTCGCGCGCAAATTGCTGCCCAGGTCTTCGGCGGAACCGAGTACCGAACGGACTTGACCAATTCCCCAGCGCACACTGCCCAAAAATTCAATCAGGGGGTGCCCGTGGGCTTCTACCAAACTTTCCTGCACCGCAATGCCGATTCGGCCGGCCTGGCGGCCGCCCTGGCTCAATACAAGGCCGGCCAGAACGACGCGCAGGTGATCGACACAATCGTCGCTTCCGACGAGTATTTCACGAACTTGTAGCCCGCGCGGAAGAAATGGGCGGTGCTGGCACGGCGAACCGCCGCCACCGCCGTAAAACCAAGGCGGCGCGCACGATGTTGACACGTCACTGCGGAACGGCTACAAGGTGCCGCTCGAAATTGGCTCTTGGCCGCCCTCTCAGGTTTCGACCGTCATTCACGCGACTGAAGCGCAGAGGGCCTACCTGGGCGTTTACGGTTCATCCCACGTCGTTTCGTGTCAGTTCGCCCCGTTGTCGCATGTAAATCAGGCTCCGTAACGCATTTAAGGTGATGCGATGGACAAACGCCTAACCGCGCGGTGCCGAACCATGCGACGGGCACGCGCAGCGTTGGTCGGCGGGCTGGCGTTTTTCGTCGCGACGCAACTGGCGTTGAATGTGGTTCTCGATGGTCCCTGGGCGGCCATGCGCGACCTGGAATTTGGCGAGAAACTCTGCCGCTTGCAGGCGAGGCTCAAGGAAGCTCCCGAGCGGCCCTTCCTGCTCGTCTTGGGCAGTTCGCGCTCGGCCAACGGTGTTTTGCCGAGCAAACTGGCCGCCGCGTCGACGGCCGCCGGGCACACACCTTTGGTATTCAACTTTGGATTGGTCGGCTGCGGGCCTGTTCAGGAGTTGATGCTCATGCGGCGACTGTTACGGCGCGGAATCCGACCCGATCGCGTGCTGATCGAAGTGCATCCGGCATTGTTGCACCAGGAGCCAGGCGTGTTCGGTGAACGAATCTGGATGCAGGTTTCTCGGATGGAATCATGTGATCTCGACATCTTCCACCGTTACCTTGCCGAAACGGGAGGATGTTCGTGGCGATACCCCGACAGTTGGCCCTGGTCGTGGTGGCACGGGCGGCTGGTCCCGGCATGGTCGCACCGAATTTCGATCTTCAATCAATTGGCGCCTTTGTGGCTGGAAGCCGCTTCGAGGCAAGATTACTTCAAGCAGATCGACGCGTTGGGTTGGATGCCGTCGCCATTCCCGCCTCCAACCGAGGAGAATCGCCGGCGATGGAGCGAAAACGCGCGAAACGAGTATGCCCGAGCATTCGAGCGCTATCGCGTGACGGCACTGGCCGACCGCGCCCTGCGCGAACTGCTCGAAGTTTGCCGCGGCGAGGGGATCGCCCCGGCGCTGTTACTCATGCCCGAGGGAAGCAATTTCCGTGGCTGGTATCCGCCGGGTGCCCGCCACGAGATCAACAACTACTTGACGCAGTTGCACGCGGAATTTGGCGCGCGCATCTTCGATGCGATGACCTGGTGCGACGACGACGATTTTGCAGACGGGCACCACCTGCTGAGCGAGCCCGCGGCGCGATTCTCGGAGCGTCTCGGTCGCGAGCTGGAGTGGCCCGTATTGGCCCGGCAACCCGCTATTTCAACAGCCACTCGACCGCAGCCATCGGCTCGGCCTCCTCGCCGCCGTTGAATAACGTCACGCCGTCGGCCTTGCCGGCGGCGGCGTAGGCCGAACGTACGAGTTCCGGCGCGTCGTCCCCTTCGCCGGCCAGCCAGAGCGGGCGCGGTGCCGCCAACGCCAACATGCCCGGCACGTCGCCGTACTTCACGCTCCCCGGCAAAAAGTTCGCATCGGCGAAATCGTTGAGCTTGCCGAAGCGGAAGCCTGCCGAATCGACGACGGCGCGGCTCACGGCGTCGCCCGCCTGGGCACACGCGGCGGCCACCCACGGGCCCGCGCCGTCGAGGCCAACCAGGTCGATCCGTTCAGGATGCTCTTCGTGGTGTTTGACGAACGAGACGAGGCTTAAAGCGTCATGCACGCGTTGGGCGAAAAGGGGATGGTTGTAGCCGTAGGTGAAACCGGCGTATTGACGGGGCGTATTCACTTTGCGGTTCTTGATCGGTCCTTCGCCCGCTTTCACGAATTCGCCCTGGTAGAGCATGTCGATGGAAGCCACCGCCGCGCCGCCGGAAAGCAACCTGGCGATTTCCGCCTTGAGGCCGCCGTCGGTTCCATAAAGGCCCGCCTTACCGGCTTCGTCGATCCAGATCACGACCTGCTTGTTCCATTGTTTCGGCTGTAAGAACAATACCGGCAATTCCTGGCCGTGCTCGCCGTTGCGCAAGAGTCCCACGAACTCGAGGTGGTTGCCGCGGTCCTGTTCGCCGGTCTTCTCGAATTCGACCGCCCCGGCGGCCGGGAGCCCATGGCCGATCATCACGTCCAACGCCCCCCCCACGACCTCGCGGTACTTGGCCAGCGACGTGGCGTCTTTGGGAGTTAGCTCCGCGAGTTGTCGCGCCGCGTCCTGGTCGAGATAGCGGCAAAGGCTCCGTTCGTACTCGTCCCCCGAGGGGGGCTTGGGGTGCGCGTCGTCCCAGACGGTCATCTCCGCGATCGTGAGCGGCTTGAAATCCTCTTCGATGATCGGTTCTTCCTGGCCCAGTTTGAGGTGTTGGTTGAACCAGTGATACATCACGGCCCGGCTCACGTAATTGTAGTTGTGGTCGAAATGGATCAGGGGCTTGGCCATCACCTTGTCTTCCGCGTCGAACAGCTTGTAAAGCCGCTTGAGCTCGGGCAGCCCCTTGGTGGCAATGTCGATCGTCCAATCGTTGGCCCCGGTCATGCCCAGCGGCTTGGGAGCGAACAAACCGGCCAGCTCGATGTTGCCCGTGTCGATCCGCAGGTAGTCGCAGTTTTCGCAAGTGCATCCGCCTTGCATGGCGGTCGAAACCATCACCGCCGGAAACGCCGCCGCCGGCCGCGGATCGACCGCCGTCAGCATGAACGTCTGCGTGCCGCCGCCGCTCGCCCCCGTGACGCCGATCCGCGTCGGATCGACATCGGGCAAATCGCACAGCCAGTCGAGCGCTCGGACCGAGTTATAGGTTTGCAGTCCCATGATATTCTGCAATCGCAGCTCGGCCTGTGGGCTGAAGAAGCCCCAGTTCTCCGTGCCCTCAAGTGCCGGACGGGGATCGCCATAGCTATGGGCCACGCCGATCTGCTGGCTGTCGGCAACGCTGATCATGTCGTAGTGGAAGACCACGCAACCCATTCGCGCCAATTGCATGCAGCGGGCCTGCAGCGGATGGCGACCGCAATTCACGAACCGCTCCGCGCCTTCGACGATTTGCTTTTTCGCCATATCCAAACCCTGGTCGACAAAGCGTCCGTTGCGCCAATGCCCGTGCGGGCAGAGCACGCCCGGCAATTTCCCTTTTCGCCCTTTGGGTCGGTAGAGGCTGCCGGCCACGAAATGGCCCGGATAACTCTCCAGGTAGACGCGCTCGACAGTGTAGTCGCCACGGTCGACCTTCCCGTGGACCACCGCGTTAGTGGGCGTCTTGCTGGGCATCGGCCAGAGGCCGGTGGCCACCTTCACTTGCCGCCGCACGCGCTCGGCGCGCTTTTCCCAATCGGCCACGCTGGCGCTCGGCTGGAATGGGAATTCACCGTTGAGGTCTTTGAGAGGTCCCAGCCGCTTGTCGGCGGGCTGCTTGCCGTCGGCTAATGCCCTGGGCGCATCGGCGCGGCCAGGCGCAGGCCGAAAGGCGAGTGGCATGATGAAACCCGTCACGACGACAAGGCGGGTGAAACGGACGATGAGCGAGCGGTGCGAGTCGGGCGCATGCATGAGGCTTTCTTTCCTGGGATTGTGCTTTCCTGGGATCGTGGCAATTCAAGATCGGCGGTGTCGCCACCGGCAGTGTCTAATTTACGCCGGCGCGGTGGAGCAAGCCACTGTTTTTTGGTTCAAGTTCCGAACGGGCCGCCGAGAGAGGCGAGCCAACCTGCTAAGGTTGCATTGAACAATGGTGCGTTACAATGGGGGATGTGGTGAATCTATCGAGTATCGGCGAGTCAGTCGAAATGCGATAAACGCCGGGTCAAGCGTGACTGCATTCGCTCCTTCAAAAACCAATCTTGCGGCTGATTTCGAAAGCGGCTAGCCTCCCTCGCCACAATCTTTCTTCACCGCCTTTTTGACCGCCGCTCGGCAGAACTTTTGAGCACATTTCCGGCAGAGGTTGTTCCGCGCGCTGTTGCATGCAACCTCGCGAATGATACGGCCCTATTCATGCATGCATCCATTCTTCGAGCCGGACGTAGCTGGTTTTCGACAGCCGTTGGACTGACGGCCCTGTGCGCAATTCTGGGTTCCGCGAACCCCGTCGACGCGCAGTCGTCGCGCCGCACGACGTACGGCACGCCTGCGGCGAACGATGTCTTACCAGAATTCCCCGAATCGCCGGTTGCCGGCGGTAGCTCGGTCGTACGCATCCAAGACACGACTTTGGCGGGGCGAAAAAACGGTAACAACAATGACGACGATGATGATGACGACGATGATGATGAGCCCGACTGGCCCGACATCTCGCAGCCGGGGCCCGACATGGGCAACTTTCCCAACAGCGCATTCACTTTGCCCAAGGGGAAGGTGTACATCGAACAGGCCCCGTTCACGCTAGTCGCAGCCGATCGCCACACGCCCGCAGCCTATGCCTGGCCCTTTTTGTTTCGCTATGGCGTTACCGACAACGTCGAATTCCGCTTCATCGACACGGGCCTGACCAGCGTTTTCGGAAGCCAAGGCACGACAGGCTTCAGCCCGTTGATCTTCGATCTGAAAGTTCATCTCTGGGACCAGCAGGGCAAGTTCATTCCCGCCTCGTCGTTGGAGACTTATATCGTAAGCACCTGGGGCAGCCCAGCGTTCCAGGGGGGCACGCAGCCCTCGGTGAACATGAATTTCGACCTCAAGCTCACGGAGAAGACCGGTCTCGAATGGTCACTGGGTTACACCGGAGTCCTCGACGCCATCGACCTGCGAACGGGCGCGCGTTTCACGCCTCGCTTGAATTTCGTCAACTCCTTTTTCCAACGGCACAATCTGGACACGAACCAGTTTACGGCCCAGTGGGCGATCCAGCGTCAGATCAAGAAAAGATTGGCTGTCTTCGCGCACGGTTACTACGCTGGCGCGATTTTCCTACAACAAGGTAAGGGCAGCGTGGCCGGCATTGGAGCGTTTTGGACCTTCTCCAAGCGGCTGGTGGCGTTCGGATCGTGCAATGCGGGCCTCGACCCCAATGTCTCGCCCGTGTCGGGGCAATTTGGCTTCTCTTTTGCGCTGTGACGGCGATAAACCACGAATGTTGGTCGGATGGAACAACACGCAATCGAACGAATTCGGAGCACGACGGTTGGACGCGGTACGTGAAAACAGTTGCGTGCCGGCTCGCTTGCGCTTCGCATTGGCGTGGATGGTGTCGTGCGCCGCGGCCGGCGGTTGCCTGGGCCCGAAGGCCGTCAACCAGACCCGCATGCGCTACAATGAGGTCTACCGCGACACCAACGACGAGCAGATCCTGTTGAACATCGTGCGGCTTCGCTACGCCGACTCCCCAGTGTTCATCGACTTACCCAGCATCACCAGCCAGTTCGAGCTGTCGGGCCGGGGCAATTACCTTGGAGGCAGAGGCAACCAGTTTCCAGGTCAGACCAACCTCGGGTTCGGTGAAATGGCGCTGCGTGATACTCCGACCCTGAGTTACCACCCGCGTGCCGGCCAAGACCTTGCCAAGCCCCTCTTGACCCCGCTCACGACCGAACTCCTGCGTGTGGTCAACGCGGGGGCGAACCTCGAGCAATTCCTGGTCATGGCGGTCAACGACCTCAACGACGTCCCGAATGCCAATCGAGCCACGCTGATGGTGCCGAGGGTGGCGGACGAAAACATCAACTACCGTTATGGCATCAGCATGCTTACGGCCCTCTTGGACCGTCGTGCGATCGAGCTGACCGTCGGCACGATCGAAGACACCGACTACTCGTATCCGATTCCGGTGTCGCTCCTGAAAGGGAGCGATTTCCTCAGCGCCGCGAAGGACGGTTACGCGTTCCATCCCGAAGAAGATGGCGACCACCCCGCAAAAGATGGCGACTACGTGAAGTTGCGACGCAAAGACAAGGGGCTGGTCATGCGGATTTACCCCAGAGAGATCGATTCGTTCGAGATGCAGCAAGTGGTGCGGATCTTCGGGCTGAAACCGCGATTGCCCGTCTACAAGATCAAATCGGAGTTGGCCGAAGAGGGCATCAAGGCTTTGCCGATGGGAGTGCAAGAGAGCGACACGCTTTACCTGAGCATGCGGTCGCTGTTGCAAATCGCCGTTTTTCTGTCCAAGGGGGTCATCGTTCCCGAGGAGCACTTGCGCAACGGAATCGCTCCGACGACGCCCGGCCCGGAAGGCCGCCCCTACGACTGGACATTGGTCACCAAGGGCCTGTTCTGCGTGCAGGTGCAGCCGAGCAAGCCGCGCGACGCCGAGGTGGCGGTCAAGTACCGCGGCTATTGGTTCTTTATCCCCAAGAACGACGTCGAATCACGAAGCGTGCTGGCCATCATCGAACTCCTGTTCGCCTTCCAAGAGGCCGACATCAAGCAACTCGGTCCGTTGCTGACGATTCCAACGGGAGGCTAGGCGTCGATCCGGGCTTTCACTACCTGGCTTCGAATCCGTTTGCAAATGGTCCCAAGCGCGTTTAAACTCGGTGGTGTCGGCCCGTGTCGTCGGCGACGCCCTTAGGCCCGTACGGTGAGCGAGAGGACAACCAAGAGCGAGGATCAACCAGAGCACGGTCGAGAGCACGGTGCGGCCATTGGGTCGGCAGCATGGCGACGAATACCGACGAACCGCAACGTGACGATGATTCCTGGTTGTATGGAAGCCCCACCTACCGACTGGCCCTGCGTTTGGGGTTGGCGAATCCGACCAGGCCCCGGCGAACGCTGAGGATTCTGCTGCTGGTCCTGGTCACTTGGGTGCCTTTGGTGCTGTTGTCGCTGGCAGCCGGCACCGCGCTGGGCGGGCGTGTCGACCTTCCGTTGTTGCGCGATCCAGAGATTTTTATCCGGTTTCTGTTCGTCGTTCCGCTCTTGGAGCTCGCCGAGTTCATCGTTTCCAAGAGTATCACGGTTCAGGTCCGCCACCTGGTGGCTTCGGGGCTCGTCCCCGAGCGCGAACTTCCGGCGTTCGATTCGGTAAAGAACGAGGTCGCCCGGCTGCGCCGCTCGGTACTCGCCGAGGGGACGATGATCGTCCTGTCGTTCGCGTTACCGATAGTGATGCGGGTTTTCGTCGGTTTCGACGTGCGGCCATCGAGCTGGGAGCGACTGGGCGAAGTGATCACGTCGGCCGGCTGGTGGTACATTTTGGTGAGCCTGCCCGTTTTGTTTTTCTTTCTCTTGCGTTGGTGTTGGGTGTTCTTGTTATGGAGCCGGTTCCTGTTTCGAGTATCGCGGATGGACCTGGATCTGACGCCGACCCATCCCGACCGTGCCGGCGGTCTCGGTTTCATCGGCTGGGGTCTGGCCTCGTTCGCGACGATCGGTATGGCCGTATCCGCCGTGATCTCGGGCGCCCTGGCCCAAGAGATCGCCCAGCGAGGGTCGTCGTTGAATGACCTGAAGTACCACTTGATCGTATTCGGCGTCGCGGCGGTGCTGATCCAGCATGCTCCCCTGTTCGCGTTTTCCGGCCGCCTTGCGCGCTGCCGGTTCGCGGCCTTGCTCGATTTTGGAACGCTGGTCTGGCGGCACGACCGGGCCTTTGACGAAAAATGGATCAAGTCGGCCGATACGAAGCAAAGCCTTCTCGGTTCTCCGGACGTACAATCGCTCGCTGATGTTGCAACGGCCTACGAGCACGTCGAACGCATGCGGCTGGTCCCATTCGACGAGAAAGCGTTGGCCGTGTCGGTCGTGGCGGTGCTCGTGCCCATCGCCCCCTTGGTCGCCGCACAGCTCCCGCTGGCGGAGATCGTCGGCAAGCTGGCTGAATTCATGCTCTGACACCCACCTGGAAGCGAGAACTCCCCTATGATCGTCGTCATGAAACGAGATGCCACCGGCGAAGAAGTGCGGCATATGGTGCTGAGAGTCGAAAGTCTCGGACTCAAGGCCCATGTGCTGTACGGTGTCGAACGCACTGTGATCGCCGCAATCGGACCGGAACGCGACGGACTGAAGGATTCGCTGGAAAGTGGCACTGGAGTGGCGGAAGTGTTGCCGATCCTGGCTCCCTACAAAGTCGCCAGCCGCGAATTGAAAAGCGAACCCACCGTGGTCGCGGTCGGCAGCCTCAAGGTCGGCGGACCGTACTTGGGAGTCATCGCTGGTCCCTGCTCGGTGGAAAGCGAAGATCAAATCCTGCGCACGGCGCGGGCGGTCAAAGCGGCCGGCGCCACCGCCTTGCGAGGAGGCGCGTTCAAGCCGCGGACCAGCCCCTACAGTTTCCAGGGATTGAAGGAAGACGGGCTCAAGCTCCTGGCCGCCGCCCGCGATGCCACCGGTCTGGCCGTGGTCACCGAAGTGCTGGCCACCGAAGACGTCCCGCTGGTGGCCAAGTACGCCGACGTCGTGCAGATCGGCGCCCGCAACATGCAGAACTATCGCCTCTTGGAGGCGGTGGGCAAGATGCCGCAGCCCGTCCTCCTCAAGCGCGGCCCCAGTGCGACGATGGAGGAATTGCTGCTGGCCGCCGAGTACATCCTCGATGCGGGTAATCCACAAGTCATGCTCTGCGAGCGTGGCATCCGCACGTTTGAGTCGCACACACGGTTCACGCTCCCCTTGGCCTCGGTCCCTTACTTGCACTCCAAGACGCACCTTCCGGTGGTCGTCGATCCCAGCCATGGCACCGGCCACACCTATCTGGTGCCACAAATGGCCGCCGCGAGCGTCGCCGCCGGCGCCGATGGATTGATCCTGGAGGTCCATCCCGACCCGGAAAACGCGATGAGCGACGGTTATCAATCGCTCAACGTCGAACAGTTCGAAACGACGATGCAGCTTTGCCGACGCGTCGCCCAGGCGCTGGGTAAGCAGATGTAGCGTGTCCCCCGGAAAGATAGCAGGCACACGCCGCGGTGCCGTCCGACCTATCAGGACCGGGTTCGTCACCATCGCGTCGTCACCAGCAACGAACGATGCACATGTGTCGAACCGCGAGGGCTTGCGCGACAGGCTATGCTCTGCGGTCCCTTTGGGACTGTCGGCCAGGTATACGATCGTTGGCTACATGATTGGCGACGCTACGACTTCGATATACCGAACAACGCCGGTCAAAGCAGGCGAAAACAGCGTCGCACCGAGTCACTATGGATCAACCGGTGACCGAATTGCGGCGAGCTGTCGCAGGACGGGCGCCTGCAGCACCATGCCGGTGCGTTGGCTCTTAGTACCCCGCGGGATTACCATCCGCCGCGCGGTTACCCGGCCTGTACGATGGTGCCGCCCCACTCGCACCATAGGATGGCGCCGTGGGGGGCGCCGTGCCGCCAAGAGGATAGCGCGCGGTGGTCGATGGAAATGCTTGCGACGCGGTGGGCTGCCCGGTCGCCGCACCACTTGGCCCGCCAGGTTGCGACGCGGGCCGATAGGGCTGTTGCGCCATTTGCGGGTATCGTCCCGGCGGTGCTTGGGTGTATTGCCCAGGTTGTGCCGGTGAATACTGACCTTGTGCGGCGGGCTGATAGGAGCCCGGTGCGTTGGGTTGATAGGGGCCCTGCGCGGCCGGTTGATAGGCGCCCTGCGCGGCGGCGGAATATGGGACTTGTGCGGTTGGCGCTCCCTGGTTCGTGGAAGCGGACATAAACGGCCCTTGTCCCGCCGGCCAGTTGGCCGGTGGCCCCTGCGACGCACGTGGTTGCGGCGCAGGTACTCCCGCCTGGCTGGCAACCCAGTCGCCACGCGGCGCGTAGACTCCCTGTGGACCGGGAACGCCGGGCGTGGCGCCGGCCGGCGGCCACGTCGCGGCGAACCGCACCGGTTGGGCGCCGGCGGGCTTCAACGGCTCGTCGTCCAACGGGCGCGTATACGATAGGAGCTGTCCCTCATGCCTCACACGCTCGACCAGTTCGTCGAGTGCGGAGACGTGTCCCCATTGCTTGTCGCATTGCTGGCCGTCGATTTTGCAGCTTACATTCACGCCCGGCGTTGGGTTCCCGGCCAGATGGAAGTATCCGGCTTGCGAGAGCTGGCCAATGACACCGTCCAGGTCCGCACGCGGAAGGTCGAGCGACCAGGCTTCGTAGATTCCGTCGGCCATCTTGACGCCGGGCAAACCGTTTTGTGTCAACATCTCGTGCATATCGTCGGCCAGTCGGCGCCAGGTCGACTTCTTCGCCGCCTGGGTGGTCGCCGGCGGCTTGCGCGCAGCGATGATGACTTCGGCCAGGGCGTAACCCGGTTTACCGCCCGGGTGCGGGTACTCGATCGCAAGTCGCGCAACCGAAGTGTCGGCGTAGGGGCCGCTCGGCTTTTGCTCGTACGACACCTGCTTGCCCGTGATGTTGGCCACGTTTACCGGCTCGCTAAGCTTTCCGGCGTCGATGCGGTAGGTGAGCTTCGCCATCTGGTACATCCCGATGGTCGAATCGATCCGCACCGTGCGGGGCTGAATCGCTTCGCAGCCGGCCGCCAGGACCAGCACCGCCAACATCCATGTCCCCCGTTTCACCGGTAGTCCTCTCGAATGGGATGAAAAACATCCAATGCCCTGACGGGCTTGTCGCCGGCGATCACCTTGTGTTTCACGCCACCGGGAATTCGCCACATCATTCCCGGCCCAATCATTCGCGACTCGCCGCCCACGATGAACTCGGCTTCGCCCTCGAGCATCAGGCCCATTTGCTCGTGGGGGTGGGAATGTTCCTCCACCACGGCATGCGGCTCGAACTCGACCAGCGAGAGCATCATCGAATTGCCATGAGTCGTGTAAATGTCGACTCCTGGGAAAATCCGATGATGTGAGCAATCTTTCTTATCGACGTAAAACCCGGACATCTTGAAAGCTCCAATTTTTCGTTAGAGATCGCGTAAATTGCCTGGTTGACTAGGGAAAAGGACAAAGGAGCTCCTCCTCAATCATCAATAGCCGATTGTACTTAGCGAGGCGTTCGCTACGCTGGATCGAGCCGATCTTGATCAGCTCGGCGGAGGTGCCGACGGCAAGATCGGCGATTGTCGTGTCTTCCGTTTCGCCGCTTCGGGCGGACACCACGCGGGTGTAACCGGCACCACGAGCCAAACGCATCGTCTCCATCGTTTCGGTCAACGTGCCGATTTGGTTGACCTTGATCAGCACGCTGTTGCCCGCACCGGCGCCGATGCCTCGCTGCAGCCGCGCCGGATTGGTGGCGAACAGGTCGTCGCCTACGAGTTTCGCGCGGTGCCCCAACCGGCTCGTCAACTCGCACCAGCCATCCCAATCGTCTTCAGCCAACCCGTCCTCGATACTGGTGATTGGGAAGTCCGCAACCATCGACTCCAACTCATCGATCATTTCGGCACTGGTCAGCCGCCTTCCGCCGGTGGCTTGCAGGCGGTAGTGATGGCCATCGAAAAAATGGCTGCTCGCGACATCCAGCGCGATCGTCACTTCGCTTTTGGGCGTGAGGCCGGCCGCACGAATCGCCCGCACGACGAATTCGGCCGCTTCGCGATTACTCGAGAGCCGTGGTCCATAACCTCCTTCGTCGCCCACGAGTTGCCCCTCGTAGCCGGCCTCCGTTAGCAGCTTGCTCAATCGCCGCGCGACACGGACGATCCACTCCAGCCCTACGGCGTAGCTTGGCGCGCCGATGGGCATGATCAGGAAATCCTGGAAATCGAGATTGCCGCCGGCGTGCAACCCGCCCGAAATCATATTGGTCATCGGCAGGGGAATGCGGCAATCGTCCGGCGGGCTGTCACCTTGGGCCTGGTGAATCGCCCGCCAAAGCTCGTGCAGGTGCCGGTAGAGCGGCACGCGTTTCGCCGCCGCCGCGGCGTGGGCCGCGGCCAGCGACACGCCCAATAGAGCATTGCCGCCCAGCTTCGACTTGTTCGGTGTGCCGTCGAGTGCGATCAGTCGAGCGTCAATTGCGAACTGATCCACCGGATCCATACCGGCCACGGCCGGCGCCAGGATGTCGCGGACGTTCGCCACGGCCCGCAGCACACCGAGGCCGTCGTAGCGCGAGGCGTCGCCATCGCGAAGCTCGCGGGCTTCGGCCTTGCCGGTGCTTGCTCCCGCTGGCACGATGGCACTGCCGAGGCTGCCGTCGGCACAACACACCTCGACCCGCAGCGTGGGATGGCCACGGCTATCGAGCACTTCGCGGGCACGGGTTTTAGTGACTGTGGTCAAATTTCAGGTTCCTGTGGAGCTGACGCCAAGGTAAAAAGTATCGCAGAGGCAGCTCGCATTGCAACACCGGCGCGATGTTCACTCACGTACGAATGGCCATTTCCACCCGCACTGCCCGACGTCGCCGGAACCGTTGTTCGGTTTGTGGACGCAAAGTGAAGTTCGACTTGTCAAGTCAGGGGAGCGAGACGCCGTGCCCGAATTGCGGCAATTCGCTCGGGCTCGGCAAAGGAGAGGCGTTTCGCGACGCGGCGAAGGTTGGCCTCAGGCGACGGATGCTCAAAGCCGGCGTGGTGTTGATGGCGGTCGTGCTGGTGCTTGGGCTCATCATCTTCGGCGCGCCGGGTATGAGCAAGGTCGAACTGACGATGATCGTGGCCCTGGCCGCCATCCTGTTTGGACCGCGGTTATTCCAGGCGTTCACCCGGGCTCGGCGGTTCTGGCCTTTTCGCCACCGGTAGGTCCGATCGTGCATTGGTCCTCCCGAGCGGTAGTCGGAAACGAACCGCTCAATCGTCGAAACCGCGACGCCGAGAAACTTCGCGGCTTGCAATGGCGGAGAGGCGCGACGGTACGCGTCGCACCGGCCATTTAGGGTTATCGCGGGTTTTGATTGGCGGGCGGCCGCGAAACCTCGCGACCGCCCGCGGCAAGAACTCCTGGTGCTCCATCGACATTCGCTCCAAATCGTATTCCGATCAAACCAAAACTGGTTCGACGGGGGCGATGGTCTCGCGCAGTTCGCTCAGCGCCTTCGGTGTGGTCGCGCGGCCCAGCACGGCGACACTCATCGCCAGGCCCGCCACCGCCAGCAGCGAAAAAAGTACCATGGTTCGATCGAGATCGACCGCTCGACCTTCGATAGGCAAGTAGCGCTGACTGATCCACCACGGCCGGAACGAATTCAAAATACGGTACGCGAGCATGTCGCGATTGTGAAACTTCGGATCGTCGACCACGGGAAATAACGGCCGCGCGGCGGGCGTGAAGCCCTCGATTCGCCGCTCATCGACCTGCAAAATCTCACAGATCTCGCGCGGCCGTTGCACCAGGTGTGAGGCCGCAGGGTGGAAGTAGAGCAGGGGTGCCTCGAACATGTAGCCCGGCAGGAACGGCCGCTCAAGGTAAAGCCTTTGTGTTTCGACCGACAAGCCCAGAATTTGCACGGTCGCGCCGGCGCACAACAGCCCTGCAACCCACTTGCGCTTCATCCAAGCCGCCCCGGCCGGAACGAACAACCACAGCAGGGCGAATAAGGGCGTCAAGTACCGCGGTCCCCAGGCAGGCTCGCCGCCGAAGAAGCGGAGCGTGGCGATGAAGCCCACGAAAACCAGTCCGGCCGCCACCATCGCGGCGCAAAGCCAGGTGTCGCGCGTGTTCCAGGCCCTCATTCCGACCAGCCCGATCACGACCGGCGGCCAGTACCAGAGGGCGCCGATTCCAGGACTGAATGCCAACGACACTAGCGCGGGGATCGGCTCGCCGGGCCAGGTTTGCAAATAGGTGCCGAGGAGCTTGGCGTTGGCATCCATACTGCCCGGTGGAAACTTAAACAGATCGTAGCCTAGGTAGACTGCGACTCCAGCCATGACGCCGGCCGCGAGGCAAGCCAGGCGTGCTCGATTTCGCCGCCAACTTGCACGCGCGTCGCAGTTGGCGGCCATTGCCAGCAGCGCAAAAAGACCCAGCGGCTGCTTACAATTGAACGCCACTCCGATCAACACGCCCGCCAAGGCTGCCGCGGGAAGCGGTCGTGTGTGCCGTCCGAGATAAGCGACGACCACCGCGGCGACCACGGCCAGGCTGCCGAAAACATCGTCGAACGTCGTGGTGCCGTAGAACCAGAGCCCGCTGCAAAAGACGCCAAGGGCGCCCCAGATAAGGGCCGGGCGCGGGGCCTGACCTAGCGCGCGGAACCAGAGTGAATACAAAACGGCGAAGGCCCCGCAAGCCACGGCGCCGAGCAGAGAATAAAAAAAGTGTCGTCGCGGCTCGCTGACCATGCCCGTCAGGTCGGAAGCCACGATCGCCCCCACGCCAAGCAGCGACTGCGGAAAGCGGTAGGTCGTGTAGCGCCGTCCGCCACGTCCCTCGAAGACCATGAAGCTGATGGCCTCGTCGCGGATGACGGAGTCGCCATGCTCCACGAGGCTTCTGGCGACTTCGTAACGGGTCAGGCCGTCTGTGATGTCGATCCGTCCAGGGCCCGATATGGCCACAACCGAAAACACGAGCAGAAACTGGCCGACAAGCGCCAGTTGCCAACGAAGAGCGGAGCTACCTACGGACGGTGTCATGGGTTGAAATCCCTTCCCATCCCATTGCCCTGCCGCTGCCTTCGGCAGCGGCAGGGCAATCGAGATTCGAAAACAGGAATGGCGGTCGCCTTGGGTTGCTGCCAGCGTCACAGACCACCGGGCAAGCCGATGGCATGTGTATGTTCCACTTTGCGGAAACTCGTCGTAGCCTCTAAGCGGGTCGTTGTAATTCTAAGCCATCCCGAAAAGGAAAGCAGAAAGCCACCGATGGCACAAAAGAGATTTCGCGGAATTATTAAAGTCCGCGATTTGACAGGCCGCGAAGTTGAACTAAGTTTTCAATACGGAGATGGACGTGTTCACGCGAGTCTCCGTGTGGCGCGGTCGCAAGGCCGTGTCTTGTTCACGCTTCCCATCTGGTGATTCCTTTCGACTCAATCTCGAATACGATTCCCCCGAGGGAGCGCGCAAACAGTTGTAATCGAAACGGTCAGACCCGTGTCTTTACGCTCGTCGTGACGGGTGTACGCGGGCTGACCCAGAAATCGGAGGATGCTATGAAGAATCTCGCTCTGAAGGTGCAACGTTTCCTCGTTTCGGAAGATGGACCCACCGCGGTCGAATACGCCGTCATGTTGGCGTTGATCGTGATCGTCTGCTTGACGGCGATCACGTCGATCGGCACGAAGGCCAGCGCCGTGTTCCAAAGCGTTGCGACTTCGTTGTCGACCGCGAGCTAGCCGTCGGAGGCGGCCGCCGAGCGCCCATTCGGGGCGACCCGGCGTGAAAACTGTTTCGCCATTCGCGCCCCTCGGGGCCCGATTCTTCGGGTCCCGAGGGGTTTGCGTTTAAGGGTCAATCGGGCCTCGACTTCGTCCGTTTTGTTCGTCGACAAGTCCCTGCGAAGCAAGCTAGGGTTGCTGAGACCTATCTTGATCCAGGGAGCTGAATTATGGCCGAAGGGAACCTGCTTGCCCTCAAGACGCCGTCGCGCAGCAGCGACACTCGCCGACTGGCCGTCGCGGTCCGTGCCGTCACCGACCGAGTACCGCTTTCGCGCGATACGGTTGTCAAATGGACCATCATCGTGGCGATGGTCGCCGCCGACGCCGTGCTCTCGGCGACCCTTGGCCTCGATATTTCGTTGCAGGATGTCGTCCGTCCGCTGATCTTTATTGCCATGCTCTCGCTGCCAGCGATTTACTACTACCGCCGGGGCGAACCGAAATTCGTGCTCTGCTTGACGACGTTGGTGCTCACGATCGCCTTCTTGCCCCCCTTTACATTCCTGATGTACGCCACCGCCACTTTTGGCCGACCATTGGTCGATGGCGCGTTGGCGGGCTTCGACCAGTGGTGCGGCGTTTCGGTGCCCGACATTCGCGAATGGACCCATGCCCGCCCCGCGCTGCGGCTGATCTTGGAACTGGCCTACGGGACGCTGCTCTTTCAACTTCCGCTGATCGTGATCGTGCTGGGATTGCTGGGCGACCGGCGGCGGCTGGAGGCCTTTGTGTTGCAAGACATGTTCGCCGCGCTTTTTACCTTGTTGGTGTTCGCCGTCGTTCCGGCCGCCGGCCCGTTCACACACTATGGTTACTCACCTTCGGTGGAGCAGGCGCGTTATCTCGACCATTTTCACGGCCTGCGCAGCGGCGAGCGGCGTACCGTCAGCCTGCGGGAGGCCGAAGGATTGGTGACTTGCCCCTCGTTCCATACGGCGGAGGCGCTCCTGATGGCATGGGCTTTCCGCCGCCACAGGGTGCTGTTTGCCTTGTTCGGAAGCCTCAACCTGTTGGTTGCCTTGTCGACGATGACCACCGGATGGCATTACTTCGCCGACGTGCTGGCCGGGCTGGCGGTTGGCTTGTTGGCCGTGGCGGTCGTGCATTGGGCCACACCGTGGCTCCATCCATCGCGGCCACTTGAAACCGCGTGAGCGCACGATGCTGAAACCAATTCATGTCGGTCGGCACGATCCTGATAACGGAATTCCCGAGAATCCCAATCGCCCAGGTGCTGGTACCGGAATTCTCACGAATTCCGCCACGCGAATTGGCGCCGCGATCCATTGGCGCCAAACCGACCGGTCGTGGTTTGCCGGCTTCGGCGGCTTGTCGCGCGACTCGGCGCTCAAGATCTCGCTGACGTCAGGGATGATCCTGCTGACGGTTGCGCTCGTCGTCCGGTTGCGGCTGGAGTTTCCCCTGGCCGATCTCGCCAGGCCCCTCGCCTTTCTGACTTTGTTGGTTGCGTGCGCTGTTTATTACGACCGCCGTGGCGAAACGAGGTTCGTAATTTGCCTGGCTTCGCTCGCCCAAGTGCTCGCGTTCGTGGCTTGTTACACCGTATTGATGTACGTCACGGCTTCCGCGGCGCTTCCGCTCGTCGATCGTTCCCTTGTGGCGTTCGATGCCGCGTGTGGCTTGCAGGCGCCCGACGTCCGCGCGTGGGCCCAAGCACATCCAACGATTCACCTGGTGCTGGGCTGGGCGTACGACACGTTGCTCTACCAGTTGGCCTTGATCGTGATCCTATTGGGTCTGCTTGGCGACCGGCGACCGCTGGAAGTGTTCGTGCTGCGGTTCATGCTGGGGGCCTTGCTCACGCTGATTTTGTTCCTGTTTCTACCCGCGGAGGGCCCCTTCAGCACTTATGGCTTTGAGCCTACCGAGAGCCAGGCGCGCTACTTGGAGCACTTTCGCTCGCTGCGCAGTGGAGAGCGCCGGCTTGTCAGCTTCGAGGGGGCCGAGGGGCTGATCACGTTTCCATCGTTCCACGCGACCTGGGCTTTGCTCCTGGCACTGGGCTACCGCCATCGGCCGGTGCTATTTGTGCCACTGGCCGCGCTGAATGCATTGGTGATCGTTTCGACGATGACCACCGGTTGGCATTATTTCGCCGACGTACTGGGTGGCCTGACGGTCGGGCTGCTGGCCGTGAGGGGCGTGCATTGGGCGACGCCCTGGCTGCGTCGTTCGGAACTGCGGATAGGCAACACGTGAGCGATCACCGATCGTCGCACCTGCGAAACACGAACAGGTTGTTCAACCCCAACTGAAAGCGGCGATGCTTGACCAGTTGAAATGCGGGCGCGGCGAAACAGGCGGGCACCTGCCGCACGTCGAAGCCGTAGTGCTCTTCCAGGCTCATGCCGTCAATGACACGCAGAAATTTAAGCACGGCCAGAACGGAATCGACCCAAGGCGAAGGAACGGTGATCAACGCCAACCCTCCCGGCCGCAGGAACCGACGGCAGGCATCGGCCAGCGGGGCTTGCGCCTCGGCGGGAATGTGCTCCAACACCGCCAACATGGTAATGGCGTCGAAGGCGCGTTTGTCGGGCAGGTCGTCGGGGAAAGTCCCTTTGATCAGCGTACCGCCGTCGGTGTGCAGCGTGCGATCGATCGCCGGATCGATGCCGATGTATTCTCCCAATACAGGGGCCTGGCGTTGCAAGGCGCCGTCGGCGCAGCCGATGTCGAGCACACGGGCGCCAGAATTGAGAAAAGGACGAATCTTGGCAATTCGCCACGATTGTAACAGTCGATCGAGGGCTTTCATGGGTGGGGGTGACTGGGTGAGATGGCAAGGGGTTTCCAGGACAATCGTAGCTTGCTGGCGCCCGCAAAAACTCATTGGGCCACGGAGTCCTGGCGAACCGGGCAAACAGTCAGGCTTCGGTGCGGAATCGAAGCTCAGCGAGGGTCACGGCAGCTACAACCGGCCCGGTCGCTACGATCCTTCCGATTTGGCGGATCAAATCCGTTCTCCGTTCGCTGCTCAGCATTCACCGCTCAGCTTCTTGACCTAGGTTTTCAAGTAGGCACCGTTTACGCGACAGGTGGGCGCGGGCGTGCCGGCTGAGGAGTTCGACAAGATGTTCCCGGTGATTTTTCTCGACAACATGACCAGTGCGGCCCAAGCGATCCTGGCGCTGCTTGCCGTTCTGGCGGCGGGATTGAATTTCATGTTTTCGGCGCGGGCCTGACGGCAGCCTGGTTCGCATTCAAACGACTTTTTCGTGGAGACTAGCGTGTTCGATTCATCGCACTTGACAGCCATCAATCAGAACCTTGCCGCCTGGCTCGTCACCATCACGCTCGTCGTGGCGGCGGCCATCGACGGCTGGAAGCTGAAAGTTCCCAATTGGATTACGTTTCCCATGATCCTTGCCGGCTGGATCTACAGCACCACTTTCTTCGGCTGGGAAGGTCTGGCGTGGAGCCTGGTTGGCACAATTGTGGGACTCGGCCTGCTATTGCCCGCCTACGCCATTGGTGGGATGGGCGCAGGTGACGTCAAGTTGCTGGCGGGGGTCGGCGCTTGGGTCTGGGCGTCGGTCACATTTTACGCATTTTGCCTCTCGGCGATCATCGGGGGCGTGATCGCACTGGGGATGGTGCTCTACCGCAAGGCCTGGCAAAAGCACCGCAGCCAGTTCGGCCTGATCCTCAACGAAGTGCTGACGATTCGCGACCCAAACCAGCTTTCGGCGATTGCCGCCCAGCGCAAAAGCTCCATGCTTCTTTTGCCTTACGGCATTCCGATCGCGCTGGGGACGATCCTCTACTTTGCATTGACGGGCATGTTACTTTAGCGAATGCGCTCAAAGGCGTCCCGTGAATCCGATAATAACGAACCCGAAGCCTATTGAAACTGGAGAAGATCTGTCGGTTGTGCCGAAGAAACCGAGGAGAGGCGACGGGTCTGGTGGACTTTTTTAACGGCGGTAAGGTTTGTTCGAGTTCGATGAGTCGTGACGGTTATTGCCAAGGGGACAGCCGTTCCATGGGCTTACGAATCAATCAAGTCGATTGGCGAAGCACGCCAATGTTGATACTTGGAACGACAATACCGGCGGTTTGCGTGGTAGCGGCTAGACCATACGAAAGCACGTCGCAAGCGCGTCGAAGAGGCCGGTAATTGAGTTGGTTCTCCGGCGCGCGGATTGAGGGGGGGAGATGCGTCCTAAATCGATCGTATTGCTGGTACTGGCGTTAGGTTGCGGCCTGGTCGCGTCGATCGGCATCAACCAGGTGATGGCCAAGCGGCCGGCGCCTGAGGTCGTGGGGGCGGAAACCACGCCCATCTACGTGGCCCTGACCGACGTCGCCATGGGCGATCCCTTGACCTTGCAAATGGTCAAGCTGGAAGAATGGCCCAAGGACAAGGTCCAACCGGGCGCGCTTAGCGACATCGAAGACGTCGAGGGCCGCCGTTGCCGGGTCAAGATCTTCGCCGGCGAACCGATCCTGGAACCAAAACTGCTCGCCAAGGGCGAAACGCAAACCAACGCCACCGACCTGATTCCCAAGGGTTATCGCGTCGTGGCGGTGCGAGTCGATCCTGTGAGCAGCGCGAGCGGCTTGATCCAGGCGGGCGACCGGGTCGACCTGCTGGTCCACGTCAAGAAAAACCCCAACGAGGGAATCGCGGCGGATATGACCCGGACCTTCATGCAAAACGTGAAGGTCTTCTCCATCGACGACAATTTCCAGCGCCGGGAAGAGGGCGAGTCGTCGATCGCGGTCAAGACGATTCTACTGCTGGTCACCCCCGAAGAGTGCGAGCTGGTCATGTTCGCAACCAAATTGGGCGAGCTCCAGCTAGTGATGCGCAGCGCCAGCGACAGTGATAACGTCGATACGCCCGGAGCCGGCGCCAAAGAGCTGTTGACCGGCAACTATGCGACGGACAAGGGCGCTTCGCCGCTGCCGACGAACCCGGCACAATTAATGAATTTGTTGAGTGATCCCAAGCCGGAACCCAAGCCGGAGCCGTTAACCCCGATACCCGTCACGTTGCCGCCCAGGAAGGTGCATGTGATGGTCGTGCTACGGGGCCAGAACGCGGAAGAGGTAGTCTTCACTGAAGATGGGGGCTTGCCGGAAACCGGGGAAGGTGGCGCGCCCATGAACATTGGTCCCACACCGGCCGGCCGCGAAGCGGCGGATGTGCCAAACGCAAACGCCGGTGACGATCTACCGGGCGACGATGTACCGGACGATGATGAGCCGACCAATGCGTCGGCCGCTTCAGACGAGGAATAGTTATCGCGAACGAACGAATGGAATTGTGTAAGGAAGGTCACGGATGCTTACCATGTTCGCCGGGCGAGTTCTCGCCGTAGTTCAAAGGTCCCTTGCGCCGCGCGTTCGCAGCAGCGTGCGAGCGTATCCACGCGGCCTGCCGTTGGCCGGCTGCCTGTTGCTGGCCTGCGCGCCCGCCGCGCTCTTTGCGCAGAGCGGCCACCAGCGAAATATCGTCCACAAGCTGGACAGTCCCAGCGAACGGATGGAAATGATCATCAACACGAGCCGCATTCTGACGCTCGACCGCGACATCCCCCAGGCTCAGGTGAACAATCCGGAGATTCTGGAACTGACGCCGCTGAGCAAGGACAAAATCCAAATTTTCGCGAGAAAGCCGGGGGTCACGCAGGTCAACCTTTGGGACGACCAGGACGAAATCCACACGGTCGACGTGATCGTGTTCAGCGATTCGCAGGAGCTGCAGATGCTCTTGCAATCGCGGTTCCCGCGGGCCGCCATCAAAGTCACGCCGTTGTCGAACAGCGTGATCCTCGATGGCTACGTCGACGACCCCGACATGGTAACGCGCATCATGGAAATGGCCCAGGATTATCATCCCAAGGTGATCAACAACATCCGCGTCGGCGGAGTGCAACAAGTATTGCTCGAAATCAAAGTCATGGAGGTTTCGCGGACCAAGCTCCGCAACGCGGGCTTCGACTGGGGCAACATCGGTCGCCGCGGCGATTTCGTCGCCCAGGGCGTCAGTGGCTTAATCAAGGGGACGGCCAACACCTCTTTCGGCGCCGCCACCCAAACACCTGGCGCCGCCAACGTCCTGGCGGGCGCCGGAACGCCGAACATGACGTTCGGCGTCGTCAGCCCGGGAAATTCGTTCTTCGGCATCCTCAACCTGCTCCAGCAGCAGAACGTGGCCAAGGTGATTTCCGAACCCAAAGTGACGACCATCAGCGGGCGTCCCGCCTCGTTCAACAGCGGCGGCGAGTTCCCGATTCTCGTGCCGCAAAGCCTGGGAACGATCTCGGTCCAGTACCGCAAATACGGCACCCAAGTCGACTTCGTGCCGATCGTGATGGGAAATGGTGTGATCCGGCTCGAATCGCGGACGCGGATCAGCGAAATCGACAACTCACGCAGCATCACCATCAACGGCACCAGCGTACCGGGCCTGACGATGCGCGAGGTCGACACCGGCGCCGAATTGCGCGCCGGGCAGACGTTGGCGATCGCGGGGCTGGTGCAGTTCCGGCACCAGAGCCAGCGTAGCGGTATCCTTTGGCTGGGCGAATTGCCCGTCATCGGCGCGGCCTTCCGCAATATGCAGGACACGACCAACGAAATCGAGCTTTTGATTTTGATCACACCGCAACTGGTCGAGGCCATGGATCCCTGCGAAGTGCCTTCCACCGGGCCGGGCCTGGCGACGGGGGTGCCAAGCGACTGCGAATTGGTGATGCGGGGGCACATCGAGGTGCCGAACTGTGATCCCAACGGCATCATGGGCCCCTATCCGCAAGGCACACCAGGATTCCCAGGGATGATCGGCGCCGAGCGTTCGTGGAGAGACCAGCTCCCGCCGGACGCCATTGAAATCGTTCCCGTCCCGAATAGTGAAAGCGACTCGGAACGGCCGGCGCCCCAAGGCAGCGCTCGCCGTTCAAGGAAGCCGGCAACGCGTACGACGCGGCTGCCGGAAACCGGCGTTTCATCGCGCCGTCGCGAGGCGGCGCCCGCTGATCGTGGAGAGGGGCCGGCGCTGTCGGCAAGATCGGCGCCCGCGCCGACCATGCCAACGAGCTTTGGCCCCTCCAGCCGAAAGAACCCGTCCAGCCCCGACAACCGGCGCTCCCGGGCCGATGCGAGTTCTCGGAAATCGCTGCCGGGTCTCATCGGTCCGACAGGAAATGACCTACGTTAGAGTAGGGGTTCTTCCAAGGGGCGATTCCCGTGCCAAGCGTCGTACGGCTGACCGGCCACGCGCCGCACGTCCATTTCGCGCAAAGGTTGGATATTCGACGACATGAGTAACGTGCTCCGCCTCGCCATCGTCGACCCCAGCGACTCGTCGCGCGACAACCTGAAAACCATGCTCCTGGGGATGGACCGGGTTTGGCTCGAAGCCGAGTGCTCGCGCTATGAGTTCTTCGCCGACGTCGTCGCACAGACGCACCCCGACGTCGGAATCGTCGCCCTGGACCACGATACCGACAAGTCGCTCGACCTGGTCGCGAAGCTTGGCGAGACCTCGCCCGAGTGCAGCATTTTGGTGGTCAGCGCCTCGACCGACGGCAAGCTGATCTTGCGGGCGATGCGGGCCGGGGCCAAAGAGTTCCTCAACCAGCCGCTGCGGATTCAGGACCTGCTCGACGCGCTGGACCGCATTGGCGATCGCCGTTTCGGCCGCGGCGAAACCAAATCGCGCGGCAGTTCGGTCATCGCCGTGGCGGGCGCCACCGGCGGTGTGGGGACCACCAGTGTGGCGGTGA
>Ga0265339_10000670_pt1 | contig 26468 bp, 31 predicted proteins | sample 4CB219metaG_FD_202085 | JGI IMG/M metagenome (GOLD analysis project Ga0265339, IMG submission 202085) | Rhizosphere microbial communities from Carex aquatilis grown in University of Washington, Seatle, WA, United States - 4-CB2-19 metaG | ecosystem: Host-associated > Plants > Roots >... | reverse complement strand
CGCTGCGCCCGGTTCATCGCGGCTTTTCGCGATGAGCGGACGTGCGGTTCAGGCCGCTTGTTGCCGCGGCTTTACCTTGCTCCAGGACTTGTCTCGCGATGCAGTCCAGAGGTCGTGTCCGCTTTGCAGTCCGATCCAGAACTGCGGCGGTTCCCTGCCCTACTGCAGGCTCGTCATCAATTGTTCCAGCGCGGCCTTGGGCGGCCGCACCATCGATTCCGGCAGCGTGCCCAGCGGCACATCCACCACGTTCAGCAGATCGGTGAAGGTCGGCTTCTGGGTGTCAATAAAGAACACGCCGGTCAGCACCTCGCCGCTCTCATGCGCTTCCATCAGCGTGCGCACGGCGTTGGCCTTGTCGGTGGGGTCGTAGTCTTCCTTCAGTTTGCGCAGGCGCATGCTGGAGCCATCGTGCATGGTTACGTCGTACACCTGGCCGGAGTCGTAATCCACTTCAATATCGTCGAAGCTGGCCACAAATCCGACTTCGTTCACCGGCTCGTCGTGGTCCTGCATAAAGCGGTAGCTCTTGGTGGAGCCTTCGTGGTCGTTGAACGTCACGCAGGGGCTGATCACGTCCAGCATTACCGTGCCCTTATGCGCGATGGCCGCCTTCAGCATGGCCAGCAACTGCTTCTTGTCTCCGCTGAAGGAGCGGCCTACGAACGTGGCCCCGAGTTGGATTGCCAGCGCGCATGTATCGATGGCAGGCAAATCGTTGATCACTCCGGTTTTCAACCTGGACCCGATGTCCGCCGTGGCCGAGAACTGGCCCTTGGTGAGCCCGTACACGCCGTTGTCCTCAATGATGTAAATCATCGGGATGTTGCGGCGCATGAGGTGGACGAATTGTCCGATGCCGATGGACGCTGTGTCGCCGTCGCCGGAGACGCCCAGCGCCATCATGGTGTGGTTGGCCAGCACCGCGCCCGTGGTGACTGACGGCATGCGGCCGTGGACGCTGTTGAAAGAGTGCGCGCGGCTCATGAAGTAGGCCGGACTTTTTGAAGAGCAGCCGATGCCGCTCATCTTCAGCACATGCTCCGGCTGAACGCCCATCTCATACATCGCGTCGATGATGCGCTCGCTGATGGCGTTGTGGCCGCAGCCGGCGCACAGCGTGGACTTGCCGCCGCGGTAGTCAACAATGGGAAGGCCGATGTGGTTCACTTTTGGATTTGGTGTTGCTGTGGCTGCCATAAGTTACAGGCCCTCCTTGGTGGCAAACTCCTCAGTGATGCTGCGCGCGTCCAGAGGCAGTCCGCTGTAATGCAGGATGGAGCGCAGCTTGACCACCTGATCCGCCGGCAGATCCAGCTTGAGCAGGCTCTGCACCTGCGCGTCGCGGTTCTGCTCAATCACGTACACGCGCTCGTGCGAGGCCACAAAGTCGTGAATCTCATGCGCGAACGGATAGGCGCGGATGCGCAGGTAATCCACGTCGGTCCTGTACTCGTGCTTGATCTGGTCAAGGCTCTCGCGCACCGCAAAGTCGGAGCTGCCGAATGCGATGAATCCGATCTTCGACGTGCCATTCTTCTCGATAATGGGCGCGGGAACCAGCTTGCGCGCGTTTTCAAACTTACGCGCCAGCCGCTCCATCACTTCCTGGTACTCGTCCGGCTTCTCGGTGTATCCCGCTTTGGCGTTGTGCCCGGAGCCGCGCGTAAAGTACGAGGCCTTGGGATGATTGGTCCCGGGAAGCGTGCGCCAGCCAATCGCGTCGCCGTCCACATCCGTGTAGCGCGCAAATCCGCCCATCCGGTTCACATCTTCGGCCGTCAGCACCTTGCCGCGGTCCATCGGCTTCTCCGGGTAGTCGAACGGCTCGCTCATCCAGTTGTTCATGCCCAGATCCAGATCGCTCAACACAAACACCGGCGTCTGCAACCGTTCCGCCAGATCGAACGCCTGTCCGCCGAACTCGAAGCACTCCTTTACCGAACCCGGCAGCAGCAGAATGTGCTTGGTATCGCCGTGCGAAAGAAACGCTGTCGAAAGCACGTCGCCCTGCTGTGTGCGCGTCGGCATGCCGGTCGAGGGCCCCGTGCGCTGCACGTCGAAGATCACGCCGGGAATCTCAGCGTAGTACCCCAGGCCGGCAAACTCCGCCATGAGCGAAATGCCCGGGCCGGAGGTCGATGTCATTGACCGCGCGCCCGCCCAGCCCGCGCCCAGCACCATGCCGACTGCCGCCAGCTCGTCTTCAGCCTGCACAACGGCGAAGGTCGCCTTGCCCTCCGGCGTCACGCGGTATTTCTTCAAGAGGTCGGCGGTGGCTTCTATCAGCGAAGTGGACGGCGTAATGGGATACCACGCCACCACGGTGACCCCGGCAAACACCGCGCCCATGCCCGCGGCCGCGTTGCCGTCGATGATGATCTTGCCCCTGGTCTGGTCCATCGCCTCAACGACAAACGGATCCTGCTTGACCAGCTTCTCCGCGGCGTAATCCCAGCCCGCCTTGACCGCGCCAAAGTTGAGATCGAATACCTTCTGCTTCTTAGAGAACTGCTTCCTGACACTCGTCTCGATGATCGAAATATCGAAGTTCAGCAGTTGTCCCACCACGCCCACGTACACCATGTTTTTGACCAGCTTGCGCAGCTTGGCCTCGGGGCATACGGCGGCGGTGATCTTGTCGAACGGAACCGGATAGCAGGCCACGTCATCGCGATACTGCTTCAGGTTCATGTTCTCTTCGTAGATGGCCGCCGCGCCGGCGGGAAGCGCCAGCATGTCGTCCTTCGCTGTTTCTGGGTTCAGCGCCACCAGCACTTCACTCGAGCGCCGGCGGGCCACGTAGCCGTCCTTCGAGGCGCGAATGGTGAACCAGGTGGGTAGTCCGGCGATGTTCGACGGGAAGAGGTTCTTGCCGCTTACGGGAACGCCCATTCCGAAGATGCTTCTCAGCAGAACGCTATTGGCGGATTGCGAGCCGGACCCGTTCACCGTTGCTACGTTAATGCTGAAGTCGTTGACAACGCGCGAATGCGCGCTCTGAATGCCCTGTTCCTGACCCAGGGTTAGGTCTCCAGTCGCCATTTGGCGGGATTCCTTCCGAAAAAGTCGTTGCGGAGGTTTCTATATTCTCCTTTGTGATTATAGTCACTTGGCAGGTTTTGCGCCGGTTTGTGAACCCCCAGGGTAACGCCAGGCGTTTTCTCAATGTGGGACGGCATCCCGCTTTCTGCCTTCAGAGAAGGTTTAACCAAGTCCCCAGCGAGACCTGAATTCCGCTGCCGGCACAGATCGCAAAAAACTGCTTGCGAAACGGCTGCCCGTGTGTTACGTTTTGTAACGCTATGGAATGTAACAGCCCCACGCCCCCTTATCCTGCCGACCTCAGCGACCTGGAACGCGATGTTCTGCTCGTTGTATGGCGCCTGGGGTCGGTCACGGCGGACAAGGTGAGAGAAGGCCTTGAACGGCCTCTCAAGGACTCTACCGTGCGCACCGTGCTTCGCCGCCTGGAGGAAAAAGGCTATGTGACCCACAGCGTCAGCGATCGCACTTTCATTTACAGCGCGGCCGAGTCGCGGCAGCGCGTGGCCGGCCGGGCAGCCAAGCGCATTGTGGATTGGATCTGCGAGGGCTCGGTGGAAACGCTGCTCGCCGGCATGGTGGATTCCAGGGTGCTCGATCGCGCAGAGCTGCAAAGGCTGGCGGCAAGGATCGCCGATCGTCAAAAATCCATATCCCAGGCAAGCGCTTCGCCGGCGAGCGATTCCCCGGCAAACAAGGAGGCCGAATGATTCCCATCTTCCTGGAAGCTGCCCTCAGGTCACTCCTGGCCGGAACGGCCGTCGCCGTGGGCCTGCGCCTGTTTCGCGTGCACAACGTTCTGGCACAGAAAGCGGCCTGGGGACTGGTGCTGGCGTCGGCGCTTGCCATGCCCCTGTTGCTGCCGGTAACGGCAAAGTGGCATTTGGCGCCTACGGACCTGCACGTGGTTCTTCCCGCCCATCCCATGACCTTGCTTGAGGAGTTGCGGGAGAGGATCATGGCGCAAGGCGGGCCGGGCCGCACAATCATCCCTCCCGTCGCAAGCGCCCCACAGAGCGATTCACCGAAAGCCAGGGAAGCTGCGGCGCCGGACCAGGGAGTAGCTGGTGGCTCCGCGAAGACGAATTCCGGCGGGGCAGGCGCGGCGCATGAGGCAAAGCGTGTGGACACCGCGCGCTTCAACCAAACGGCCCAGCGGGATTCGAGCCAGTCATCTGTTGCGAGCTCGCCGCGAGTTTCCCCGCTCTTCCGGAACGTCGCGATTTCACCCGCAGCCGCGCTGCTCGCGCTCTATTGCGGCGTTGCCGCACTGTTCCTCTTCCGCCTTGCTCATGGTTTGTGGACGGCGTTCAGGCTTTGGCGTACGGCGCAGCCAATTGATCCCGCCGAGCTCGGCCACAACGCGGCGTCGCTCTCGCTTCGCTCCAGCACCCAGATCTCCTCGCCAGTCACCATTGGCTCGGCGGTCCTGCTGCCTGCGAATTACCGGTCATGGAACGACGAGAAGTTGCGCATCGTGCTGGCGCACGAACGCTCCCATATTCACCAGGGCGATTTCTATCTGCAGACCCTGTCCAGCCTCTATGCCGCGCTGGTGTGGTTCAGCCCGCTGGGCTGGTGGCTCAAACATGAGCTTGCCGATCTGGCTGAAGCCATCAGCGATCGCGCTGCGATGAAAGAAGCCTCCACCGACACCTTTTATGCCCAAATCCTGCTTGAATTCGCGGCATCGCCGCGCACAACCCAGATAGGAGTAGCCATGGCACGTCCCGGAAGTCTCTCTCGACGGATCGAACGCTTGTTCAACGACCATTTTCTGCGGCAGTGTTTTGCCGGCGGAAGAAGGGCGCTGGTAGCCGCCACACTTGTACCCGCAGCCCTGATTGCCTCCACAATGCTCGTCCACGTTGAGGCCGCAACCGGAGCCAAGGCTCCAGCGCCCAGTGCGGTCGCAGTTCCGGCTTCACCGGCCGCGACATCGCATGCGGCAACGCAGAATGTCCCTGCGGCAAAGCCTGCCAACGAGACGGTTGCGGCGCTGTCTGCGCCGGCGAGCGAAATGCTCTCAGCCAATCCATCCGGCGCCGCCACGGAGGAGAGCAGTCTATCCTTCGACCGCACGTTGTCTGTAAGTGAAAACGCACAGCTCACCATCAGTAACGGGTCGGGAAATATTCACATCACCCGCGGCTCCGGCAACCAGATTCACATTCACGGACAGATCCGCGTGCACCGCGATGGCAGCGAGGAGCAGGCCCACCAGATTGCTGCCAACCCGCCCATCGTCCAGAACGGGAATGAAGTGATTGTGGGCAAGCACGAGGAGCATTGGCGCGGCATCAGCATCGATTACCAGATTGAGGCCCCGGCCGGAGTAGTGCTCGATGCGACTTCCGGCTCGGGCGACATTGAGGACGAAGGAGTGGGGCAGAACGCGAAGCTCGAGACGGGCTCGGGCGACATCACCGCCACGGGCCTGGAGGGGCCATTCAAGGTGTCGACCGGTTCTGGCAACATTGTTGCGGCGCAGACTGGCCAGGGTGAAGTTTACGCGCAAACCGGATCGGGCAACATCGAGATCAAAGATATCCATGGCAGCTTCCGCGGGCAGACGGGCTCGGGGGACATCAAGGCCAGCGGAACGCCTTCCGCTCAGTGGGTCCTCGAGACCGGTTCCGGCAATATCGAATTATGGACCGGCAATGCGCCGATCACCCTCGACGCGTCCACCGGCTCGGGCAACGTCGCCACAGACCATGAAATGGTGGTGGAGGGCAAGTTCGATCGTCACCACGTTCGCGGCAATCTGAACGGAGGCGGTCCCACCGTTCGCCTGGAGACCGGCTCCGGCGACGTTCATGTTCATTGAGTTCGCGCGAAAGCTATGCCCGTTCATCGCGGTTTTATCGCGATGAACGGGCGTGTAGCGCCCGGGACCAGGGGGGACGACAGTTGACTCACCATGATGAGTCAATTAAACTCATCTAATGGCTAAGCGACTCCAGGTGATCGTGCAGGACCCTGAATACCGCCAGATTCAGCGCGCGGCTCGGCTGCGCCGCATGACCATTGCCGAATGGGTGCGGCAGGCGCTCGTCCAGGCCCGCCGCAGCGAACCCAGCCGCGAGGTCGCGTCCAAGCTCGAGGTCATTCGCGCGGCGGCACGCATGGACTTTCCCACCGCCGATATCGACCGCCTGCTCGAAGAGATCGAGCAGGGTTACGGATCGGGTGTGCAACTTTGATCTTTGTCGACTCCAACATCCCCATGTTTCTTGTGGGTGCGCCCCATCCACACAAAACAGACGCCCGGCGCTGGCTGGAGGAATTGGTCAGCGGCGGAGAGCGATTGGTGACCGACGCGGAAGTGCTGCAGGAAATCCTACACCGCTATGTGTCGATCAACCGCCCGGACGCGATTCAGCCCGCGTTCAATGCCTTGCTCGGAGTCGTCGATGAAGTGTTTGCAGTGGACCTGGCGGCAGTCGAGCGAGCCAAGGAAATCGTGCTCGGCCACAAAGGCTTATCGGCACGGGATGCAGTACATCTCGCCGTCATGCAGGTTCAGGGAATCAAGAGGATTCTGAGCTTCGATCAGGGATTCGACGGTTTCCCAGGAATCACGCGCTTGTCCTGAGCCCCTCTGCATTCCGCCGCGGACCACAATCAAGAACTGACAGCAGTCTCTCAGACAAGCGCCGCCCCCCGCTCCGAGTCCCGCTTCCACCGCAACAGCAGTGAAGTTGCAATGACCACCAGCGCCAGCGTAAGCCCTATCCACAGCCCGTAAATTCCCCAGTGCACCACAAAGCAAAGGAAGAACCCGAGCGGCAGCCCCAGGATCCAGTAGCCGACAAAGTTCGCAATCATCGGCGCGCGTGTTTCGCCCAGGCCCCGCAGCGCACCCGTTGAAACGGTCTGGATTCCGTCGAAGATCTGGAATGCAGCGGCGATCCAAAGCAGGCTTGGCCCCACCGCCATCACCTCCGGATCGCGCGTGTACAGCTCAATCAGCGGCTTGGGCGCCACCAGGAAAACCACCGCCGCCGACAGCATGAATCCGGTGCCCAGCGCCAGCGCCAGCCATCCCGCGCGCCGCGCCCGTGCCGGATCGCCCGCGCCAATCGCGTGCCCCACGCTCACCGCCGCTGCCGCGGAAATCCCCAGCGGCACCATGTAAGTCGTCGCCGCGTAGTTCAACGCGATCTGGTGCGTGGCCAGTTGCACCGGGCTCAGCCAGCCCGCCGAGAACGTACCTAGGTTCCACGCGCCCACTTCCAGCAGAATCTGCCCCGCCGCGGGCGCTCCAATCCGCACCAATTGCTTGATCCGATGGAGATGCGGCCGCGCCCAGTGCCGGAACAGCGGATGGCCCCGCTTGCGTTCATAGCGCCACGCAAACCCAATCAGGCAGGCCGCCATCCCCACCCGCGCCAGCACCGTTGAAAACGCCGACCCGTTCACGCCCATCGCAGGCATTCCCAGCCTGCCGTAGATAAACACCCAGTTGAAAAACCAGTTCACCAGGTTGGCCAGCACAAACGTAACAGTGATGACCCTGACCTGCCCAACCGCCTGCAGGTATCGCCGCGCGGCGCCATACAACAGCAGCGGCAGCGTACTCAGCACCAGGACCCGCAGATAACTCCCCGCCGGCGCGGCCTCCTCCGGCGAAAGGCCCACGTGGGTGAATCCATAGCTGACCGCGATCAGCAGCACCGTTACAGGCACGCTGGAAATGCAGGCCAGGTACACGCCCTGCGCCAGCCAGTGATGGCACGCATCGTGATCGCCGCGTCCGTAGGCTTGGGAAACCAGCGTGTCCAGCGCCAGCAACAGCCCGATACCGAATAGCGACGCCGTGTAAAACACCGCGTTGCCCAGCGCCACATCTCCAATGGCTGCCGGACCAAGCTTGCCCACCATAATGGTGTCCACCACGCCCTGCAGCATCCAGCCCAGCTCGCTCAGGACAACAGGCACTGCCAGCGCAACCATCGCGCGCAGTTCGTTCCGCCCATTGGATTGGCTCGGACCCATCCTAACCATGATACGTAGCGCCGCCCTCTCCACTTGGCTTAGGCCATTTTGAATGAACACGGCTTCGGTTGGCCGTCCAACCGGCCGGAAGTTGTCGATGAGTCCTAAGGTCTGTTATCGCCAGTTCATGGGCAGTTCGGGATTGGCCGGTCACTCAAGCGGAGTGCCTGCTGCCATTCGCGAGGCCATTCATCAAGGGCATCCAACGCCGTTGTGGAAGAACTGTTCTTCAGAATGGTCGTTTCAGAGAAGGAAAGGAGAATCCGCTGTCACAAAGCCCCTGCGCATGTGATCGCTTTTGACCGGCGCACGTATCCTGCGCTGATTAGACTTCACCTCAATGAGAGATTCGCATCATTCAAGAGCGGCGTAACTCTCGCAATTGCAAGCTTAGGACTGGACACGACAGATGGAGGTTCTGCTCAAAAGGGCCTACGAATAGCCCGTCACCGCGGATGATTACCGTGTTCTCGTTGATCGCCTGTGGCCGCGTGGAAAAAAGAAAGCCGATATGCGCCTCGACGCCTGGGTGAAGGATATCGCGCCAAGCACGGAGCTTAGAAAATGGTTCCATCACAATCAGGAGCGCTGGCCCGAATTCTGCAAGCGCTACAAAGCAGAATTGAAGAATCCAAAGCTGCAAAAGACGATCTTTGACACCTTGCAGGCTGCAAGGAAGCATTCCACCATCACTCTGATCTACGCAGCGAAAGATACCGAGCGGTCGTGCTTCAGGCAATCTTCAAAAGGAGAGCTCGCTAATGACAATTCCCGGTTCAGCAGATGACGGCACCATGAAGGCCGATCTCGCGCAATTTGACCTCGCAGATGAAATGGCCGAGTTCGAGCATCACAAGCCCTGGCCTTCAGGCATCCACTCCAGAACCCTTTTCAAAAAGAAGGACCTCCGGGTTGTTCTGATTTGCATGGAAGCTGCCGCCACTATAAGAGAACATCACGCTGATGGCACAAGCTCGGTGCAGTTGTTGAAGGGCGCGATTCGTTACAAGACGCGGGGACAGATAAATGAGTTGAAGACTGGGAGTCTCCTGACTCTTGGCGCTTCAATCAAGCACGACGTTGAAGCAATTGACGATTCGGCATTTCTTCTGACCATTTCGTGGCCAGACAATCAGGAGTTGCTCGCCATGCCACATCGTGGCTATGGCACCTAATCCTCCTCACAACCCGGGATCCATGAACGTATCTCAGGAGTCACGCAATGATTGCGTTCGATGCGGCACATGCCGCGGTTCATTATCCCCCTGATCGCCGCTTTCGCATCTGGATACGGCCCTCGATCCTGATCGCTGTAGCTTTGCTGGTGGCGGTGCCTGTGCTGGCTGCCTGGATTGAGGTTCTGCTTGTAGGAATGCCTCATATTCCGCCTGTCCCGCAGATATCCCCCGATAACTTTGCCGGTCCGCACGGCTTTCCCCTGTGGGTGCGTTACTGCCACTTTTTCAACTTTCTTTTTGTGACAATGTTGATCCGAAGCGGCCTGTCGATCCTGGCCGATCATCCTCGTCTCTATTTCAACAATCACTGCACGCCGGGCAGTGAGTGGATTCGTTTGACACCCATCACGGTCCCGACGGATCGAATCTGGACCGCGAAGGACGATGCTCGCTATCTTTCCCCAATCGTGGCCACACCGGGCTACCGGCACACCATCGGGATCGCCCGATGCTGGCACTTTCTCAACGTCTATGGATTCATTATCACGGGCATCTTCTTCGTGATCATGCTCTTCGATACCGAGCAGTGGCGGCGGCTCGTACCGCAGTCGACGCTGGTGCTGCTGCAGGCATGGAACACATGGGTACACTATGCGACATTCCACCTGCCGCCTGAGTTCAACGGATTCTACGGCTACAACGCGCTGCAGCAGATCGCCTATTTTTCCGTCGTCTTTGTCTTCGGCCCGTTGGCTATCCTCACCGGCATCGCCATGTCGCCGGCCGCGGTCAATCGCTTCCACTGGTACGCCAAGCTGTTTGGCGGCAGGCAATCGGCGCGGTCGATTCACTTTCTCACCATGCTCAGTTTCTTTGCCTTCATCGTCGTGCACGTCACGTTAATCGTGATGACCGGCTTTGTTCGCAACATGAACCACATCGTGCTGGGCACCGACGACCACAATCACCTGGGCGTGATCCTCGGCTTCGTCGGCATCGGCGTCGTCGTCCTCGCATGGGTCGCGGCGCATACCATCTCATGGGTCTACCCGCGCGCCCTGCAGCATGTGCAGAAGTTCATCACCTACCCATTGATGCTCACGACGCTGAACCGCCTCTCTCCGAGCGAGCATTACACTGAGGCGGATATCTCTCCACGGTTCTGGCCCAATGGCAAAATGCCCGAACGCGACGACTGGAAACGGATGGCCACGAAGGGCTTCCTGGACTACAGGCTCAAGGTCGGCGGCCTCGTCGACAACCCGGTCGAGCTCTCTCTTGCGGATATCGAGCGGCTGGCCAAGGCCGAAGAAATCACGATGCATCACTGCATCCAGGGTTGGACGGGCATTGCCAAATGGAGCGGCCTCCCCATGAAATCTTTGGTCGAACTTGTCAGGCCCAAGCCGACCGCCAAAGTTGTCGCGTTCTTCTCCTTTGGCGGGTCGCTATATGGTGGCGCGTACTACGACACGCAAAGCCTTGAAAATGTGCTCAAAGCTCAGTGCCTGCTTGCTACAGAGATGAATGGGAAGCCCCTCACCGAAGTCTATGGAGCACCACTGCGCCTGCGCGTCGAAAACCAGCTTGGCTACAAGATGGTCAAGTGGATCGAGCGGATCGAATTCATTGAGTCGGAAAAGTCAGTCGGCCTCGGCGAGGGCGGAAAGAACGAAGACGATGAATACTTCGATCTGCTCCCAAACATCTGATGACCTTCGTGAATGAACATCGCGATGCACGCACCGGGCTCAACAGCTTCGAGCATGTCGGGATGCTGCTCAGGCATATGCGCATGGAATGGCTCCTGCGTCACCTTCCGCCCCGTCTGGTGTGGGCGGTTTATGTCGGCATAAACGGCTTCATTACCATCGCACTCCTGGCGTTGCTCGCCCTTCTTACGGGCAGCCCCTTTGTCTTTCCATCGCTCGGCCCTACCGCGTATCTCTTCTTCTTTTCCCCGCTGTCGGGATCCTCCAGCCCACGCAATACAATCCTGGGACACGCTATCGGGCTCATCTGCGGCTATGGCGCTTTCGCGCTCGCGGTAGCCTCCAGCCCGCCCTTTGGCATGAACCCCGGTGTCCATGGCCCACGATTGCTGGCCGCCGCGCTCTCGCTCTCGGCTACTGGCTCGCTCATGGCTCTGCTTCGGGTAAGTCATCCGCCGGCGGGAGCAACGACTCTCATCGTTTCGCTCGGGATCATCTCTCAACCCAAAGAGCTTGTCATTATCGAGGTCGCAGTGATCCTGCTTACGATCCAGGCCTTCGCCATCAATCGGCTCGCTGGAATACCCTACCCCGTCTGGAGAGCGAGCGCTGACAGCTGAAGGCTGAGAGCTGAAAGCTGACGGCTGATTTTCTCACCGCGTCATGATCACTTCGCTCAGCGCGTCCTTGGCCAGGAATTGCCGATGCCCGCTCCAGCCGGCAAACAGCCGCTCAATGCTGCGATTGGTGAACGCGCGCTGGATGGGGAACGGCTCCCCGAGCTGCACTTCCACCTCGTCGCCCGTGGTCAGGTGGAAGCGGCAGTTCACCGTCTCCTCGCCCTGGGTGCGCGTGTGGAAGAAGGCCAGCACCGCGCCGCCGGGATTCATCGCTTCATGCAGGCGCTGGACCACCGGCGCCACCAGCGGCTCGGGAAGATAATCGAGCGTGGTCCAAAGCAGCACCACGTCGAACATCCGCCCTGAGAAATCAAGGCATGTGGAAAGATATCGATCGGCGTCCCAGATCGCGTTTCCGTCCTCGTCCACGCCCTGCGTCCACTCGCCCGTGCACGCGTCGTGCACCAGGTCTGCCATGTATACGCTCTGGCCCAGGCCGGTGAGATAGTTGATGTTGGTGGGCGACGTGGCGCCGGCATCGATCACGCGCAGACCCGGTTCGGATTCCAGACGCTTGCGCAGCGTGGCCCACGCTCCGGAGTAGCGCGTAAATCGCGGCGCGGCGTTTCGCGCGTGAGACTGCTTGCCGTCACCCTGCTTTCGTTCCAGCCAACTTCTCATCGGGATCTGTACCTTTCCGGCGGGGGAATGCGCCTGGTGCGCCGGATTCAGCTCATCTAGACCCCGGCAACCGGAGCCGCCGCATGCTCCGCCGGCTTCTGCGCCGTCTGCGTCAAATCCACCTTGCCACGCAGCACGGCATTGTCCTCAATGGCCAGGCGGAAGGCGCGCACGTCCCCCTCCACCACGCAGCCGGCGCGCAATTCCACGCGCCCGGTGGCCACAAGGTTGCCATGGACTCGGCCCAGCACCAGCACATCCTGGGCGGAGAGATCGGCTTCCACGTTGGCGTTGGGTCCAATGGTCAGCCGGTGCTCGGCAAGTTGCACCGTGCCCTCCACGCGGCCATCGATCACCAGATCTTCGCCGCCCTTCAGTTCGCCGCGTATCTCAATCGACTTGCCGATGCGCGCAACATTGTTGTCTACGGCCATATCTCAAATCCCTTCCAGCCCGGATTTACTGCGGTTCTCTCTCAGTTTAGCCGGTTTGGAGCGAGAACGCGCGGACCCGTCTCAGCCTCTCCCGCGCGGCCCAAAACTGCAATCGAAGTTCGCATCCAGCAAGGACCGCAGGAGGATAGCCCAGGACCACCCTCACGCACGAGCCGAAGCAGCACTCCCGCGAGAGCCGCGCTGAAACAATTGCAATCGAAGATCGTGTCTCTCAGGGACGCGAACAGCGACAATGTCCGACAGCCTGATCCCCAGTCGCGTCGACTGGAAGTTCAGCCTTCCAGCTCGTCAAGCATGCCCTGCATTTCGCTCAGGGCATGGCGATTCCCGGTACGCGCCGCGCAGTTGATGCCCGCCTTCAGGCGCTCAATGGCTTCCGCCGTGCGCTCCGCCTTTGAGAGCGTTTGCGCCACCATGAAGTATCCAGCCGTATAATCCGGATCGCCTTCCAGCAATTGATTGAACTCCGCAACCGCGGCATCCGTCTCCCCGCGATTGGCCAGTTCAACGGCAATTCCATAACGGGCAAAGCTGTTCTTAGGATCAAGAGCGAGAATCCCTTTTAAACCTGCGATTTTGTCCATGGTGCTCATAGAGGAGGTTTCACCCGCGGCGGGATATTTGCGTTATTTCAATGGATTGCCGAAACTGGAAGAGTGTGTCCCCCCGCTGGTTCGGCTCTCCACTCCATTGTAGCTGGAGTAAAGCTTCTCAGGTTGCCTTTTCAGTCTGGATGGGAGTAAGGATGCCATGAGTTCTACCGAAACACTTCCCGCACCGGCGCGCCTGGTTGCCAACTCGCAGTCCGAGATGAATGAGATCGTGCTGCCCAACGATGCCAACGTCCTCGGCAACCTGCTCGGCGGCCGCCTCATGCACTTCATTGATCTGGTGGGCGCCATGGCCGCCTATCGCCACTCCCGCGCTCACGTGGTCACCGCCGCCATGGACCACATTGACTTTATCCAGCCCGTTCATGTCGGCGACCTGCTCACGCTCAAGTCCAGCGTCAACCGCGCCTTCAGCTCTTCCATGGAGGTGGGCGTCAAGGTGTGGGTGGAAAACACGCAGACACAGGTGATGCTGCACGTGGCCAGCGCTTACCTGGTCTTTGTTGCCGTAGACCAGAATGGCCGCCGCGTGCGCGTCCCCGAGCTCAAGCCCGTTACCGCGGACGAGCAGCGCCGCTACGCTGACGCGCTCCTGCGCCGCCAGCATCGCGAAAAAGAAGATGCGCGCCGCAAACACGAACGCAAGTCCACAACCCCTTCCGAATAATCGGAAGAGCACACCTCTCACCGCGGCAGTCCGCTAGCCTTGAGCGGCTACGTAAAACAAATAAGAAAGACAAATAGGGAAAGGAGCAGTACAAACTTATGGCGCATTCTCCTGCCATGCCCCAGCCCGTGGCTTTGCCGGGCGTCTCTAAAATTATCGCCATCGGCTCCGGCAAAGGTGGAGTGGGCAAAACCACCGTCGCCGTCAACCTTGCCATCGCGCTCTCCAAGATGGGACAACGCGTGGGACTCATTGACGCCGACGTCTACGGTCCCAACGTCCCCCTCATGATGGGCAGCAGCCAGCAGCCGCGCGTGGGCGAAGGCAACTTCATCATCCCCAACACGACCCACGGCATCAAGACCATCTCCATCGGTTACATCTCCCCCGGCGACAAGCCCATGGTCATGCGCGGCCCCATGCTGCATCAGATCATCCGCCAGTTCCTGCAGCAGGTGGACTGGGGCGAACTCGACTACCTCATCGTCGATCTGCCGCCCGGCACCGGCGACGTGGTCATTTCGCTCGTCCAGACAGTGCCGCTCACCGGCGCCGTCGTCGTGTCCACGCCCAGCGACGTCAGCCTGCAAGACGCGCGCAAAGCCCTCGAGATGTTCGCGCAGGTCAACGTTGATGTTCTTGGCATCATCGAGAACATGAGCCACTTCACCTGCCCGCACTGCCATGAGGTCATCGACATCTTTTCCCGCGGTGGCGCCGAGCGCATGGCGAAGCAGTTCAATGTGCCCTTCCTCGGCTCCATTGAGCTGATCCCCGCCATCCGCGAAGGCGGCGACCGCGGCCTGCCCGTTACGCTGGCCGGCCCCAAGAGCCCGCAAGCGACAGCGTTTTTCGATGCAGCGCAAAAACTCATGGAGCGCGCCGAAGCCGCAGCTGCGTCGTCAAGCGACGTGATCGAGATCAGCTAACGGCTCCGGTGCGGGAAACCTGGAACGCGCGGACAATCGCCAGCGCAGCGATTACGCAGAAAAGCGATGTCTCGGCGACTAAGTCACATTGGAAGGCGGCCCACGCGTGTCCGAGCCGGGCTAGTTGATGGGCAATCGACAGGACACTGTCGACTTGCCAGACAAGGATGGCCATTCTTTCGATCGTGTTCGTTGTTCTCAGGAGCAACAGACACACGTAGACGGCAACGACCACGGTGGTTACGATTTCAAGGCGGGTCTCGAACACCGAATACGTCTGCGCATGCGCCGGGCCGAAAATCGTGAAGCGTATTGAGTTCAGAGCGAAAATTGGAAGGGTAACGGCGAGAAACTTGTAAGTCCATGCAGAATCGAACATCCGAGTCCGACTTTCGTTCATAACCGCTCCTTGGACTCCTGCACCCCGGAGCAATTGCAGCGAAAGCCGCGGCTAAAGCGGGCGATGTCATTGAGATCGGCCAGCCGATGAAACGGCTTGAGCGTACGACTAACGGGAATTCTCGGCACCGGCGAAAAGTCGTCTTGCCCGGTCGTGCGTGAGGCGCTACACTTAACGCATGGTCAAGAGCTTCCGGCACGCGGGAATTGAGAATTTCTTCAAGACCGGAAGCAAGGCAGGAATTCAACCGGCACATGCCGCCAAACTCGCCGCGCAGCTTTACGCCCTGGATGCGGCCAGGGGTCCGTCTGACTTGAACACACCGGGATGGCGTTTACATCCGCTAAGAGGGGATTTGAAAGGCCATTGGTCCATTCGCGTCAACGGCAATTGGCGGCTCACCTTCCGATTCGAAGGAGAAGACGCAATTCTCGTTGACTATCAGGACTATCACGGGAGCTAGCACCATGACGCAGATGTTTAATCCGCCCCATCCTGGCAAGGTGTTGCGCGAGTATCTCGGAGACATTGACGTGACCACCGCTGCCAGGCGCCTGCATGTCTCGCGCACCACTCTCTCGCGCATTCTTAACGGCGCCGCGGGTATATCGGCAGACATGTCGCTTCGTCTCTCAGACGCGCTCGGGACTCACGCCAGCTTTTGGTACGATATGCAGGCGGGCTACGACATGTGGCAAGCCTCCCACAAGAAGCGCCCCAGGATTCAACGCTTCGACGTCGCCGCGTAGACATGGTGTTCTCCCGCCGCAACCAGCAAGACAGAAATGATCTCTCATGAAGCGAGTCCTTTTATCCTGGAGCAGCGGCAAAGACTGTGCCTGGGCACTCCATGTGCTCAGGCAGCAGCCGGACGTTGAAGTCGTCGGCCTGCTCACCACTATCAATTCAGAATTCGATCGCGTGGCCATGCACGGAACGCGCCGCTCCATCCTTGAGGCCCAGGCCGCCGCCGCCGAGTTGCCGCTTTGGATCATCCCGCTGCCGTGGCCTTGCTCCAATGAGATCTACGAGCAGCGCATGGCCGAAGCCTGCGATCGTGCTGTTCATCAACGCATCGACGCCATTGCCTTCGGCGATTTGTTCCTGCGCGATGTGCGCGAGTACCGCGAAAAGCAGCTCGCGCCCACCGGCCTTGAGTCGCTCTTCCCTCTCTGGGAGATTCCCACCGATCAACTCGCGCGCGACATGATCGCCGCCGGCCTGCGCGCAAAGCTCGTCTGCATAGACCCAAGCCAGCTCGATCACAGCTTCGCCGGCCGCGACTTTGACGCGCAGTTCCTGCACGATCTTCCCGAAGGCATCGATCCATGCGGCGAACGCGGCGAGTTCCACACCTGCGCATACGCCGGCCCCATGTTCACCGCGCCCATCCCCCTTGAGACAGGCGAAATCGTCACACGCGACGGCTTCACTTATGCCGATTTCCATTCTGTCCGCGAACATTCTCCCGCTTCGCAGTGACTAACCCGCCAAGACCAATAACACTGAACGCTGTGCGCCGATCTCTCGGAACGCCCGCGTCTTGTCAATGTAGAATGTTCGCGCGGCCACGCGAGCGTAGAGTCACCTCTCAACGTCTGGCAAGTGGACGGCCTTCATCCCTCTGCGTTCCGGTGATATCGTGCGCGTGATCAAGATTGCTCTCCGCATTGCCGTCCTTGCATACATCGGGCTTGCAGCCATGTTCTTCGTTACCCAACGCAGCCTTCTTTATTACCCAAGCCACACGTGGGTGTCGATGCAGGAGGCCGGCGCGAACGCGGCATACCGCGAAATCTCGGTTAGAACCGAAGACGGCGTCGATCTGAAAGCATGGTATGCACCTGCCACCGCCAGGCCGTTCACCATCGTTTTCTTTCACGGCAACGCGGATAACCTGTACACAGCCTCTGAAATCGGTGATCGTTACATCGCCCTCGGCTATGGATTTCTATCAGCCGAGTTCCGCGGTTATAGCGGCTTGCCGGGCAAACCAACAGAGAAGGGCCTTTATGCCGATGGGCGTGCCTACCTGCGATATCTCGTCGCCAACGGCGTCTCCCCAAGTCACGTGGTGCGCTTCGGGCAATCGCTGGGCACTGGGATTGCGACGCAGATGGCTACAGAGTTCCCTGTCGGCGGATTGATGCTTCTCGCGCCTTTCTTGTCGGTTCCCGCCGTGGCGCAAGCTCATTTCCCCATCTTCCCCTGCGCGCTCCTCGCATTGGATCGCTATGACAATGGAAGAAAGATCGCGAATGTGCACGCGCCGGTGCTCATCGTGAACGGCACATTCGACGACGTTGTGCCGCCACGGCAGGGCCAGGATCTCTATAAGAGGGCCAACCTTCCGCGCGAATTCCATTCCATCCCGAACCGCGGCCACAACGATATCTCCGATGACTTTGTCCCGATAAGTGAAGCGTGGATCACCGGCCTTGGCACCTCTTTAAAACTATAGGCTTCTTATCCCTTGGTCCCTAAGTCCCTGATCCCTAAGTCCCTAGTCCCTAAGTCCCTGCATCAACTCAATCTCTTCCGTCAGCACCTCGGCCGCCCGCATGCAGTGTCCCCGGCTCACATCGTTGTGCGTCACCAGGCGAATCAAACTCGGCCCAACGGTGCTGATCAACACGCCCCTCGCCTTCAGCCGCGCCACAATCTCCTCCGCTGAAAGCCCCGCGCCCACGCGGAAGATCACGATGTTGGTCTCCACCGTCTCCGGATCGATCTCCACGCCATCGATATTCTGGAGCGCCTCCGCCAGCAGCTTCGCGTTGGCGTGATCTTCGCCAAGCCGCTTCGGCATCTTTCCCAGAGCAATCAGTCCCGCCGCCGCCAGCACTCCCACCTGCCGCATGCCGCCGCCCAGCGCCTTGCGGTAGATCCGCGCCTGCGCCATCATCTCCGCCGACCCCACCAGCATTGATCCCACCGGCGCGCACAGCCCCTTCGACAGGCAGAACATCACTGTGTCGAACCCGCGCGTCAGCGTCTTCACGTCCATCCCCAGCGCCGTGGCCGCATTGAAAATCCGCGCCCCATCCAGGTGCACGCCCAGTCCCTTGTCCTTCGCCTTGGCGCAAATCTCTTCCATCACTTCCGGCGGCGTCACGCGCCCGCCCGCCATGTTGTGCGTGTTCTCAATCTCCACCGCGCCCGTGGCCGCGCGAAAATTTCCCCGCCCGTAAATCACCGGCTCAATCTGCTTCCAGCTCAGAATCCCGTCCGCCGTCGCCACCGTGCGCAACACGCAGCCAGAAAACACCGCCGCCGTCGCCATCTCCCAGTCCAGGATGTGCGCCCGCGCGTCGCACACAATCTCTTGCCCCGGCTGGGTCAGCAGCCGAAGCGCAATCTGGTTTCCCATGGTCCCAGTCGGCACAAAAAGCCCCGCTTCGCGCCCAAAAATCTCCGCCGCCTGCCGCTCCAGCAGGTTCACCGTGGGATCTTCGCCGTACACGTCGTCGCCCACCTCGGCCGCCGCCATCGCCGTCCGCATCTCCGGCGTAGGCCGCGTCACCGTGTCCGACCGCAAGTCAATCAAATCCACTTCATCCGCCACGTTTCCAATGTCCCCCTAATTACTTCCAGCTTCCAGGAACTAGCCTGCAGCTTGTAGCCAGTAGCTCATAGCCGGTAGCTCGTAGCTCACCCACTTAGCTACAGGCTACCGGCCACAAGCTGATCTTCTACTCCCTACTCCCTACTCCCTGTTCCCTGATCCCTGTTCCCTGTTCCCTGTTCCCTGCTTTCAGGGTATCTGCCCCATCGGCAGCTCCATCACCGGCGTCGTCTTTCCGCCGCTTGACGCATACGCCCACAGCCCGTGAAAGCTCCTGCGCAACTCCGGCTTGGCCTTCAGCAGCGCGCTCAGCACCGCCGTGGCCTCGGTCCGCTGTGCCGCCGGATCGCTCACGCCCGTCGACTCGTACGTCACCCCAAGGTCCGGCTCCCGCAGGCTCGGGTCAAACCGGATCGAGTCAATCTTCCACGTGCGGTCCCCCGCGGTCACGCTATATGGAAACGCATTCACCGGCGAGTCCGGAACCTGCGCCTCTTCCTGCCCCAGCTTCTCCAGGTTCGGCGATGAAACAACATCCACCGGCAACGACAAATACCGCGCCGTCTCATACAGGAAATAAGCCGCCCACGGCGTACCCCCCGTCACCGCCTGTCGCGCCTGGTCCCAGTACCACACTCCATCGTGGCCTTCCAGCATTCCCGGCCGGATGAACACGCCGCCCAGCTTCCACGCGCCTCCCTGCATGCCCAGAATGAACGCCATCTGTCCCGCCAGCGGTGTGCCCGTGACATCGGCAAGCGCCAGCGCGTAGCGCCCCGCCGGCAATTCCCGCAGCGTGATCGTCACTGTCATTGAGCCGTTCGTGCTGGAACAAAAAAACTGGGTGTCCGCCGGCGCCGTCTGCGCGGTCGCGTCCAGTGCGTAAATGCTGCGCAACTGCACCTGTCCGCCCTTCACCACCGGCGCGTTGTACTCCACCGCCTGGCGAATCCCATCCCACTGCGACGCCACCTCCGGCAGCAGCGCACCCTGCAGTGTCGCCATGTCCTGCTGCACCACCGCCACGCCCAGCCGCTGCCCAGTCGCGGCCAGCGCATCGCGCTCCGGCCCGCTCATCTCCGCCTGCGTGGTGCAGTTCGCCGCATGGCTCGCGGCCGGTACGGCCAGAAATCCGCCCAGCAACAGCGTCGCAGCCCAGCTTTTATTCAGGCGCATCGAAACTCTCTCCTCTGACCCCTGACCCCTGATCCCTGACCCCTGTTCCCTGCACTTTGAGCGTTCGCGGGCCACTGTTAGTCTAGTACACAGGCGGGTGACGCGCGATTTGCTCCCCGCCTGCCGGAAGCCAGGTTCCATCATGCGTTCGCAATTCCCATCTCCGGCTCCTGCTCAAAGTACAGCCTCCAGCTGCGCCTCCGCCCGCCTCGCGCTCATTGCCGGAGTGGTGTGCGCTGCCGCGTTGTTCGCGCCCGCATCCTTCGCTCAGCCGCAACCACCGCAGCCAAAGGTCACGCACCATCAATCCCCGCCACAAAAGCCCGCTGCCGGCCAGCCCGCGCAGCCCATTGCCCCGCCCGCGTACGTGGCGCCGCCGCAGCCCGAATGGCCCGCCAACAACCCACCCGCCCCGCCCGCTGTCACTTACAACAGCATGGGCCTCCACATCGTCGCGGATAACTCCAGCCTCAGTTCCATCCTCAAGCAGGTCTCCACTGAAACCGGCGCCAAGGTTGAAGGCCTCTCCGGCGACGAGCGCATCTTTGGCGATTACGGCCCCGGCCAGCCCCGCGAAATCCTCGCGCAACTCCTCGTCGGCGTCAATTACAACGTCCTCATCCTCGGCGACGAGGCACTCGGTGAGCCCCTCCACGTCCTGCTCAGCCCTCGCCCCAACGGCCCCACGCAAGCGGGCAATAACAACAACAACCGCCCCCAGTCGCAGGAACCGGACGAGGATTTTCAGCCCGAGCCGGAAGAGCAGCCCTATCAGCCTCCCGCCCCCGTCCGCCCGCCCATGAACCAGCCGCAGCAGCCCTTCAACAATCGCCCCATGACGCCCCAGGAACGCCTTCAGGAGATTCAGGAGCGCCAGCGCGAAATGCAGCAGCAGCAGCAACAACAGCCCCCGCCGCCGCAGGACTAACTCCTCCAGCCCCATCCAGCACCCTGCGCCGCCCGCGATCTATTTTTCTTTCTTATATGCCTTGACACGTATATGCTTGTTAGGTTATATAAGAAGAGTGGAAGCCTTCGAAGTCATCGCCGAGCCCAACCGCCGCGCCATCCTCAGCCTCCTCATCAACTCCCAGCAGTCCGTGGGTGACATTGAACGCCGGCTTCGCATGTCCCAGCCGGCCGTGTCCAAGCACCTGCGCGTGCTGCGCGACGCCGGCTTTGTTGAATCCACAGTGGACGCCCAGCGACGTCTCTACCGCTTGCGGCCCCAACCGCTCCAGGAGGTCGATATGTGGCTCGCCCAATTCCGCCGTTTCTGGTCCGCCCGCGTCGACGCCCTCGAGCGCCACCTCGACCGCATGGATCAATCACTCCCCAGGCAAAGTAAGACCACCAAGAAGCGGCGCAGTCCACTCCGCAAACACCCCAAAGGAGAAACGAAATGAAAATCAAAGTCACCAGCATTTACGTCGACGATCAGGAGAACGCCCTGCGCTTCTATGTTGATGTGCTCGGCTTCGTTAAGAAATCCGACTTCAGCAACGGGCCGTACCGCTGGCTCACGGTGGCCTCGGCCGAGGACCCCGACGGCACGGAACTGCAGCTCGCTCTCAACAACAACCCCGCGGCCAAGGCTTACCAGCAAGCCATCTTCCAGCAAAACCAGCCCGCGGCCAATTTCTTTACTGAAAATCTCGACGCCGATTACCAGCGCATCCAGGCCGCCGGCGCCGGGTTCACCATGCCGCCCACCAGCGTGACCGCATCTAAAATCGCCATGCTGAATGACACCTGCGGCAATCTTATTCAGCTCACCCAGTTGATGAGTTGGCAGGGCTGACGGCCGGTTTCAGCTTTGTCCAGCCGGGAGCTCGCTTTGAACGGGCACGGCTTCAGTCGTGCCTGGAAGCCTCAACCATCAGTGCCGGCTTCAGCCGCTGAGGGATGCTTCTGGAATTCCGCAGCATTCCAGCAAGGAGCAGATCGATGATCCATCGCGAACAATACGCACCGGGCCCGCCCATCGCAGCGCAGGTACTAAGGGGCGGAGACAAGTGGACGCTAATCCTCGTCCGCGATCTGCGCCATGCGCCGGAAAAAGTCTGGCAGGCGCTAACTGATCCGGCGCACCTGCGCGAGTGGGCGCCCTTTGAGGTCGATGGCGACCTTACCCGCGTCGGAGCCACGGTCAAGCTCACCTGGGTGGGCACTGGGAATGTTTCTGAAACAAAAGTCACGCGAGCCGACGCTCCCCGCACGCTTGAGTTCCACGACATCCGCTGGGAACTCGAGCCCACTGCGCTCGGCACGCGCCTCACCCTCTGGCACAGCATCGATCGCCGCTTCGTCTCCTGGGGCGCGGCGGGCTGGCACATCTGCTTCGACGTGCTCAATCGGCTGCTCGCCGGCGAGCCCATTGGCCGCATCGCGGGCAGCAACGCCATGCAGTTCGGCTGGCAGCCACTGGTCGCCGAGTACACAAAGCAGTTCGCCGATGAAACGCCCAACCAGCCGTCCAATGCGGCGCAGCACTCGTAAATCAAAAGGAGGACCCCACGGAATCCGCCCTGCACAATCCGGCCTTCATGGCTGGCCGCGCCATCCCCAAGGCCGCCATCCTCTTCTGGATCTTCACCGCGCTCTTCTGCCTGGAGATGTGCTTCACCGCTTACTACGAGCTGTTGCCGCAGGGTTACCTGGCCTTCGCCCGCCTCGGTTTTCCCAACGGCGCATTCCGTTTTGAGCTTTCTCTCGCTAAGCTGTTGGGCGTGGCCGTGCTGCTCATGTCCATGGTCCCCGCGCGGCTCAAGGAGTGGGCCTACGCCGGCTTCGCCGTCAACCTTGTCTCCGCGGTCATCGCCCACGCTTCCATCAGCGATCGCCCGCTGGCGTTCCTTCCGTCCACTCTTACCGGCGCGCTCGGGGTGGTCTCGTATCTCTCCTGGCGCCGCATGCACGCCGCGCGAAACAATCAATCCAGGGCATGAGGCAACACCACGGAACACCACGGTCTTTGGGTTGACATGTGCAGCACATGCAAATATGCTGCAAGCATGGAACGAATGATCCAGGTCCGCAATGTGCCGGATTCCCTCCATCGCGGCCTTAAGGCCAGGGCCGCAATGGCAGGCATGTCGCTCTCTGACTATTTGCTGGGAGAACTCCGGGAGATCGCGGAGCGCCCTACGCTTGCGGAGTTTCGCGAACGCCTGCATCGGCGCAATCCGGTTTCCGCCGCTCTTGACACCGCCGGTCTCGTGCGCAAGGAACGCGCCGCGCGATGATCGTGCTCGACGCGTCCGCGGCGGTCGACTGGCTTCTTCAAAGTCCGGCCGGGCAGCGCATCGAACAGCGCATCTATGCGCGCAACGAGACCCTGCACACAGTGCATCTGCTCGATGTGGAATTTGCCCAGGTGATGCGGCGCCTGGTGCGCGAAGGAACGTTAACCCCGGGGCGGGCCCAGGAAGCAATAGACGATCTGACGGCTCTTCGCGTCACGCGCTATGCTCCTGTACTTCTGCTCAACCAGATTTGGCGACTGAGGCAGAACCTGAGCGCCTATGACGCCGCATACGTCGCGCTTGCCGAAACTTTGAAGGCTCCCTTGATCACACGAGACCGGCGGCTTGCCGCAGCACCCGGCCACAAGGCCGCGATCGAGGCCTTCTAGTGCCATCCAGCTAACTCTCTGCCCTCGTCATCTCTTCCGGCCGCACCCATTCGTCGAACTGCTCCGCCGTCACAAAGCCCAGCTTCAGCGCGGCTTCGCGCAGGCTGAGGTCTTCAAGGTAAGCCGTCCGCGCAATCCTGGCCGCTTTTTCGTAGCCGATGTGCGGATTCAGAGCCGTCACCAGCATCAGCGAGTTTTCCAGGTTCTCCCTCATCCGCTTCTCATCCGGCTCGATCCCCCTGGCGCAGTGCTCATCAAAAGAGCGGCAGCCATCGGCCAGCAGCTCGGCGCTCGTCAGCACGTTGTGCAGCATCACGGGCTTGTACACGTTGAGCTGGAAGTTGCCCTGAGAGCCGGCGAATGCGACCGCGTGATCGTTGCCGAATACCTGCACCGCCACCATGGTCAGCGCCTCGCACTGCGTGGGATTCACCTTCCCCGGCATGATGGAGGAGCCCGGCTCGTTCTCCGGAATCCTCAGCTCGCCAATGCCGGCGCGCGGCCCGCTTGCATACCAGCGCACGTCGTTGGCAATCTTCATCAGCGCACCCGCAAGCGTGCGCAGCGACCCGCTGACGGCAACCATGCCATCGTGAGCGGAGAGCGCGGCAAACTTGTTGTCCGCGGAGACAAACGGCTTGCCGGTCTCTTCCGCGATGCGCCGTGCCGTCTCTTCGCCAAACCGCGGGTGTGCGTTCATGCCCGTGCCTACGGCGGTTCCGCCAATCGCCAGCGGATAAAGCATGGGCAGCGCCTGGCCAATGCCTTCGAGACACTGATCGAGCTGCGCCACCCAGCCTGAGATCATCTGCCCCACCGTAAGAGGCGTGGCGTCCTGCAAATGCGTGCGGCCAATCATCACCACGTCGCCGTACGCTTCAGCCTTGGCGTTGAGAGTCGCACGAAGGGCGGCGACCGCGGGAACCAGCAGTTCGCTGATGGCTTGCACTGCGGCAATATGCATCACCGTAGGAAAAGTATCGTTGGACGATTGACTGTGATTCACGTCGTCGTTCGGGTGGATCGGTTTCTTGGAGCCCACCACGCCGCCGGCAAGCTGGATGGCGCGATTGGCGATCACCTCATTGGCATTCATGTTGGTCTGCGTGCCGGAGCCGGTCTGGAAGACCACCAGGGGAAACTCGTCGTCCCACTTGCCGTCGATAACCTCCTGCGCGGCGCCGGCAATCAGGTCCACCTTCCTTTTGGGAAGCTGGCCCAGTTCGCCGTTGGCTTCAGCGGCGCATCTTTTCAGGATGCCGAGGGCGCGGATCACCTGCCGGCCCCAGCGGAATCGCTCCACGCCGATGGCGAAGTTCAATCGGGACCGCTCAGTCTGCGCGCCCCACAGGCGATCGGACAGAACCTCCACCTCTCCCATGGAATCCTCTTCCATGCGAAAGGCCTTTCCTTCCTCGTTGACCGTCATCAAGTGGCCTCCATACCTTCTCTGTGAGTTGCGCGGCGAACCTGGTCCCTCTCAATCTATAGTGCGCCAGTCTGAAGGGTGGGAAGCCCGGAGGGGTCTGCCTTTGTTCTCGCTTTGCCGTTGCCTTTGCTTTTGCTGTTGCTGTTGCCCTCGCTTTTGCCGTTGCCCTTGCTCTTGCCGTTGCCCTTGCCTTTGCAGTTGCCGTTGCCCTTGCTTTTCTTTCTGTCATTCCCGAAGGGAATCTGCTGTTCGGGCCCCTTCCACTCAACCCACCAGCACCGTGCCCCATCCTGAACGACGGCTTTTTGTCGTTCAGGGTGGGTTGGACGAATCTCCCGTTGCCAATGCTTTTGCCTTTGCAGTTGCCGTTGCCCTTGCTTATCTTTCTGTCATTCCCGAAGGGAATCTGCTGTTGGACCTTGGGCGTTGGCCGGCGGCTTGTAGCTGTTAGCTGTCAACTGTTAGCCGTGGCCACCCACCGCAAAGTAACCCCAAAGCAATCCTGCCCAAAAACCACCCCATTTTCTGCACCATTCCTGGTGCAAAACCCCCACCCGACACCCACCTGTCAAGCCCCCACCCTGTGGAAAAACGCCGCAATCTCCAGAAAACAAAAGAGATAAAGTTTTGTCCAAATTTTGTACCTTAAATAGTCCAAGGCGTATGATCTAAGTAGGTGGGCAAACTGCGCCACACCTCCAGAAAGGCACGGCCTCGGCCGTGCCTTTCGTGTCTTCCGCCCCAGATCACATCCGGCGGAAAACACCCTGCAAATCACTGCACTTTCAGGGCGTAAATCCCTCAATCTGCATAACATTGCCGTTTTTATTTTCAACGCAACCGGCCAGCCCAAAAGGCTGGCCCTTTCATTTCAGAAATCAAAGGAGCCACATCATGCCACAAGACCAAATCACCCCCGACCACGCCGAGCTGGACCAAACCATCGAGCGCTGCGCTGAAGCCTACCATCGCGTCATGGCTGAAATGCCCAAGAACCTCGGCTACCTCGGCAAGCAGGAGCACTGGCAAAAAGCCTCCATCGCCTTCTGCTCCCAGCTCCCCATTCTTTTGGATCCGCCGTCCTTCCAGCTCTACATCGCCTGCGTAGCGCGAGGCACCGCCATCGGTGCAATCGACATAGGCGACGCCGGCCGCTTCTGCCACATCGCCCAAACCGCCATGTCCGCCTGGAAATTGGCCAACATCATCGTTCCCGCCGCGCAAGCCAGGCAGGAGGCCGCCCGCCAAAAAGAGGCGCGGGAGAAGGAAAAGCACGCCACCCCCCTCCCCTCCAAAGGTAACCAGTCCGCAAACTCTGGTAACGTCGAATACGCCAACCAGCTCCAGGACGCGCTCGACAACATG
>Ga0265339_10000668_pt1 | contig 26494 bp, 24 predicted proteins | sample 4CB219metaG_FD_202085 | JGI IMG/M metagenome (GOLD analysis project Ga0265339, IMG submission 202085) | Rhizosphere microbial communities from Carex aquatilis grown in University of Washington, Seatle, WA, United States - 4-CB2-19 metaG | ecosystem: Host-associated > Plants > Roots >... | reverse complement strand
CTGCTCGGCGACGATACGGGTGGCGAGCTGCTCGGCGCTCATTTCCAGCGAGAACAGGCCGACGATGCCGCCATTCACCGTCTTCATGGTGCCATCGGGCTGGAGCTCGCCCGCCCAGGCCTTGGCCACGTTGAAGCCGATGTTGGTGGCAAGCGCCGACTTGCCCATGCCCGGGCGGCCGGCGACGATGATGAGGTCGGACGGCTGCAGACCGCCCATCAGCCGGTCAAGATCGGCGAGGCCGGTGGCAAGGCCGGAGAGGTGGCCATCGCGGCGGTAGGCGTTGGCCGCCATGTCGATGGCATGGGTGAGGGCGGTATCGAAGGTCTCGAAGCCGGACCCGTAGCTGCCTTTCTCGGCGAGGTCGAACAGGCGCTTCTCGGCATCCTCGATCTGCTGCTTCGGGGGGTTGTCGACCGGCGCGTCGTACGCGACGTTGACCATGTCCTCGCCGACGGAGATGAGGGCGCGGCGCACGGCAAGATCGTAGACGCTGCGGCCGTAGTCCTCGGCGTTGATGATGGTGGTCGCTTCCGCCGCGAGGCGGGCGATGTACTGAGCAAGGTTGAGATCGCCGATGGCGAGATCGGCGGGCAGGAACGTCTTGATGGTGACGGGGGTGGCGACCTTGCCGGCGCGGATGAGCTGGCCGGCGACCTCGAAGATGACGCGGTGGACCGGCTCGAAGAAGTGCTGCGGCTCGAGAAAATCGGAGACGCGGTAGAAGGCTTCGTTGTTGACAAGGATGGCGCCGAGCAGCGCCTGCTCCGCCTCGACGTTCTGCGGGGCGCTGCGGTAAGTCTCCGCCGTTTCCTGCACTGCACGGGCCGCGAAGGCCATTTCCAGAATTCTCCTTGTCGATATTCAAGCGGCGCCGGCGGGGACGCCGGACGCTGTGGTCGGTCGCTACGAGGGGACGCGGGAACGGGAAGAACGCTACCTCACAGGCGAAAACGATCTCGTTCCGCGATGTCTCTCGTAGCACGCCATCACGCGACCGGCTTCGTCGGCTGGCGGAGTCACCCACGTTCCACAGGGACGTGTCGCGGCGGCTTGCATGTGGCAAAGGCGCACCGCCTGAACTGAGTCGCGATGTCAGGCGATTCGGGTGGCGGATTTGTGGACGGCGGCGAGGCGGTCCAGCTCACATCAGCAGGACGGGGATTCTATCTCCAGACGGGTGGTCGTGGAGAGACGGCTATTCGCCGGCCAGGCGCACCGGCACGGTGTCGGCGGCGGCGCTTTCCTTGCGACGGAGCGCTTCCTCGGCGTCGAACATGTAGTTGCGGGTCAGCGGCAGGGCGTCGAGCTTCTTCGACATCTGGATCTGGAAATTCATCATGGCGCCGGTGCGGAAGGTGACCTCCGAAGCGGTGAGGTAGAATTCCCACAAGCGGCAGAAGCGCTCGTCGAAGAACGTCAGCACCTGTTCGCGGCGGGCATCGAACCGCTCCCGCCAGGCGCGCAGCGTCTTGGCGTAGTGGAGGCGCAGAATCTCCATGTCGGTGACGATGAGACCGGTCTTCTCGATGGTCGGGATGACTTCGGAGACAGACGGAATATAGCCGCCGGGGAAGATGTACTTCTGGATCCAGGCGCTGGTGTAGCCCGGGCGGCCCGTGCGGCCGATGGAATGGACCACCATAGTGCCATCGGGAGCCAGAAGATCACGCACGGTGCGGAAGTACTCGCCATAATGACCGACGCCGACGTGCTCGAACATGCCGACCGACACGACGCGGTCGAAGGGGCCGTCGATCTTGCGATAATCCTGCAGGAGGAAACGGGCCCGCTTGTCCAGCCCGCGCTCCTGCGCCCGCCGGTTGGAGACGGCGAACTGCTCGTCGGAGAGCGTGACGCCGGTGACGTCGACGTCGAAATGCTCGGCGAGATAAAGGCCAAGGCCGCCCCAGCCGGAGCCGATGTCGAGAATGCGCTGGCCGGGCCTGAGGTCGAGCTTGGCGGCCAGATGCCGCTTCTTCGCGATCTGCGCCTCATCGAGGCTGGTGACGCCATCTTCCCAATAGGCGCACGAATACTGCATGTCCGGGTCGAGGAAGAGGGAGTACAGGCGGCCGTCGAGATCGTAGTGGGAATGGACGTTGGCGCGCGACTGTCCGAGCGAGTTGAACTGATCGAGCCGGCGCGTGGCGTAACGCCATACCGCGCGGGCGACGGCCGGCCATGGCGGCAGAACGCCCTGCGCATTGGCGAGCAGGATCATCATGAAGTCGTAGAGCGAGCCATCCTCGATGACGAGGCCGCCGTCGACGTATTCTTCGCCGAGCTTCAAATCGGGATTGTTGGCGACGGCGCGCTCGGCGCTATGGCGGGTAAACCGGATGCGCACCGGAATCCCGGTTCCGTCGCCGAAGCGGTGGCTCTTGCCATCCGCATCGACGATTTCCAGCGTCCCGCGCTTCATGGCGCGCCACAGGAACTTCTCGATTCTCGCGTACATTGCATCCGGCTCCGCACCGCGGAGTTCCCGACTATCTCTGCCCCTTGGGCGCGACGCGACGCGTCGGCCTTCCCGCAAGGACTGTAGACTCGCAACTCGGGCTTTATCAACCAGTTAACCGGCTAGCGGGAACACGGACCCGCCAGCCGGGTTGGTGTGACGCCTAAACGTCGTCGCTGGCGTTGGGTTCGGTCGGCTCAGCGTCGGGCGCGGGCGCGGCGCCTTCCTCGAAGAGGGCCTCCGCCGCGACCCGTGGCGCTTCCTCCTCCTCGCCGCGATTGAGCACCGTGACATTCTCGCCGCGGGCTTGCCGGGTGGCTTCGTCTTCGCTGCGGGCGACGTTGATGGTGACCTTCGAATCGACTTCGGGGTGAAGCAGGATGCTGATCTCGTGCATGCCGATCATCTTCAGCGGCTGATGCAGCGCCACCTGGCTGCGCGCCACGGTGAAGCCGGCGGCTTCGATCACCTCGGCGAGGTCGCGCGCGGTCACCGACCCGTAAAGGTGGCCGGTCTCGCCGGCCTGGCGGACGACGACGAAGCTCTTGCCGTTCAGCTTCTGAGCAACCTTCTCGGCCTCGCCCTTGCGCGCGAGGTTGCGCGCCTCGAGCTGCACGCGTTCGGCCTCGAACTTCTTGCGGCTGGCTTCGGAGGCGCGCAGCGCCTTGCCCTGCGGCAGGAGGAAATTGCGGGCGTAACCGTCCTTGACGCGGACGACGTCGCCCATCTGGCCGAGGCTGGCGATACGTTCAAGCAGGATGACTTCCATCTCAGAGGCTCCGTTCAGTGTGAGGGGTTTTGGTCAAGGGAGCGCCGCTGACGCAGGCGCAGGAAAGGATCGGTAGCGCCGGCAACGGCAAGCAGAATTGCCGGCAGCCCCGAAAAGATCAGGAGGATGTAGCAGAGCACCAGGATCGGCAGCCGGCTCGACGAGCCGCGGGTCATGGCGTGCAGGATGGCGAGGCCGACAAGCACGAAGCTGCAGAAGACGGCGCCGGCGATGACCTTGGCGGTGGCGCCAATTGCGCCGGGGAAGAATGCGAAAACGACGGCGATAACGAAGACGGGCAGGAGGCCGCCCGGCAATTCCGTCGACCATAGCGGGGCGCGCTTGTCCAGCATGCGGCCCGAGCCGCGGGCGACCAGCGCGCCAATCCAGAGATCGAGCGTGAAGATGGCGGTCAGCACCCCCGCGACGACAAAGGGCAGGAGATTTACGTAGATCTGGACGAAGGGCTGCACCTGATCTGCGGTCGCGGCGGGGCTCTGGCCCAGCGAGTTCAACACATCGACCATCGCGGTGGTCGCTTCGCCGACCAGCGCGGCCGGGTCATAGCCGGAAACGATCGCGGCGGCGACGAGGGCGACGACGACGGTCGCGGCGAGCTGAACCAGCACGTTTTTCAGATTGCGGTGGACTAGCCCCGCGATCACCGGCGAGGGATGCAGACCACCGGAGAAATAGGCGAGCCAGGTTACCGGAATGCCGAACAGGCAGAGGAACATCGCCGCGGTCAGGAAGCTGCCCGGATAGACGCTGAAGATCGCCGCCGCCGCGGCGACCGCGGCGATCGCTCCGGCGGCCGCGCCCCAGCCGAAGGTGGCGATGGCGAGCGGCAGGCCGGTCAGCACAAACAATGGAAACGCGATCACGCTGCCGCTGACCGGCGCGAGAAACAGGAGCGCCGCGGCAACGCCGGCGACCAATCCGATGAGAACGGTCTGCACCATCTGCTGTCCCGCCTTTCGAGCGGTTAGAGGCGGATCGGCACGATGCCGTCACGCCCCAGCTGGATAAGGAGGGCGGCGAAGATTTCTCTTCGCTGCCCGCCCGGGTATTGACTTACTTGATCACGTACGGCAGGAGGCCGAGGAAGCGCGAGCGCTTGATCGCCTGGGCGAGCAGGCGCTGCTTGCCGGCTGACACTGCCGTGATGCGGGACGGCACGATCTTGCCGCGCTCGGAAATGTAGCGCTGCAGGAGGCGTGCGTCCTTGTAATCGATCTTGGGCGCATTGGCGCCGGAGAACGGGCAGGTCTTGCGGCGACGGAAGAAAGGACGGCGCGTCGCGCCTTGGCTGGCGTCGGTCATTATTCAGACTCCCCTTCGCCGGCGTCCTGGCGCGGACGATCCCCGAAATCGCGGCGCGGACCGCGATCACGATCGCCGAAGTCGCGGCGCGGGCCGCGATCACGGTCACCGAAGCGGCCGCCGGGGCGATCGCCGCGGTCGTCGCGGTCGCTCTTGCGCAGCATCGCCGACGGAGCTTCCTCAAGTTCCTCGACGCGCACCGTCAGGAAGCGGATGACGTCTTCGTTGAGGCGCTCCTGGCGCTCGATCTCGGCGATGGCCGCCGGGGGAGCGTCGATATTCATCAGCGTGAAGTGCGCCTTGCGGTTCTTGCGGATGCGATAGGTGAGGGACTTGAGCCCCCAGGGTTCCACCTTGGCGACCTTGCCGCCGGCACCCTGGACGACGCCCTTGAACTGCTCGACCAATGCTTCAACCTGCTGGGGCGACACATCCTGTCGCGCCAGAAACACGTGTTCATAAAGAGGCATAGCGTACCTTTCCATTTTCGCCGGCGCAGAGCCTCACCGAAGCCTTCAGGAAAGGCTTGTCGGGGATACTTCGTGGAGCGGGAACACGGGAAGCCGGATCGCCTCTCGATCCTGCGGCTTTGGGCCGCCTTCCGTTCAGTCCCCGGCCGGGGTCCTTAAGGACGCCGCGGGTTATACGCAAAAGGCGCGGATTTGCAAGCCGGCCGGCAAAAAGCCTGAAAGCAGGGCGAGGCCTGCAGCGGCTTTGCAGAGGGTGCGAGATGCTCAACGGACAGGAAATGCTGTTGATCGGGGCGGTCGTGGGCGTGGGCGTTCTGCACACGATGGTCCCCGACCACTGGGCGCCGATTGCCCTGCTGGCGCGGCAACGCGGCTGGACCCGGGCCGAGACGGCGCGCGCTGCCTTCGGCGCCGGCGCCGGGCACACGTTGACCACGCTCGCTTTCGGGCTGGCGGTCTGGCTCGTGGGCGCGGCGGCAGCGCAGCGTTACGGGCAGGCCGTGGATTTTTCCGCCAGCGCTGCCCTGGTCGGGTTTGGCGCATGGATTGCGGTCGGGGCCTGGCGCGAGGTGCACAGCGAGGCCGGGCAGAGCCACGAGGATGGTCATGGCCACAGCCACGATCGCAACCACGATCACCTCGGCGGGCACGATACTGCCGCCGAACATGGACACAGCCACGCCAACGAAGCGAGCCGCGACCCGCTGTACGCGCCGTCGCGGGAAATTGTCCCCCTTCTGACGCATCGCCATGCGCACCGGCATGGCGCCGGGGCGGCGCATATTCACTTGCACGATCACGCCGGCGGAACGGCGCACGCGGTCAGCGCCGACATGATGCTCTCGCCGCCCCTGCACCTGCATCGGCATCGAACCACCGGCCGCACAGTGTTGCTGCTGGTGCTGGGATCCTCGCCAATGATCGAGGGCATTCCGGCCTTCTTCGCAGCGTCGCGCTACGGCTTCGGACTGATCGCGGCGATGGGCGCGCTGTTTGCGGCCAGCACGATCGCAACGTACGTGGTGCTGTCGGTTTCCTCGGCGGCGGGGTTGCAGCGCCTCAATCTCGGCCCGATCGAACGCTACGGCGAGGTGATCAGCGGCGCCTTCATCGTCGTCATCGGCCTCGCGTTCGGCGCGTGGTCGCTTCTCTGAGTGCGGACTTCCACGATGTGTGACTGCCACCCGACGATCTTCAGCCGACGCCGATTCCTGACTGGACTGTCGGCAGGACTTGGCATGGCCGCGGCCGCGCGCGCCGCGCACGCGGCACCCCTGCAATGCTGGAGCGTCGCCGAGCTTGCCGGCCAGCCGGACGAAAGCCTCGAGCGGAGGCCGACCGCGGCGGACGCCATTGTCATGCCGCAACCGGCGGCGTCGGCACCGGCGGTGACGGGGGCGATGGCGGGGATCGTGCGGCGGGTCAATCTTCCCGCGGGCGAGAAGGTCATCGCATTCACCTTCGACCTCTGCCAGACCAAAAGCCCGATCGCGGGCTACGATGGCGCGGTGGTCGACTGCCTGCGTGCCAACCGGGTTCCGGCGACGTTCTTTCCGGCCGGGCGTTGGCTGCTGACCCACCGCAAGCGGGCGGAGCAACTCGCGGCCGACCCGCTGTTCGTGCTCGGCAACCACAGCTTCGACCATCCCGACCTGCATTTTGCCGCGGCCGACAAGATCACAAGCGAAGTGCTTTTGACCGAGACCGCGCTCGCTGCCACGCGCGCCGCGGCGGCCGCGACCTGCGGCGGTGTGGCCACGCCGATGCGGCTCTTCCGCTTTCCCTACGGCTCGTGCGCGGCAAACGGCGCGGCCACGGTGAATGCGCTGGGCTCGGTGATCATCCAGTGGGACACGGTTTCGGGCGACCCCGACGGTCCGAGCGCGGCAGCGATCGAATCGAACGTGATGCGCACGCTGAAGCCGGGCTCGATCGTGGTCATGCATGCCAACGGGCGCGGAACCCATACCGCGGAGGCGCTGGCGTCGATCATCCCGGCGCTGAAGGCCAAGGGCTATCGTTTCGCCACGGTGCCGCAGCTCCTGGCGATGGGGACGGCGCAGGCGGCGACGGAGTGCTTCATCACCAGGCCGGGCGACACACTGCGCTATGACGAGAAGCTCGCGCACAAGTCGCCGGGCAAGGCGGCCATCCTCCCGACGACTTGACCGGCCGGCGGCTTGACTTGCGCCGTTGTCGGCCCTCAATCGCTGACAAGAAGAAGGGAGGCGCGAGATGAGGCTGCCACAGTTTCCGGTCGCGGGCGGGTGTCAGTGCGGGGCGGTGCGCTTTGAGCTGACCGCCGGGCCGCTCGGCGTCTACAACTGCCACTGCAAGGACTGCCAGCGCGCCAGCGGGGCCACCCACACCATCTCGGTCATCATGAAGAAGGACGACGTGCGCTTCACCGGCGGGCCAACGCACACCTTCGACAAATCCGCCGACAGCGGGCGGGTCGTGCGCATGCACGGCTGCGTGAAATGCGGCACCAAGGTCTATAACGAGCCGCTGGCCTCGCCGCAGATGCTCGTGATGAAGGCCGGCACGCTCGATGACATGAGCTGGGCACGGCCGGTCGGGAACATCTGGACGGCAAGCAGGGCGCCGTGGGCGGAAATCGATCCCGACGTGCCAAATTTCCCCGGACAGCCACCCAGCCGCGACGCGCTGTTCCAGGCGTGGGCGAGGGCGGTGGCGGAGGGGTAGATGCCCTGGGTGTCTTGACTCTCCCCCGCGTCCAAGGCTGAAAGGCCGCCACCTCGAATCCCGGCATGCCGAGACCGGGTGGAAACGCTCAGGGGCGCTGATGACGGTCGCATTTCTATTTCCGGGCCAGGGCAGTCAGGCGGTCGGCATGGGCAAGGCGCTCGCCGACACGTTCTTCGAGGCCAAGGCGGTATTCGAGACGGTCGATGAGGCTCTCGGTCAGAGCCTGTCCGACATCATTTTCAACGGCTCCCTCGAGACGCTGACGCTCACCGAGAATGCCCAGCCGGCGCTGATGGCGGTGAGCCTCGCGACGATGCGCGTGCTCGAGGCGCGCGGCCTGCAGATCCACGGACGCGTCGCCTATGTGGCGGGGCATTCGCTGGGCGAGTATTCGGCGCTTGCCGCGGCCGGCAGCCTGACCGTGGCGGATGCGGCGCGGCTTCTGCGCACGCGCGGCCGCGCAATGCAGGCCGCCGTTCCGGTCGGACTTGGAGCGATGGCGGCGCTGATCGGTGTCGATCTCGGCCAGGCGCAGGAGATCGCCAGCGCGGCGGCGGACGGGCAGATCTGTTCCGCCGCCAACGACAACGGCGGCGGACAGGTCGTGATCTCCGGCCACAAGGCGGCCGTGGAACGCGCGATCGAGATCGCCAAGGCAAAGGGCGTGAAGCGGGCGATGCTGCTCCCGGTGAGCGCGCCGTTCCATTCGGCCCTCATGGCGCCGGCCGCAAGCGTGATGGAAGAGGCGCTGGCCGGAATAGAGATCAAGCCGCCGGTGGTGCCGGTGATCGCAAACGTGCTCGCCCAGCCGCTGAGCGACCCGGAAGCAATCCGCAAGCGTCTGGTGGAGCAGGTCACCGGCGTCGTGCGCTGGCGCGAATCGATGGCGTGGCTTGCCGGGGCCGGGGTGACGACCTTCGTCGAGGTCGGGGCGGGCAAGGTGCTGTCGGGGCTCGTCAAGCGCATCGTCGACGGAGCGGAGACGATGACCGTGGGCACGCCGCAGGACGTAGAAGCCGCCGCGGCGAAGCTCGCCTGAGTTTGGGAGGATTGAAGCGATGTTCGAGCTGACGGGTAAGCGCGCGCTGGTCACCGGCGCCAGCGGGGCGATCGGCGGAGCGATCGCCACGGCATTCCACGGGCAAGGCGCGATCGTGGCTCTCTCCGGCACCAAGCGGGACGCGCTCGAAAAGCTTGCCGGCGAACTCGGCGCCAACGCGTTCGTCGTGCCCTGCAACCTCGCCGACAAGGACCAGGTCGAGAAACTCGTGCCCGATGCCGAGGCGGCGATGGGCGGCGAGATCGATATTCTGGTGAACAACGCCGGCATGACGAAGGACATGCTTTTCGCGCGCATGTCCGACGAGGACTGGCAGGCGGTTCTGGACGTCAACCTGACGGCGGCGTTCCGCCTGTCGCGCGCGGTGCTGCGCGGGATGATGCGGCGGCGGGCCGGCCGGATCATCTCGATCACGTCCGTGGTCAGCGTGGTCGGCAACCCCGGGCAGGCGAACTATTCGGCGTCGAAGGCCGGACTTGCCGCCATGACGCGCTCGCTCGCCGCCGAGATCGCCAGCCGGGGAATTACCGTGAACTGCGTGGCGCCAGGGTTCACTGCCTCGGCGATGACCGACGTCCTCAACGAAAAGCAGAAGGCCACCATCATGGAGCGCGTCCCGGTCAAGCGGCTGGGGACACCGGAGGAGATTGCCGGCGCCGTGGTCTATCTGGCCTCTGACGAGGCCGCGTACGTGACCGGCCAGACGCTCCACGTCAACGGCGGCATGGCCATGATCTGACTGCGGAATTTGCGATTGGAAGCGGCGTTTTCCAACGCTGCGGAGGCGGCCGGTACGTGGCTGGCAATGCCCCACAAAGTATGTTACGAGGCAAAGAAATGCCGTGCTGGCAATGGTTTTTTCGCCGGGTTAACGGCAGCGCTGCCCGATGTTCCTGAGTTCCTCCTCCGGTTTCGTGCAGAAGCCGCCAACCGATCGCGCTTGTGGGGCGAAAGCTTTCTCGGGACGATCACAAGCTGAAGCAATTTATTGGGGTCTATATGAGCGATATCGGTGATCGGGTTAAGAAGATCGTGGTCGAGCATCTCGGCGTCGACGCTGACAAGGTGACCGACGGGGCGAGCTTCATCGATGACCTGGGGGCGGACAGCCTCGATACGGTCGAGCTGGTCATGGCTTTCGAGGAAGAATTTGGCGTCGAAATTCCCGACGATGCGGCCGAGACGATTCTCACCGTCGGCGACGCGGTCAGTTTCCTGGAAAAGAACACCGCCTGAGTCTGCGGGCATGAGGCGCTCGTTCCCGGCCGTACCGGGACGGGCGGGCGCAACGCTGCCGGGAAACGCGACATGAGACGGGTGGTGGTCACGGGGCTGGGCATGGTGACGCCGCTCGGCTGCGGCGTTGATGTGACGTGGTCAGCGCTCATCAACAGCCAGAGCGGCATCGGCGCGATTACGGAATTTCGGGTCGACGACCTGACCTGCCGTATCGCCGGGCGCCTTCCCAAGGGGCCAAAGTCCGAAGGCAAGTTCCAGGCCGACGACTGGATGGAGCCCAAGGAAAGCCGCAAGGTCGATCCGTTCATCGTTTACGCTGTCGCGGCGGCCGACCAGGCGCTGGCAGACGCCGGCTGGCATCCGGCAACCCGGGAAGACCAGATCGCTTCGGGCGTGCTCATCGGTTCGGGCATCGGCGGCCTGGAAGGGATCGAGGACGCCGCGCTGGTGCTGCACGAGCGCGGACCGCGGCGCATCAGCCCGTTCTTCATCCCCGGCCGCCTGATCAACCTGGCGTCCGGTCAGGTCTCCATCCGCCACGGTCTGAAGGGACCCAACCACGCGGTGGTCACCGCCTGCTCGACCGGCGCACATGCCATCGGCGATGCCAGCCGGATGATTGCGCTGGGCGATGCCGACGTCATGGTCGCCGGCGGCACTGAGTCTCCCGTCGGCCGGCTGGCACTGGCCGGCTTTGCCGCCTGCAAGGCACTCTCGACGCACTTCAACGACCGGCCAACGGAGGCATCGCGCCCCTACGACCGGGATCGCGACGGGTTCGTCATGGGTGAGGGCGCCGGCGTGGTGGTGCTGGAGGAGCGCGAGCACGCGCTGGCACGCGGCGCGAAGATCTACGGCGAGGTGGTCGGGTACGGTCTTTCGGGCGATGCGTACCACATCACGGCACCGGCCGAGGACGGCGACGGCGCCGAGCGCTGCATGCGCATGGCGATGAAGCGGGCGGGCATCAGTTCGGACGACATCGACTACATCAACGCACACGGCACATCGACGATGGCCGACGAAATCGAGCTGCACGCGGTGGAGCGCGTGGCGGGCAATGCGGCGGGAAAGATTTCGATGTCGTCGACGAAGTCGGCGACCGGACATCTGCTCGGCGCGGCGGGCGCAATCGAGGCAATTTTCTCGCTCCTCGCCATTCGCGACAACGTCGCGCCGCCGACCCTCAACCTGGACAATCCCTCGGTGGTCACGGCCATCGACCTTGTCCCCAAGGTTGCGCGCAGGCGACCCATCGACGTCGTCGTTTCCAACTCTTTCGGTTTTGGCGGCACCAACGCGTCGCTGATCTTCCAGCGGCACGCCTAAGCACGCGAAAGCTATCACGTTTTCGCCGGAATAGGTGCTACAGTCGCGGCGCCCGGCGATAGAGTCGCCGTTGGTCGGTAAAGTAGGAACAAGAGTACCGGGCATGGCCGATGTAAGGGTCGATTTTCGTCGGGACCGGTTCGGCAACACCGATGCGGATGCGCTGTCGCAGCGCCTGACCTCGTCGCTCGGCCGCGCCTCGCCCAAGAGCCCGACCGAGGCACTGCAGCCGGAAGCCATACCGCCGCCGCCGCCACGTTCGGCGATTGTGCGCCACCCGCTGGTGATCTTCTTCAATTTCCTGCTCACCGTCGTCATCGTCGGTGTGATTGCGGTGGGCGGGAGCGTGCTCGCGGCCAAGATGCAGTTCGACCGGCCAACGGCCCTCGACCAGCCGCGCGCGATCAGCATCGACCACGGCCTGAAAGTGACGGGCATCGCCGAGCAGCTTCAGCACGAGGGCCTGATCCCCTCGAAGTGGATGTTCGTGTTCGGGGTCATGCTCAGCCACCAGCAGGCGAACCTGAAGGCCGGCGAGTACCTGATCCCCGCGCACGCCTCGATGCGCGACATCATGGACGCCATGGTGACGGGCAAGGGCATCCTTTACTCGATCACGATCCCCGAGGGCCTGACGAGCAAGCAGATCGTGGATCGCCTGAACGGGGAGGATATTCTCGTCGGCGACGTGCAGAGCGTTCCGGCCGAGGGCGCGCTGCTGCCGGAGACCTACAAATTCACGCGCGGCGATACCCGCCAGAGCATCATCGACCGGATGGAGCGCGAGCGCGACAGCGTGCTGGCCGAGGTGTGGTCGCATCGCGCGCCCGACCTGCCCATCCAGTCGCCGCAGCAACTGGTGGTGCTGGCTTCGATCGTCGAGAAGGAGACGGCGCTCGCCGACGAGCGGAGCCGGGTGGCGGCGGTGTTCGTCAACCGGCTGAAGCTCAACATGCGGCTGCAGTCGGACCCGACGGTCATCTACGGGCTGTTCGGGGGCGACGGTAAGCCTGCCGGCTATACGCTGACGCGCGCCGACGTCGAAAAGGCGACGCCTTACAACACCTACGTCATTAACGGGCTGCCGCCGGATCCCATCGCGAACCCCGGCCGTGCATCGCTGGAGGCAGTGGCCAACCCATCGCGGACACGCGACCTGTTCTTCGTCGCCGATGGCAGCGGCGGGCACGCCTTTGCCGAAACCTACGAGGCGCACCTCAAGAACGTTGCGCACTGGCGCGACATCAACGCGGCGGCGACCAGTAACGGCGCGCCGGCCACCGGTGGCACGACTCAGGCGGCGCCGGCCGCGGCACCCGCGCCCCAATCTGCCGGCGGGCAGTTTCCGACGGTTTCGGCCGGCCCGTCAAAGCCGGGCGCCGCGCCGACAAACGCGCCAATGTCGCTGATGCCTGCCGGAACCGACAACGGCGATGCGCCCGACACCGAGGGCGCAAGCGGGCAATAAGTTGACGCCACGTTCTTGAATTGGCGGGAATTGGCGGCTTTGATGCGCTTCGCCAACGGCCGAGCGATTCCCGTCGCGCAAGGGACCGCCAATGCCTCTATCCAGCATGACAGGATTTGCCCGCGTGGAAGGGCGCCAGGGTGCCCGCCGGTGGGTGTGGGAGCTGCGCAGCGTGAACGGCAAGGGCCTCGACATACGGGTGAAGCTGCAGCCGGGCTATGAGTTCGTGGAGACCGGTGTCCGCGACCGCCTGACCGGCCGGCTCGGCCGCGGCAACATCCAGGCATCGCTTGCCGTCAGCGAAGAGGGTGGCGCGGGACGGACGCGCATCAATCAGGCGGTGCTGGGTGATGTTGTGGCCGCGCTGGCAAGCCTGCGGGCGGCGGTGCCGGACGCACAGCCGCCGACGCTCGATGGCATTCTGGCGCTGCGCGGGGTGATGGAGGCGATCGACGAATCGGCAGACGAACCCGCGCGGCAGGCCCTGGGCGCCGCCGTGCTCGCCGATCTTGACGCGGCGATCGACGCCCTGACGCGCGACCGCCGCCGCGAAGGCATCGCCATCGGCGCGGTTTTGTCGGAGCGCCTCGATGCCATTGAGCGCACGGTCAGGGCCGCAGAGGCTTCGCCGGCGCGAACACCGGAAGCGATCCGGGCCCGGATCGCGGCGCTGGTCGGCGAGCTCGTCGGCGCCAGTCCGGCGCTCGACCCCGACCGCCTGCACCAGGAAGCGGTGATGATTGCGACCCGCGCCGACATCCGCGAGGAAATCGACCGGCTGCTCGCCCACACGGAAGCGGCGCGCGGGCTGCTCGCGGACGAGGCGCCTGTCGGGCGGCGGCTCGACTTCCTGGCGCAGGAGTTCAACCGCGAGGCCAACACGCTCTGCGCCAAGGCAAACGACCGGACGCTGACCGCGCTCGGGCTCGAGCTGAAGGCGCTGGTCGACCAGTTCCGCGAACAGGTCCAGAACCTGGAGTGAGCATGGCTCAGACAACCAACCTTCGGCGGCGTGGCGTGATGGTGGTGCTGTCATCGCCGTCCGGAGCCGGCAAGTCGTCGATCACCCGCGCGCTCGTGCAGGAAGAGCGCGAACGGCTGTTTCTTTCCATATCGGTGACGACGCGGCCGCGCCGGTCGAGCGAGGTGGAGGCAATCCACTACTACTTCATCGACGCCAACCGCTTTCACCGTATGCGGGACGGCGGCGAATTGCTCGAATGGGCCGAGGTCCACGGGAACCTCTACGCGACGCCGAAGGCGCCGGTGGAGGAGGCGCTGGCGCGGGGCCTCGACGTGCTGTTCGACATCGACTGGCAGGGCACGCAGCAGCTCGTCGCGGCCATGCCCAAGGACGTGGTGACGGTATTCATCCTGCCACCGAGCATGAGCGAACTGCGGTCGCGGCTGGAGCGACGGGCGGAGGACGCCTCCAACGTCATCTCCAACCGGCTCGGGAATGCGGCAAGCGAAATCGGCCACTGGCGCGAATACGACTACATCGTCATCAACGACGATCTGGAGCGGGCGCTCGCCGGCGTGCGCGCGATCCTCGCCGCCGAGCGACTGAAGCGCGAGCGCCAGACCGGCATGGCGGACTTCGTCGACGGGCTGATCGGCAGAAGCTAGGGCGAGACAGGCAGCGCCGCGGCGGCATTGGCCAGCGCGACGAAGCCGGCGACGTCGATCTCCTCGGCGCGGCGGGTGCCCTCGATGCCGGCGGCGGCCAACAGCAGCGCGGGATCGACGCCAAGCGATCTGAGGCTTTGACGCAGCATCTTGCGCCGCTGACCGAAGGCGGCCGCGACGACGCGCTCGAGAACGGCAGGATCACAGGCGAGCGGATGGGCGCGCGGCCGAAGGTGGACCACCGACGAGGTCACCTTGGGCGGCGGCGTAAAGGCGCGCGGCGGCACGTCAAATTCGATCGTGGCCTCGGCACGCCAGCCGGCGAGCACGCCCAGGCGGCCGTAATTCTTGCCTCCCGGCCGGGCCACGATGCGTTCGGCGACTTCGCGCTGGAACATCAGGCTGAGGGAGGCAAACCAGGGCGGCCAGGGCTCGCTGCGGAGCCAGCCGACCAGGAGCGGCGTCGCGATGTTGTAGGGCAGATTGGCAACGACCACCGCGCGGCTGCCGGCGGGTACAAGGCTCGGCATGTCGACGGCCAGCGCATCGGCGGCAACGACCGTGAGGCGGCCGGGGTAGTGCGCCGATACTTCGGCAAGCGCGGCGAGGCAGCGCTCGTCGCGCTCAATCGCCACGACATGGGCGGCGCCTTCGGCGAGGAGGGCGCGCGTGAGCCCGCCGGGACCAGGGCCGACTTCGACGACGGTGACGCCATCCAGCCTGCCGGCGACGCGCGCGATGCGCGCGGTCAGGTTCAGATCGAGCAGGAAGTTCTGACCGAGCGACTTTCTGGCCGCAATGTCATAGCGGGCGATGACATCGCGCAGCGGCGGCAGGTCGTCGATCTGGCTCACCTGGCGCGGGCGGTGCCGGCGGCGCCTTCCTTCAGCGGGCGCGCCTCGGCGAGGGTCTCGTTGCGCTTCAGCTCGGCCGCGAGTTTCAGCGCCTCGGCAAGGCTCGAATGATCGGCCTTGCCGGTACCGGCGATATCGAAGGCGGTGCCGTGGTCCGGGGAGGTGCGAATGAACGCCAGGCCGAGCGTCACGTTGACGCTTGCCGCGAAGTTGATGGTCTTGACCGGGATGAGCGCCTGGTCGTGATACATGCAGATGGCAACGTCGTAGGTGGCGCGGGCTTCGGGGTGAAACATGGCGTCTGCGGACAAGGGCCCGCGCGCGTCGACACCCGTCGCGCGCAGGCTGGCGACGGCAGGGGCGATGATGCCGATTTCTTCGTCGCCGAGCGCACCGTTTTCGCCGGCGTGGGGATTGAGGCCAGCCACCGCCAGCCGCGGCGAGCGCACGCTGAAGCGATGTCGCAGCTCGCTCGCGACGATGGTGCCAATCTCGACGATCAGGTCACGGCTGAGCGCGGCGGCGACCTCGGCAAGCGGGATATGGATGGTAACGGGCACAGCCTTGAGGTCAGGCCCGGCGAGCATCATCACGGGGCGGGCGGCACGGCCGCTCCATGCGGCCGAAAGGGTGCCCAGAAATTCGGTATGGCCCGGGTGAAGGAAGCCGGCGCTGTACAATGTCTTTTTCGATATGGGATTGGTGACGACGGCGCTCGCGGCGCCCGAGCGGACATCGCCGACGGCGCGGGCGATGGCTTCGATGACGGCCTGGGCGTTGGCGGTATCCGGCTTGCCGGCGACGGCGTTGACAGCGGCGCCCAGCGGCACCACCGGCAGCGCGCGGGCGAAGGCGGCGCGCGCATCGGCCGGGGAGACCGTCTCAATCGGGACACGGACGCCGAGGGCGGCCGCGCGGCTGGCGAGGAGCGCGGGATCGGCAAGACAATAAAACGCCGGCAGGCCGAGGGCGCCGCGATTGAGCCACGCCGCGAGGGTTATGTCCGGCCCGACGCCCGCCGGCTCTCCCATGGTGAGTGCCAGAGGCGAGAGCGGCAACCCGGGCACGCTGTTCACTGGCGACGCTCGATGATCGCCTGGTCGCGGAGTTCCTTCAGGTAATCCTTGCCGAGATCCGCGGACTGCTTGATGTAAAAATCGTTCTGCACTTCCTCGCGCGCCTGGGCCGCACCCTGTATGTCGTGCTCGGCGCAGACCGCGATAAGAATTATACCCTCGTCGGTCTGCTGCGGAGGCGTGGTCTCGCCGACCTTGGTTTTCTGGATCACGTCACCGGCATCGCCGCTCAGATCGGTGCTCATGCGGCGGCCGATAGATTTCACAACGACGTCGCGCAACTGCTTTGCCTGATTGATGCTCTGGTCGCAGCCGGCGAAGCGCTGGCGATAGGCGACCGCCTCGGCCCGGCGCTGATTCACCACGCCGGCAGGCGATCCCTTCGGCACAACGAAAATTATCTGCTGCAACTCGTATTCGGTCGCCGATTTGGGTGTGGTATCGCCCTTGGCGACGATGGCATCCTTCACCGCCTGGTTGGTTATCTGGGCCTTGGCGACGGTGCGCCGCTGAACGAGAATTTGCCAGACCATCTGGGCGTGGAGGCGCTTCTTCAGCGAGGCGCTGTCGATACCCTGACTGCCCAGCGCCTTGGTGAGCCCGGCGGGGGTCATCTTGACGTGCTGGGCGATGTTGGCAAAAGCGCCATCGACCTGCACATCCGGCACGTTGACGTTCTGCCGTTGCGCCTCGATGCTCTCCAGAGTCTCGTCGATCAGTTCGTTGATCACCTCGTCACGACTGGCCGGCTTGCCTCCCTTGCCCAATCCGTCCAGGCGCCGGCGCTGCTCGACGTCGTAGTCGGTAATCGGCACGTCGTTTACGAGCACCGGAATCGAGGAGTTTGCCGTCGGCTTGACCAGCGGGCCGGACGCCGTGACCGGGGCAGCTTCGGTAGCCGGCGCCGACTTGTGCCCGAACCAGCCGTCCCCGAAGTCCGCACAGCCTGCCAGTGCTGCGGCACACGCCACGACCTGCAACAGCGGCGCCACGCCGCGAAATCTCATGGAAAGCACTGCCAGATCCTTGAATCCCAACCCGATTCAGCCGCGGCCGGAGGCGACGGCGGCGGCACCGTATCACGCCGGCAGAGGAAGATGGGAGGGCGGCAGTGGATAACGGCCTTATTCGCCATGCGGCCGGATAATGTTGCCAAATGGGGCGAATTGATGAATTGCCGCGATCAGTTGGTGATCTTGCCGAGATTGGCGTTCACGCCAGCCTCGCCGAACGTGCGCAGGGCGAGCCGGAACGTCAGCCACTGGTTGGGATCGTCGCTGAGGACGGTCTGGCTGTAGGCAACCGAGAAGGTCAGACAGTCATTGTCGAAGGCAACGCCGATGCTGTCACCGGCCAGGCTGTCCTTGGCGACATCGTAGGTGAGAGTACCGAATGCGCGCCAATCATCGGCGAAATTAATCGATGCGGCGCCACGCACCACTGAAGCGCTCTCTGGCGTAGACGAATCGTACAGTGTGAGCGGGTCGTCACGCAGATAGAGGTAGGCAGCGGACGCGGTGACTGGCCCAAGCGCCGCTGTCGCCTGAACCTCGGCGCGGTTCAGTTCGAGGTTCTGCTGATCGAAGCGCGTCTCGGCGCTGATGCTCGGTCCGACGCCAGTATCGAGAGCAACGCCGGCAACGTAGTCGGAATATTTGGTCTGCAGGCCCGAGTCGGCGCCGACATTGTAAGTCGCGTCGCTGGCAAAGGAATTGGCGCCAGCGAGCTGAATCGATTCACCGACGGTGGCGTTGACGGTGGCGCCATTGGCGAACGTGCCGACGTAGTGGACGCCGAGGTTGGTGCGCGTGCCGCCTTCGACACGATCGAACCCGGAGAACTTGTCGTGCGAGAACAGCGTCGACGTGTCGAACACCAGACTCTGCGCGTCATTGTTCGGCAGCACCCCGACGTCAGCCTCGTCGGGCCGCACGATGAGCTGCGCGATCGGCTCGATGATGTGGGTGGTGTTGCCGGCAGTGATCAGGATCGGCAGACTCCAGTCGATACCGATCGACGGCATGAAGCGCCCGGCGATGTCGTCGCGGGTCAACTGCGAAGCGTCGGACGAACCGTTGTCCATGGCGAAGACGTCGCCACGCAACGACGCCCACGGGGTGATGAGCTGACCCATGGGACCGACGAACTGCCGCTGCCACTGGACTTCCTGCGTCGCCCTGACGGTGTCGCCGGCCGTGGCGGCGTAATACTGGTCCGACCCGGGCCCTAACGCATACGGATCATCGGCGGCGCGGACGACGTTGGCGACGTTCGAGGTGTACGTCACCTGACCGCCGAATACCTGGTTGTCGCCGATGCGGTTGTAGTCGATGACCGGGGCGGCCCATGCCTGCCGGTCCTGGTCATAGAGCCAGGGCTCGTTGGTCAATTCCGACGAGGACGGATCCGTCAGCAGTTCGTAATAGTCCGCCTCGGCATTGAAATAGTCGCGATCACCGATGCCGGTGAGGTGAACGTTGGACGTGGTGACCGACGTGTCGGTGTTGAGCACCGAGTAGTCGCGGGTGAACAGACGGTCGGTGGACAGGGTGCCGTCCCAGCCGAACGTCCAATCCCGATTGAGGTACTCGGTCCCGGTCGTACGCACGCCACCGCGGAACGTGCGATTGGACGGCGAGGTGGAATCGAACGCATCGGGCTCAAGCTGGTCGATGGCCGCGCCACTGATCGAATACTGGCCGTAGGCGGTGCGTTGCCGCCATTCGGCGGCGCCGAGGAATCCCTGACGCGAGAAGACCGAGGGCGTCAGAGTCAGGTCGTAGCTCGGATTGAGAGCCCAGTAATACGGCACGCCGGCGAAAAACCCGGTGCGGCCGGAGAAGCCGAGGTTCGGCGTCAGCCAGCCGGACTGGCGCTTGACCGACGGGTCAGGGATCGAGAAGTAGGGAATGTCCGCAATCGGCTTGCCGAAGAACTCGAGCTTGGCGTCGGTGAAGTAGACTTGGTGCTCCGCATGATTGAGCACGATCTTCGCAGCCTTGACCGTCCACAGCGGGGGCTTTTCGGGATGCTCGATGCACGGCGCGCACGCAGTGTAGACGCCGTTGATGAAGGTCGTCGTGGTGCCGCCGCTGCGCTGCGCCTGGTCGGCCGCGAAATGAGTCTCCTGCGGCGTATCCACCCGCAGCGACTGGATGAAGCCGTCGCGGAAATCGTCGGTGATGTCGATATAGTCGGACGACACGACGGCGCCCGAGGGATCGACCAGCCTGACGTTGCCGGTCGCGATCAGACGCTTGGTCGTCTTGTTATACGTGACCTTGTCGGCCTGAAGCGTGTAACCCGCGTAGTAGATCTTGACGTTGCCAACCGCGGACACGGTGTTGTGGTCGTAGTCGTAAAGAAGCTGGTCCGACTCGACCAGCATCTTCTCGTTCTTGCCGGTCGTCGGCGCGTTGAACGGCAGACTGAATTGATTATCAGTGCCCGAAGCAGACGAGGCCGCGGACGCCGCCGTGATCGGCGAAGCGCCGGCCATGGCTGCCAGGACGAGCGTCGCGAACCCAGTCGCCAACGCCCGCGCCCGTCGACCGATGTGGCGCAGTGGCGCCCCCCTCATCCGTCCTCCAGGTGCAGTAATACCGTGATGCCAAATAGCGTCGCGGCGATTGCAGGAAGCCAAGCAGCCAGCGGCGGCGGAACTACGCCTCCGCTCCCCAAGTCCATCGAAATACTGGTCACAACATAAAGCATGAACCCTACGGCCACGCCAGTGATAATCACCCGTCCGAGGTCGCGGGAACGCGAGAATTTCAGCGATACGTTGGCAGCGATAAGTACCATTGCCAAAAGGAGAATCGGCCTCGACAGCAAAACATTATACTGCAGGTCGTAGCGCGCGGAAGAGAGTCCCGCGCGGCGTGCGGCGGCCGACAATTGCGGCAAACTCCAAAATGAAACCGAATCAAGCTGTAAGAAGGTTTGCTTCACCTCGTTTGCCGTCAGACCGGTGGAAAGCTTGTATTCGTCTACGTGTTTCGGGTTGGCGTTGATGGCTGTCACCGTTGCGTCATCGATCTGCCACGCGCCAGGCTGGAAGTGCGCCCGCGGCGCATCCACCCGCTCCAGGAACTTGCCGTTCTGATCAAACACGTAGGCGGTGACCCCGAGGAGGCCGAGGCCGCCATCGAACGACTGAACGGAGCCCAGGATCGATTCGGTACCGTCGGCCGCCTGACGGAGCCAGGCCGGCCCCTTGTTGTCGGAATTCTCGACCGGCTTGGAACGGTGAATGAGAACCTGCGCCCAGAGGCCGTCGGAGGCGTTGAGGAGATAGGTCGCGACGGGGTTGTATATCGTGGTCGCGAACGTGCCGAAGAGGATGCCGACGACGCAGGCGGGCAGCAGAAACTGCCAGGCGGATACCCCGGCGGCCCGCGCGACGACGACTTCCAGCCGACGGTTGGCGATAATGAAGGCCGCGATCGATCCGTAAAGGACGGCAAACGGCAACGAGTCTTCGGTGAGCTTGGGCACCTTGCAGATTGCCACGATCGCGAGGGCAACTCCGGCGGTGACTTCGCCCTTCAGCGCGCGGTTGAAGAACTCGAAGTAGGTGACGATCGCCGTGATGACGAAGGCGAGGGCGAAAATCGCCATCACCATCTTGGCGAAGTGGCGCGCAAAGTAAAACGACAGGGTGCGTCCAAGCATCGGCCGGGCCTACCGCGTCTGTGCCGTCGCGGCGCGGCGCGTGAACAGACCGCTCGCCCCGGCGGATACCCGTTCGAGAAACGCCACGATCGATTCCGGTGGACGCAACTGGACGCCGCCGAGAAACAGCGCGACGGTGACGACGGTCAGCAGCAGCGGCACGACGTATGCGATGACTTCCGCGACGGTGCTCGTGGCGGTGGGAAGGAACACCGGCACGACGCGAATGGCCACGGTGAGCAGGACCGCCGCGGTAATCGAGGGCGCGCGGCTCTGCCTCGTGCTCTGCGCCTGTCCAAGGAAGAGCAGCGGAACAAGCGCGAAGATCATGCAGTAGAGCGGAGATGTCAGACGATCATCCAGCTCAGCGCGGAACTTGCGGGGGCTATTGATGAAGAACGGGTCCTTGGCATCCGGATGCAGCAGATACGAGGTCGGTCGCTGAATGGGCTCGAGCACGGGCAACTGGGCGGCGCTGGTGAAGCTGGACAGGTCGAAGGCGTATGACGAAAACTCGATCATCGAGATCGACTGGTCGATCTTGCTGCGCTCCTGAATCGTGCCGTTGCCCATGACCAGAAAGGTGCCGGCGGGATTGTCCAGGATGGCGCCCCTCTCGCCGAGATAGGTCACCGTCTTGGACGGGTCGCGATCGTCGGAGAGGAAGATGCCGCGCAGCGAACCGTCCTGATTGCGGCTGCGCATATGGAAGACCAGTTTCGGCGCCAGGGTGACGAAGGCGCCGTCGGTCATGAACGACGAGATGATATTGCCGCGGACGTTGGTGATCATCGACTGCCAGGTGCGGAGCGCCAGCGGAGCGAAATGCAGCGTCATGGATGCCACGATCAGCGTGGACATGACGCCGACGATCAGCACCGGCTTCAGCAGCGCGTTCTGACGGGCACCGCTGGCGTTGATGACGACGAGCTCGGCGTCGTTGTTGAGTGAGGAGAAGGTGTAGATGACGGCGATCAGCAGGGCGACCGGGAAGACGACCACGACCAGAACCGGCACCAGAAGCGCGGAAATCTCGAAAAAGGTGGTGATCGCCTGACCGTCGGCGGTGACGATGTTGAACTGGCGCAGCGCCTGACTGAGCCAAACCATCGTTCCCAATGAAATGAACGTCAGTGCCGTCGCGTTGACGATCCGGCGCAGAATGTACCGTTCGATCAGCTTCATCGGGGTCTTTCAAAACGGGCAGCCGCCAGACGGGCGGATCAGAGCATAGCAATTATGGGCGGGGGAGGCGTGGTGGCGCAACGGCTTGCCAAGGCTCGAAAACAGCCGTTATGTGACCGCCGCCGGCGGGTTTACCGCTGCCCGCTTCCCACCCGATTCTTCAGGACTGAACCACGACCATGACCGATCTCGTCAACGTTTCATTCGTCAAGCCCGGCCGCAAACTCGGCGGCACGGTGGTCGCGTTCGTCAACGACGCGTTGGGCTTCGGCAAGGCGGCCGGTGCGCTCGGTATCGCCGGACTGTTGAAGCAGGCGGCGGCGACCGCGGAATTCAAGGGAAAGCCGCGCACCTCGCTCGACCTTCTGGCGCCGCGCGGCACCGACCTCGACCGGCTCATCCTGATCGGAGTCGGCAAGGCGGCCGACATGGCCGAGGGTGACTGGGTGAAGCTCGGCGGCGCCGTCGTCGGCGCCCTTGGCAAAACAGCCAAAGCGACGGTGCTGTTCGAGCGACCCGACGACGAGGCGGTCGATGGCGCTCTCGCGGCCGAATTCGCGCTTGGCGCGAAGCTGCGCGGTTATGTGTTCGACAACTATCGTCCGGACAGCGAAGACGCGCCGAAGCGCAAGACACCGACCGAGCTTGCGATCGCGCTCGCCGACACCAGCGGGGCGAAGGCCGCCTGGACAGCGCGAGGGGCCGCGGCGGACGGCGTGATGCTGGCGCGCGACCTCATCAACGAGCCGGCGAACGTGCTCGGTCCCGTGGAATTCGCGGAGCGGGCGGCGGCACTCAGGACGCTTGGCGTGGACATCGAGGTGCTGACCGAGAACCAGATGAAGAAGCTCGGCATGCGGGCGCTGCTCGGCGTGGCGCAGGGTTCGGTGCGGCCACCGCGACTGGTGATCATGCGCTGGAACGGCGGCAAGTCGAAGGAGGCGCCGCTCGCTTTCGTCGGCAAGGGCGTCGTGTTCGATAGCGGCGGCATCTCGATCAAGCCGGCCGCCGGAATGGAAGACATGAAGGGCGATATGGGCGGCGCTGCGGCGGTGACGGGGCTCATGCAGACGCTGGCGGCGCGCAAGGCGAAGGTCAACGCGATCGGCGTCATCGGCCTGGTCGAGAACATGGTCGATGGCGCCGCGCAGCGCCCCGGCGACATCGTAACGGCGATGACGGGGCGCACCATCGAGGTGATCAATACCGACGCGGAGGGCCGGCTGGTGCTCGCCGACGCCATCGCCTACACCGAGGATCGCTTCAAGCCAAAGTTCATCATCGACCTGGCGACGCTGACCGGTGCAATCATCGTTGCGCTCGGGCATCTGCAAGCCGGCATGTTCTCCTCCGACGACGCTCTGGCCGATGCGCTGAACAAGGCCGGTGCGGCCACCGGCGAACTGGTCTGGCGCATGCCGCTCGGGCCGGACTACGACAAGCTGATCGATTCGAAATTCGCCGATGTGAAGAACGTCGGCGGCCGCGATGCCGGATCGATAACCGCCGCCCAGTTCATCAAGCGGTTCGTCAAGAAGACACCCTGGGTGCATCTCGATATTGCCGGGACCGCGTTGGGCTCGCCGCAGACCGACATCAACCGCTCGTGGTCGTCAGGGTGGGGCGTGCGTCTTCTCGATCGGCTGGTCGCGGACAATTACGAAGGATAGCCGCGTTCGTCAGCCGGGCTTGCGCACCGCCCAACCCACCGCCGCGCTGCGACTGCCGGGGGCGCTCGAAAACGGCTCGGTGATGATGCCTGTGGCGGCAAACGGGCCGAACTGCGCGTAGGCAGAGGGCAGGGTAACAGAATCGCTCTGCAGCCACACGACGAGCGCGCCGTCTCGGGCCACGTCCGCGGGATTCACCCAGGGGCTCAGGCGGTACTCGCCATTCGTCAGAATGGCCGGGTGATCCTGCGTGTAGGCCACGAGCGGGCCGGCGGACCATTTGTCCCCGATGACGATGCGCAGCGGCGCGCCGCCGGTGGCGCCTTTCCAAGCCGACAAGAGATCGGCGGCCAGGGTGGGATTGGGCCAGGCGATGCGCGCCGGCGACGCGGACCGTCCGATCTCGACAGCGTAGACGCCGAGGCCAACGGGTATGCCCACGAAGAACAGCGCCCACGTCGCCAGCAGCACCGGCAGCCGGTCTTCACGCCATCGCGGCCAGAGCCAGCGGACGGCCGCGAGGCTTATCCAGATCGGCATCGGAGCGCCCCACATGTCGAGGAGGCCGTAACCGGAGACGACGCTGAACAAGATCGTCAGGCCGTAGGGAGCCAGCGCCATCCACACGATGAAGCGATCGATATCGCTTGCGCTGCGGGAAGGCGGGGAGGGCCGGCGGACGGCAATAACCCCGCTCAGTAACAGCACGAGTGCCGGCAGGAAATTGTCGAGAATCTGGGCGAAAATGAATTCGGTCGGCAGAATGCGCGCGATGCCGCTGCGATGTCCGGCGCGTCCCTCTGCATAACGCAAGGTGATGAAATCGCTTTGCCACATCCACAACAGGTGCGGGATAACCACCAGCGCCGCGACGGCCATCGCGAGGTAGGGACCGGGCGTGCGATAGGCGCTGCGCAATCGCGGGATCGCCAGTGAGGCGAGCAGCAGGGCGGCGAGCACAATGACGGCGCTATACTTGGCGTAGACCGTCAGCCCGGCCAACGCGCCAAGCGCAACCCACCAGCCCAGCCGGCGCTCTTTGAACGCCCGCCAGCAAACCAAGGTGGCCCACGACCAGACCGGCATCTGGACGACGTTGGCATTGAATTCAGGGGTCGGCAGGTTGGCGTAGAAGACGAGTGTAAAGAGGAGGACGGCGAGGAGCCCCTGGCGCGCGTCGCCGGCCTCGCGGCCCAGCAGGTAGATGGGGATCGCCGTGAGGACGATTGCAAGCTGCGACAGCAGGTAGATCGACCAGACGTGGCGGCCGCTGAGCTCGAAGGCAATCTCGGTCAGCCAGGCCTGCAGCGGCGGATGCGACGGGTAGCCCAGTTGCCACTCGCGCCCCCAGCCGATGTTCTCCATCACGTCGATGGGGACGCTGCGGTAGGTGAGTGCGGGAACCAGCGTCCACAGCACGACCTGCAGCACGAGAACCGCGATCAGAAAGGCTTCCGGGCGCCGGTTGAAGGCGGTTACTGCGGCGGCGATTGGCTTCACAAGGCCCATCCTCGGCATGTACAGAATGAGGCTGCGCCGTGCCGCAACCGAAGATCAGCGTGACAGAGATACTCTTTTACCATTTGCAGCGGCAACCCCTCGAACAGGTGCTGCCCGAACTCCTCGAGAAGTGCGTCGAGCGCCGCTGGCGCGTGGTCGTTCGGGTTGGCTCCGAGGCGCGGCGCGACGCACTGGATGCGCACCTGTGGACCTATCGCGACGACAGCTTCCTGCCGCACGGGACAGTCAAGGACGGGCGACCCGACGCGCAGCCGATCTGGGTCACGGCCGACGCCGACAATCCTAACGACGCGACGGTGCTGTTCCTGGCCGACGGCGCCGAGGCGGCCGATACCTCCGCCTACCAGCGGGTGGTGCAGATTTTCGACGGGAACGACCCCGACGCGGTCGACCGGGCGCGGGCGGCATGGGCCGAGGCGAAGGCCGCGGGTCACGACGCGACCTACTGGCAACAGGCGGAGAGCGGCCGATGGGAGCGAAAGGCGTGAGGCTGCACCTGGAGCAATTCCCGATTTGCTTGAATCGGGAATTGCTCTCGATTTCCTTTGTCTTTCCCGACGGAAGAGTGGAATCCACTCTTCCTGGAGTTGCTCTATCCGTCCGTGGCCGGTCGACGGTGGTGACGGAAGCGCATCAGCGACCCGTAGAAGAAGCGGCTGCCGTCGGCGGCCTCCTCGACATGCACGCTGCGGGTGGCGAGGACAACATCGGATGCCGTGAGGTCGCTGTCCGGCGGCACGCCGGTGGGGCCGCCTGGCGGAAGGACTTCGCCGGTCAGCGGGGCCGCGGACGGCGCTCCGGAGGGCGGGAGGACCGCGCTCGCGGTCACGGCAGGCTGCGTGGCTCCCAGCGCAGCGGGCAAAGCCCCGCGCGATCGCAGCCAGGATGGCGCCTGCACGGGCGCGAGTGCCGGCGCCGGGCGCAGACGGGCTCTGGCGTAGAGCAGCAGCGCTCGCAGGAACGCCAGCACCATCAGCGCGCCGGCAATCTCGGTCACGGCAAGGCCGTAGTCGGTGATGTGGCCCAACAGCCATTCCCCATCCATAGGGACCGGTGG
>Ga0265339_10000666_pt1 | contig 26499 bp, 24 predicted proteins | sample 4CB219metaG_FD_202085 | JGI IMG/M metagenome (GOLD analysis project Ga0265339, IMG submission 202085) | Rhizosphere microbial communities from Carex aquatilis grown in University of Washington, Seatle, WA, United States - 4-CB2-19 metaG | ecosystem: Host-associated > Plants > Roots >... | reverse complement strand
GAGGAAGCCCGCGCCGTCGTGATCGCTGCGCTCGAGGCCATCGCTCCGGAATCGCGCACCGATTCCCTCGAAGTGAAGGAAGAGGTACGCAAGGCGTTGCGTCGCTATCTCAGCAAGACCCTCGATCGGCGTCCCGTCGTGTTGCCATTCGTCATGGAGATGTGAGCGTGGCGCGAGCGCGTGCAGAAGCGGCGGCGGGTCCGCGCGAGAAGGACGATGGACGCGACGAGGCGGGCCTGCTCGACGAGGTCGCCGCCATCGTCTGCTTCGCAGCCGCGGCTTTCTTATTCATCAGCTTTGCGGCGTACCAGAACGATCTGCCGAATCTGAACGTCGCCGGCCGCGTCGGGCGTGGCCTCGCCGATCTCATCGTCCAGGGCTTGGGATACGCGAGCTATTTGTTGCCGATCTATTTCGCCGTCGGGGCGGTGCTGCTGTTCCGGCACGCCGCGAACGAGATCTCGATCACGCGAGCCGGCGCCGCCACCGTGCTGCTCGGATGCGTCGCGATCCTGTTTGGCCTGGCGGCGGCGCCGCCACCGAGCCGTCCGGTCATTTTGGCGGGCGGCTGGCTCGGCGGGTTCTTTGCGGCGCTGTTGGCCGAACCGTTCGGGCTCGGTGGTTCATTCGTCGTCATAGGCGGCCTGGCGGTGTTGGCATTCATCGTCGCGACGCGGCTATCGCTCGGCGGCCTCGCGCGCACCGCGTCGGCCGGTGTCATGGGCAGCTTCAGGCAGGCCCGGGAACCCGCCGAGCGCGACGAGACAGAGCTGCCGACGTTGACGCGCCGGCCGAAGGCGAACATCAAGCGCGAGCTTCCGGTGATGCGCGATTCCGCGCCGGTGATTGTCCTCGCCGAGATCGAGCGGCGCGCGCCGGTGCCGAAAAAGAAGCGCGTGGTGCAAGGCGAGTTGCCGTTCGGCGACGACCGCTATCAACTTCCCCCGCTGCGCTTGCTCAACGAACCGAGTCATGACGCGGTGCGCATCGACGAAGACGCGCTACGCCGTAGCTCGCAAATTCTCGAGGCCAAGCTGGCCGACTTCGCGATTACCAGCAAGGTCGTGGAGGTTCGTCCGGGTCCGGTGATCACGACGTTCGACATCGAGCCGGCCCCAGGTGTGAAGGTCAATCGTATCACCAGCCTCGGTGACGATCTCGCCATGGCGTTGCGCGCCCCGGGCGTCCGCATCCTGGCGCCGGTACCCGGCAAGGCGGTTGTTGGCATCGAGGTCGCCAACCCGCGGCGCGAGGAAGTGCTGTTGCGGGAATTGCTGGAAGGCGATGACTTTCAACATTCCACGTCGCCTTTGGCGCTCGGGTTGGGCAAGGATACGGCCGGGCACGGGGTGGTCGCCGACCTCGCCAAAATGCCGCACCTGATGGTCGCCGGGGCGACCGGCAGCGGTAAATCGGTCGCGGTCAACGCGATGATCATGAGCATCCTGTACAAGGCGCCGCCGCGCGAAGTGCGTTTCGTCATGATCGATCTGAAGATGTTGGAGCTGTCGGTCTACGAGGACATCCCGCATCTGCTCGTACCGGTGGTGACCGACCCGAAGCAGGCCGTCGCCGTGCTCAACAACATCGTCGAGCTGATGGAAGAGCGCTATCGACTGATGAAGCAGCGCGGAGTGCGCAACATCGATGGCTACAACAAGCTGATTGATGAGGAGCGCGCGCGCGATCAGGCAGCCGGAATCATCGAGCTCAAAGAAGCCGTCGACGCCGACGAGGACGACGACGTGATCACCCCGACCGCGCTGCCCGAACGACTGCCGAAGGTGGTCGTGATCATCGACGAGCTGGCCGATCTCATGATGACGATGGGTCGCAAGGTCGAAGAGCCCATCACACGCCTGGCGCAAAAGGCCCGCGCGGCCGGCGTGCACTTGATCGTCGCCACGCAGCGACCTTCGGTCGACGTCATCACCGGTCTCATCAAGGCAAACTTTCCGTCGCGCATCTCGTTTCAAGTGACGGCCCGCGTCGATTCGCGCACCATTCTCGATCACATCGGGGCCGAGCGCCTGCTGGGGCGCGGCGACATGCTCTACATGCCGTCGGGCAGCGCGCGCCTGCAGCGTCTGCACGGCCCGCTGATCACGGAAGAGGAGATTCACAAGGCGGTTGCGTGCATCAAGAAGCAGGGCAAGCCGCAGTACGCGTTCAGCCTGCTCGAGGCGCCGGAGGACGACGAGAGTGGAGCGATCGAGGACGAGCTCAGCGACGAGCTGTACGATCAGGCGGTACAGTTGGTCACGACGAGCCGGCAGGCGTCGATCTCGTGGGTGCAGCGCAAACTGCGGGTCGGCTACAATCGCGCCGCGCGCATGATCGAGCGCATGGAGCGCGACGGCGTCGTATCTGCGAGTGACAACGGACGGCCGCGCGAGGTTCTCGCGCAGGCGATCGACCGCGACTGATCGGCATGCGCAGCGCAGTGCTGGTGGCGCTGGTCGCGCTGATGGCGGGGAGCGATGTGGCACGCGGTGCGCAAGCGATGCCCGACGACGTCGCGGACAAGGTCCAGGGTCGCTACGACGCGACCAGCGACTTTACCGCGGCCGTCCGGCAGGAGCTGAGCCTCGCCAGTGGCGGCAAGACATCGACCGCGACCGGCACGGTGGCGTTCAAGAAGCCGGGCAAGATGCGCTGGGATCTGCGCGAAGGAGCGTCGCAAGTGATCGTCGCGGATGGTCACACGCTCTGGTTTTACGAGCCGGACGAGAAGCAGGTGCTGAAGGCGCCGTTCCAGACCGCGTTCCATTCGACGACGCCGATCTCGTTTCTCACCGGGGTCGGTCGCCTGCGCGACGACTTCACCGTCGCAACAGTCGAGCGCGGCGACGGCGTCCTGCGGCTCGAGCTCAGCCCACGCAAGGCCGACGCCGACCTTGGCAAATTGCGCCTGAACGTCGATCCCACCACCTACGACATCGTGGGAGCCGAGATCATCGACCCAGTCGGCAACCAGACGCGGCTGTTCTTCACCGACTTGAAACGTAACGTCGGCTTGGCGGAGAGCGTCTTCCAGTTCGAGATTCCGCCGGGTGTCGACGTCGTCGAGGCGCCGATCGGAAATTAGCGAGGGAGCAGCCTATGCCGTCGTTCGACGTCGTTTCGCAGGTCGACATGCAGGAGATCGACAACGCCGTGAATCAGGTGCGCAAGGAAGTGGATCAGCGCTATGACTTCAAGGGCAGCCAGACCGAGATAGTCCAGGAGGCGACCGAGATCCGCATCACCTCGTCCGACGACTATAAAGTGAAGGCGGTTGTCGAGGTGCTGCAGGCCAAAGCGGCCAAGCGCCAGATCGCGCTCAAGGCGTTCGTGTACGGAAAGGTCGAAGCCGCCTCCGGCGGGCGCGCCAAGCAGACGATTACCATTCAGCAGGGCATTGCGACTGAGAAAGCGCGCGAGATCGTCAAGGCGCTCAAGGAATCAAAGATCAAGGTTCAGGCACAGATTCAGGCCGAACAGGTGCGGGTGAGCGGCAAGCAACGCGACGATCTACAACAGGCGATCGCGCTGCTGAAACAGCGCGACTTTGACCTGCCGTTGCAGTTCGTCAACTTTCGCGACTAGGTCGCGCGAGGAGCGGCGCGCTCAGGCGACGGCCGGCTGCGGTTGCTGCGGCGATTGCAGCAGCTCGCTTTCCGTGAACACCGTCCAACGGTCGCGATACGGCGCGTAGCGCCCGCGATACGGCTTTGCGCCGGCGCCATGCAGGCTGAAGGTCGGGCCCGAAACCGCGCTAGCCGGAATGACGAAGACCTCGTCGTTGCCGCTGCGTCGCTTCGCGATGCAGACGAACACATCGCAATACTTGCGATCCCAGCGACCGTGGCGATGGAAGTTGAAGCTCCAGCTCTTGTAGTTGTACGTGTATCGCTTCCCGCCGACGGTGACCGTATGCGCGTAGCGGCCCGGAAAAGCGACCCGCAATGCGACGCGAATCTCGCCGTTTACCAGGAGATCGTACCCTTTTGTGCGGGGCACATCCTCGACGCCGAGGCCAAGGGCGCCGAGCTTCGCGGCAACGACGGATCGGGCTTTATGGTGCTTCGATTGTCTATTCATTAGGACCCAAAGCAGGCTGTCGGCCCTGTGCCACCCGCTCCGAGTCCCCACCGCCCTTTTTACAGGGGAAAGCCGTAAAGAAATCTATAGTCGTCGAGGACTTCACTCGCAATCATTTTCTTTGAGCGAGGTGTTTCACGATTCTCCATTGACACGCCGGAGAGGCATTACTAGTCTGCGGCCCCCTCCGAGGGACCAGGAAGGAGCCATGCGCAAGACAACGTTGAAGAACTCCAAGCAATTGCTGCTCGACATGAAGCGGACGATCCTGCGCGAGATCAACGAGGATCTGAAACACGGTCGTGAAGGCGCCAAAGACGACGGGATGGACACGTACGATCTGGCGAGCGAAGAGCGCGATCGCGAGATCAATTTCATTCTCAACGATCGCGAGCGTGAAAAGCTGCAGGCCATCGAAGAAGCCCTGGAGCGCATCGAAGATGGCACGTACGGGATTTGTGAAAGCTGCGAATCCGAGATCGCTCCGGGCCGACTCGAGGCCATGCCTTTCAGCCGACTATGCGTAAGCTGCCAGGGCGAGCGCGAAAAAGAGGCCAAGCAGCAGCGTCGTTTCGACGATGAACGCGCCTATCGCCGACTTGCGTCGGCCGACGTGGACGAAGAGAACACCTGAATCGGGCCTCTGACGGCCGGCGGGCCAGATCGATGCTGCCGTTTGATTCTGCGCGGCGCGATCTCACCCGCCTCTTCCAGGCCGCCGTTGCCGCCGTCGAGCCCGCCGAACTGGTTGAGCGACATCTGCGCGGCGTAGGCACGCCCTTCGATGGTGACTTGGCTGTCGTCGGTGCGGGTAAAGGCGCTGGGCGTATGGCCGCCGGCGTCGAAGCCAGTCGCGGTCCCGACCGCGTCGCGGGCGTCGTCGTAGTGCCGCGCGGCTCTGCAACCGCTCTCGCTGCCATTCGACTCGCCTTCGCCAGCCACCCGCTGCCCGACGAGCTCAGTTTGCGCGCCGGGGCAGAACTGTGCCGCGTCGCGCAGCAGCTCTCGCCCAGGGCGCCGGTCCTTTGCTTGATAGGTGGAGGCGCGTCGAGCCTGTTGGTGCAGCCGCGGCCGCCGCTATCACTGCAAGACAAATTGGCGACGAACCGTCTGTTGCTGGAATGCGGGGCCGAGATCGCCGAGATCAACACGGTCCGCAAGCATCTGTCGACGGTCAAGGGCGGTGGCCTGGCGCGGCGAGCAGGTCCGCGGCCGATCCTCACCTTGGCGCTCTCGGATGTGATCGGCGACGACCCGTCGGTCATCGGATCCGGTCCGTGCATGCCCGACCCGAGCACATACGCTGACGCATTGGCCGTTCTGGCGAGATACGGCTTGACGGAGCGCGTGCCTTCGCGGGTTCGCCATCTACTCGACGGCGGCGTCCGAGGGGAGATCGAGGAGACGCTCAAGCCTCTCGACCCAGCGGCTGGCGAGCTCGCGACCCACGTGATCGGCAGCAATCGTCTCGCCGTTGATGCGGCGGCACGGGCTGCACAGAAGCTTGGCTACGAATCAGTCGTCGACGTCGAACCGTTGATGGGCGATACCGCTGCCAGCGCGCTCGCATGGGCGAAGCGGCTGACGCAGTCATCGCCGGTTGGTCGATGGTGCCGGATCGCCGGCGGCGAGACAACGGTTGCCGTGCGCGGCCGCGGCCTGGGGGGCCGCAATCAGGAGTTCGCGCTGGCGATGGTGCGCGCCCTCGCCGGCAAGCCGATTGCGGTACTCAGCGCCGGCACTGACGGAACCGACGGCCCGACCGACGCCGCCGGTGCCTTTGTCGACGGGCAGACCGCTGCTCGTGCCGCCGCGCTCGGCCTCAGCCCCGAGGCGGCATTGGCGCAAAACGACTCGTATCCGTTCTTCGCTCGGCTCGGCGACCTGCTGCGCTGTGGGCCGACGGGAACGAACGTGATGGACGTCAAGATCGCGCTCGGGGTGGGTTCCTGATCAAGAGAGTTCTCTGGTAACCATTGTCGACGTGGTGCCAGGTTTTCTTTCCGAGATCTTCGTCTCCTTTCAGGGCGAGGGTACGCACGCGGGACGGCGCCAAATCTTCATTCGGCTTGCCGGCTGCAATCTCCGCTGCCGCTACTGCGACACGCCGGACAGCTTGGAGCGCGTGCCGACATATCGCCTGTACGAACGCGACGGGGGCAGCCGTGACCTGGCAAACCCGGTCGATCCTGCGCAGGTCCTGGCGCAAGTCGCTCGGTTGCTCGACGGCGATGCGGTCGACGGGACTTCAATCACCGGCGGCGAGCCGCTGCTGCAGGCCGAATTCTTGGCGACGTTGCTGGCGGACGAACGTCTGCCACGGCCGCGGTTGTTGGAGACCAATGGCATGTTGCCTGAGCCGCTGCGAGCCGTTCTGCCGCTCGTCGACGTCGTCAGTATGGATGTTAAGCTGCCATCCAACAGCGGCGAGCGGCCGCTCTGGGATCAGCATGCGCGATTCCTCGCCTTGGCCGGCAACAAGGCGTACGTCAAGGTGCTGATCGACGCCGGCACCAAAAGCGACGAGGTGGAGCGCGCGGCAAAGTTGGTCGGTCGGGAATCACCGGGCGCCGCGATCTTTCTGCAGCCGATTACCGATTCGCGCGGGCGAATCGATCTCGACGCTGATGCCATGACGCGCTTCTTCCATGCGGCGCGGCGGCACTATCCTGACGTGCGGCTGTTGCCACAGGCACACAAGATGCTCGCGATTCAGTGACCCCGCGCCGCACACATCGCATCACCATGATCCCCGGCGACGGCGTCGGACCGGAAGTCATTGCCGCCGCCGCCCGCATCATCGCGGCGGCCGGGGTCGTGGTCGACTGGGACCGGCAAGTCGCTGGTCAGGCTGCTGTAGAAGAAGTTGGCGTGCCGATGCCGGAGGCGTTGATGCGGTCCGTTCGCCGCAACCGCGTCGCCCTAAAGGGCCCGCTGGCGACGCAAGTCGGCGTCGGATTTCGCAGCGTGAACGTAGCGTTGCGCAAGGCGTTCGATCTGTATGCCAACCTTCGCCCGGTGAAGAACCTACGCGGCATCGAATCCGCATTTACCGGAGTCGATCTGATCGTAGTCCGCGAAAACACCGAGGACGTCTACGCCGGCATCGAGCACCAAATCGCACCCGGCGTCGTGGAGGCGGTCAAAGTCATCACCGCGCGCGCTTCACGACGCATTGCGAAGTTCGCCTTCGAACATGCCCGCGCTATTGGCCGGAGGCGCGTCACCGCGATCCACAAGGCGAACATCATGAAGCTGGCGGACGGCCTCTTCCTCAACTGTGCGCGTCAGATCGCGAAACGCTTCCCGGAAATCCACTACGACGAGATGATCGTCGACAACGCGTGCATGCAGCTAGTCCTGCGCCCCAGCCAGTTCGACGTGCTGCTGCTGGAAAACCTGTACGGAGACATCGTGTCCGATCTGTGCGCCGGTCTCGTCGGCGGCCTGGGGCTGGTTCCCGGCGCCAACCTCGGCGACCGCGTCGCCATTTTCGAGGCCGTTCATGGCACGGCTCCGGACATCGCCGGTCGTGGAATCGCCAACCCGGTCGCCGCGACGCTATCCGCCGCCTTGATGCTCGATCACTTGGGCGAAGCCAACGCCGCAAAGCGCATTCGGCGCGCCATTGAAACGGTCGTGTCGCGGAAAAAAACCATGACTCGCGACCTCGGCGGAACCGCATCAACCGCCCAAGTCACTGAGGCCATATGCAAAGCGCTCTAATGAGTCAACCGCGGTTCGGTCATGTTTCCGGACGCCGATCGAGGTCGTTTTAATCCCGCACGGACGTCGTAATCCCGCGTACTGCCTAGTTTTTCAGCACGCGCCCGAGAAATAGGCTGTTCTTCGAGAAACTCGTTGACACCTTTGGCACGGATGATGTATCCGACCGTTATCTCGTTCTAAAACTGAGTTCACGTCGATCGGTCCGACAGGTCCAGTCAGGTTCCCGAGGGATGGCTGCATACACCCAGGTCACCAAGAAGGACGCAAACGCTCTGGCGGTTGAGTACGGACTGCCAAAGATTGTAAGCGTCCGCGCGGTCCGCGAAGGCTCGATCAACAGCCACTATCTGCTCGAGACGGCGCGCGGAAAGTTCATCGTCAAGATCGACGAAGTGAAGAGCGAGATCGAGGTCAAGCGTGAGCTCGACCTGCTGCTCTTTCTACGCAAGTACGGATTCCCCTGTCCGGCCGCACTTGCCGACCGGCGCGGGCGACACTGCCGCGATTGGGGCGGCAAGCAGCTCTCGATCTATCGGCATATCGACGGCCATACCGTCGACCCTGAAGACCTGTCGGGCACGCAATTGGAGAACATTGGTCGCGTGATGGCCGACCTCCATCTGGTGACCAAGGCATACAAAAAAGGCGTCGACTCTCGCTTCAGCTTTGATCGCGTCGCGGAGATCTACGCCGGCGTGCGTGGTCGGTTGCCGCACTATCTGAAGAAAATCGTCCGCACGTTGGACGAAGAGCTCGAGTACCTGCAGAACTATCTGGAGAACAAGCTCCCCAAGGGCATCATTCACGGCGACATATTTGCCGACAATCTGATGATCAAAGGGGAGAAGATCGTCGCCGTGCTCGACTTCGAAGCGGCCGGACGTGGCAAATTCATCTTCGACTTGGCGACCGCCGTGAACGCGCTGTGCTTCGAAGGCAATCGGTATGCGCTGAAGCGTTTCGAGTCGCTGATCTCGGGCTATGAGGCGCTGCGAACGCTGTCGCTCGCCGAATGGGATGCGTTTCCGAACGAGTTGCGCTTCTCGGCCTTCCGCTTCACGGTCACGCGGCTACGCGACTTCTTTTTGAATCCGGTCGACGAGCGCAAACGGGCCAACAAGGACTTCCAAGACTTCTACGAGCGCCTGCTGATCCTGCGGCGCGAGAAGGAAGGCGGCATGGAAGCCATGTTGATGGCCATGGCGACCGGCTACGACTACCGCAAATACCAGAAGGTCAAAGCCGTCGAGCGCCGCAGCCGCTGATCGACCCGCAGCACTAGCTTGTCGGACCGCGTGCGGTGCGTACAATCGCCGCCATGTCCAGCGACCCCTTGAGCGACGACTCCCTGATCGCGCACGTCCACGGAATCCTGGCCAATCTGGGCGAGGATCCACAGCGCGAGGGGCTTCTCAAGACCCCTGAGCGCGTCGCCCGCGCGTTCCGCTTCCTCACCAAGGGGTACAGCGAAGATCCGAAGTCGGTCATCAACGGCGCGCTCTTCACCGAGGATTACTCGGAGATGATCGTGCTCAAGGATCTCGACTACTTTTCGCTCTGTGAGCACCACATGCTGCCGTTCTTCGGCAAAGCGCATGTGGCGTACATTCCGACCAGTAAGATCGTCGGCATCAGCAAGCTGGCGCGTCTGGTCGAGGTCTACGCGCGCCGCTTGCAAGTGCAGGAGCGCATGACCACGCAGATCGCCAACACATTGATGGAAGAGCTCGATCCGCAAGGTGTCGGTGTGGTGCTGCAGGCCGAGCACCTCTGCATGCGCATGCGTGGTGTCGAAAAGCAGAACTCGGTGGTCGTCACGAGTACGATGCTGGGTGTGTTTCGCTCGCATCAGGAGACGCGGCAGGAATTCATGAGCTTGGTGGCCAACGGCCGCCACCAGTGATCGTCTTCTTCGGCAGGGTCGCGTTGACACTCCAGAATCGATCGGGTACTCCCACCTCTCTTACAACATCGTTCCTGCACAACTGGCGAAGCGTGGAATCGACCACGGGGAAGTGCTGAACGGCAGTAGGCCGACCGCCTGGGCCTCTGACATGTAGAGGTTCGGGCCCCGCCCGCATAAACGTCGTGAGGCTGTCGTGATCAAGCAATTGTTGCTCGCCCCCGGTCCCACTCCGGTCCCCGCGCGCGTGCGTCTGGCCATGGCGCAGCCGATGTTCCACCACCGCACGCCGCAGTTCAGCGCGCTCTTCGCCGAAGTGCGCAAGCAGCTCCAGGAGCTGTACCAAACCGAGCAAGACGTCTTGATGTTGGCGTCGTCGGGCACCGGCGCGATGGAAGCTGCCGTCAACAATTGCTTCGCGCCCGGCGACGAAGTCATTGTGATCAATGGCGGCAAGTTCGGCGAACGCTGGATCAAGCTCGCCAACACGTTCGGCGTGAAGCCGATCGAGATTCGCGTCGAGTGGGGGCGCGCCGTGCGGCCCGACCAAGTCGAGCAAGCGCTGTCCGAGCATCCGCATGCGAAGGGCGTCCTGGTGCAGGGGAGCGAAACGTCGACGGCGGCCGTGCACCCGATCCAAGAGCTGGCGGCAATCACGCGCAAGCGCGACGCGCTGCTGGTCGTCGACGGCATCACGGCGGTCGGCGTCTATGAAATTCCGATGGACAAGTGGGGCGTTGACGTTCTCATCACCGGCTCACAGAAGGCGTTGATGCTGCCGCCGGGTCTGGCGACCATCGCGCTGAGCGCGCGCGCCTGGACGCGCGTCGAGTCGGTCAAGCAGCCGCGGTTCTATTTCGACTTGCCGCGCGAGCGGACGAATCAGGAAAAGAACACCACCGCTTGGACGCCGGCCATCTCGCTCGTCATCGGGCTGCGCGAAGCGCTGGCGATGATGCAGGAAGAAGGGTTTGCCACCGTGTACGCCCGCCACGCGCGCTTGGCTGCGGCGACGCGCGCCGGCTGCGAAGCGCTCGGCCTGCGCTTGGTCGCGCCCGACAACCCCAGCCCTGCGGTGACCGGTGTGTACACCCCGGAAGGTGTCGACGGCGGCAAATTGTTTTCCTACCTGCGCGACAAGATGAAGGTCGTGTTCGCCGGCGGGCAGGATCACCTGAAGGGCAAGATCATCCGCATCGCGCACATCGGCTACATCGACACCTTCGACACCATCACCGCCGTGGCGGCGCTGGAGATGGCGCTGCAGCGCTTCGGGCACAAGGTCGAACTCGGTCGCGGCGTCGGTGCCGCCCAGGCTGTCCTGATGGACGCCCTGCCGGCTCTCTGAGGGCGTGCCGATGGATCGCGTTCTGATTGCGGACAAGCTCGCCCCCGAAGGCATGGCCATCCTGCGCCACGCAGCAGAAAGTGGTCAGCTGCAGATCGACGAGCGCGTCGGGATGAAGCCCGAAGAGCTCGTCAAGGCGGTCGGCGACTACGACGCGCTGATTGTGCGCAGCTCCAGCACGGTGACCGCAGAGGTGGTCGCAGCGGCGAATAAATTGCGCGTCATCGGCCGCGCCGGCATCGGTGTCGACAACATCGACGTCGACGCGGCGACGAAACGCGGCATCGCGGTGATGAATACGCCGGGCGGCAACAATGTCACGACCGCGGAACATGCGGTCAGCATGCTGCTGTCGCTGGCCCGCTCCATCCCACAGGCGACCGCCTCGATGAAAGCCGGCAAGTGGGAGAAATCGAAGTTCACGGGCTCCGAGCTGTCGAACAAGACGCTCGGCATCGTCGGCATCGGCAACATCGGCCGACTGGTGGCGGAGCGCGCGCAGGGCCTGAAGATGAAGGTGATCGCCTATGATCCTTTCATCACCGAGGAGAAGGCGCGCGAGATGCACATCGAGCTGGTGACGCTCGATGCGCTCCTGCAGCGGGCCGACTTCGTCTCGATTCACACGCCGCTGCTGCCGGAGACGCGCAACCTGATCGACGCGGCGGCGCTGGCGAAGATGAAACCCGGAGCGCGCCTGGTGAATTGTGCGCGCGGCGGCATCGTCGACGAGCTCGCGCTGGCCGAGGCCTTGAAGGCCAAGCGGATAGCCGGGGCGGCGCTGGACGTGTTCGAGGAGGAGCCGGTTCCAACCGATCACCCGTTGCTGCAGCTCGACAACGTCATCTGCACGCCGCATCTCGGGGCGGCCACCGCCGAGGCGCAGGTGGCGGTCTCGGTGGCGATTGCGGAGCAGGTGGTCGACTTCTTGGTGAACAGCGTCACGCGCAACGCCGTGAACATGCCGTCGCTCAGCGCCGAGCAGCTCGAAGTCCTGAAGCCCTATCTGGCGCTGGGCGAGCGGCTAGGCAGCGTCCAGGCGCAACTGCTCACCGACGCGCCGAAAGAAATCACCGTGGAATACGCGGGCGACGTGGCCTCGCTCGACGTCCAACCCGTGACCGTCGCGGTGCTGAAGGGTTTGTTGGCGCGCTTGCTGGAAACCAGCGTGGTCAACTTCGTCAATGCGCGCGAGCTGGCGAAGGAGCGCGGCATCAAGGTCATCGAGGCGAAGACGACGGAACCGAAGGGCTTTACCAATTCGCTCGTCGTTCGCGTGCGCACCGCGCAGAAGACCAGCGAGGTGGCCGGCGCCGTGTTCGGCCGCGACGTCATTCGCCTGGTGAAGATCAATGGCTTCTACCTCGAGGCGGTGCCCGAGGGCTTCATTCTGATGCTGAACAACCGCGACGTTCCCGGCGTGGTCGGAAATGTCGGTATGTTGCTCGGCGAAGCGAAGATCAACATCGCCGGCTTGCAGCTTGGCCGCGAGAAAGTCGGCGGTATGGCACTGTCACTGGTGCACGTCGACGAGCGCATTCCGGCGCCGGTGCTGGAGCAGCTGCGCCAGCTGCCGAATATCGTTTCGGCCGATCTGTTGGAGCTCTGAGGCGTCGCGCCGCCCGGGCTGATCGAGATCTGAGGGAGAGCCATGCCAGCCGTCGTGGGCGTTGGGGTCCAGTGGGGCGACGAAGGGAAGGGCAAAGTCGTCGATATCCTCGCTGAGCATGCCGACATCGTCGTGCGCTATCAGGGCGGCAACAATGCCGGCCACACACTGGTCGTCGGCGACGAGAAGACCGTTCTGCATCAGGTGCCGTCGGGCGTACTGCACGACAGCAAGACCTGCGTCATCGGCAACGGCGTCGTCGTCGACCCCGTCGCCCTGCTCGAAGAGATCGACGCGTTGCGCGGCCGAGGCTACTTGCAGGACGAGTCGCTGTTGAAGGTGAGCGACCGCGCCCATCTGATCATGCCCTATCATCGCGCCATCGATCAGGCGCGTGAGCGACTGCGCGGGGAAGGGCGCATCGGCACGACCGGCCGCGGCATCGGGCCGACGTACGAAGACAAGATGGCGCGCATCGGCTTGCGCTTCGCCGACTTTCTCGACGAGGGGACTTTCGCCGACGCGTTGCGCGCCGTGCTGGAAGAGAAGAACGCCTATCTACGCACCATGCTCGGCGAACAGGCGCTCGATTTCGACCGCATCTCCGAGCAGTACGCGCGCTTGCGCGCCCGCCTGGCGCCGCACGTGATCGATGCCAGCGTATTTCTCGACAAAGCGCTCGCCGCCGGCCGTCGCGTGTTGTTCGAGGGCGCGCAGGGCACCATGCTCGACGTCGACCATGGCACGTATCCATACGTGACGTCGTCGAACACGATTTCCGCCGCCGCGTGTACCGGGGGCGGCATCGCGCCGAGCCGTATCACCAGCGTGGTGGGCATCACCAAGGCCTACACGACGCGCGTCGGCAGTGGCCCGTTCCCAACCGAGCTGCTCGACGATCTCGGCCAGAAGCTGCAGCAAGACGGCGAAGAGTTCGGCGCGACGACCGGTCGCCCGCGCCGCTGTGGGTGGTTCGACGCCGTGGTGGCGCGCCACGCTGTGCGGCTCAACGGATTGAGCGGTCTGGCGGTAACCAAGCTCGACGTGCTGACGGGTCTGAAGACCCTGCGGGTGTGCACGGCCTACGAGCTCGACGGGAAGCGCCTCGACGACGTGCCTGCCAGCATTGCCGCATTCAACGCGGTGCGGCCCGTGTACGAGGAATTTCCCGGCTGGGACGAGCCGTTGCCGCATGTCCGGGCGCTCGACGACCTGCCGGAGACGGCGCGTCGCTATCTGACGGCGCTCGAGGAGCTCACCGGCACGCCGATCTTCATGGTGTCGGTCGGCGCCCGCCGGCAGGACACCATCATCCTGCGCAACCCGTTCAACGCCTGACGCGACGCCCTAGCGCTGGGTGCGCAACTGGGTGGAGCGGCTCTCGCTACGCAACGCCAGGAAGAACGGCAGGCCAGAGAGCCCGGTTAACAGCACGATGATGCTGCCGAGGATGCCGAGCGCGAAGCCGGCCTCTTCACCCAGGCCGAGGCGCGACAGCGCGTACCAGTAGCCCGTCTCTCGGACGCCGATGCCGCTCCAGCTGAGCGGCAATGTCGAGCCGATGTTCAGCAGCGGCACCAGCACCCAGAAGTACGACCAAGGCATCGACAACCCGAGCGCGCGCGATGCCGTCATCTGGGCGCTGATCTGCAGGCCGTGAACGGCGGCCGCCCACAGCAGCGACACCGCCAGCAGACGCCGGTCGTGCCAGTAGGGGGCGAGATCGCGTTCGATCATGACGCGCCACCGATGCTGCGGCGGTAACAGCCGAGCCGCCAGCCGCGGCCCGGCCAGCCAGCCGCTCAGCGTCGCCGGCAGCGCCAGCGCGGCAAGGACGCGCGCAATCGTCGGCAACGGCACGGAGTGCACGACGACGATGCCGAGCGCGCCGACCCACACCAGCGCGACGAAGCCGATGGCGCGGTGCGCGACGACTGTCGTGAGCGCGAGCGCGCGGCGCTGGCCGGCGGCGAGGAGCAACGCCCGGCCGACGTCGCCGGCGACCGTCCCTGGGCCGAACAGGTTCAGGTACATGCCGCTGAAGTAGTAAGCGATGATGCGCCCCGGCGGCGCGTCGAAGCCGACGGCGCGGGTGAGCAACCACCAGCGGTAGCCGCTGACTATTTGGCTGACCACGTTGAGCCCCAGCGCCGCGCCGACCCAACGCCAATCGGCGTTGCGCAAGGCCTGGCGCATCGCCTGGAAGTCGGTAACGTGCACCAGCACCGCCAGCAAGGCGGCGCTGAGCACGAGCTTGGTCGCGCGCGAGCCGAATGCGGCGCGCGCACGCCGGCCGAGCTTCACCACCCGACGGCCTGACCGCCCTTGCGCGCGTCCGACGCACCGTCGAGCGTGCCGTCCGGCGCCCGCAGGATCAGCCCGATACCGGCGGACGCCGGCGCATCGATGACGCGATGTCCGATGTGTGTCAGCACGCGGCGGCGTCCCTCGTCGATCCCGGGCTCCACCATCAACAACGGCGGGGTCCATTGATCGTGGAGCCGCGGCGCCGCCACCGCCGCGTCGGCGCTCTCACCAAAGACGAGCGCATTCAACAGGACCTGCAGGGTCCCGGTAATGATCAGCGGTCCGCCCGATCCGCCGGCCACCGCGGCAACGTCGTCGCCGCGCGTCACGATGGTGGGCGACATACTGCTCAGGGGCCGCTTGCCGGGCGCGACCGCATTGGCGTCCGAACCGACCAATCCGAATGCATTCGGCACTCCCGGCTGTGCGGAGAAGTCGTCCATGGTGTCGTTCAAGATGATGCCGGTGTCGCCGGCGACGACCAGCGAACCGAACGAGTTGTTGATGCTGGTGGTGCAGGCGACCGCATTGCCGCGTCCGTCGACGACCGAAAGATGCGACGTTCCCGCATCGCTCCGCGCGTTGCCGCTACCGTAGTAGGCCGGCGGGAAGGTCTGCGGCGCATGAATGCGCTGGCGCAGCGCGTGGCCGCGTTGCGGTGCGAGCAGCGTGTTGAGCGGGACTTTGAAAAAGGCTGGATCGCCGTAGTAGGCCGCGCGATCGGCAAAGCCGAACTGCAACGCTTCGGCGAGCAGATGCAGATAGGTCGCCGAATCGAGCTCGAGCGCGCGGAGGTCGTCGGCGGCGAGCGTATTCAATACCGTGATCATCACGCCGCCGCCCGAGCTCGGCGGCGGTAGGCCGTACAGGCGGTAGCCGTCGAACGGTGCGGATAGCGGGGCGCGCCAGCGCGGCCGGTAGGCGGCCAGATCGCGGGTCGTCATGACACCTCCCGCGGCCTGCACGCTCTGCGCGATAGCCGTTGCGACTTCGCCTCCGTAAAAGGCACGCGGCCCTTGCGCCGCGGCGGCCTCGAGCGTGTGGGCGAGTTGCGGCTGCCGCAGGGTCTCGCCGATCGCCAACGGAGTTCCGTCGGCGTGCAACAGAATGGCGGCAAGGGCTGGGCGCGCGCGTATGAGCTCGAGCTGCTTGGCGATCGCGCCGGCGAGATGCGCTTCGACGACGAAGCCGTCGCGTGCCAACGCGATGGCCGGCCCCGCCAACTCAGCGAACGGCCGCGTGCCGTAGCGCGTCGCCGCGGCGAACAGGCCGGCGATCTCTCCCGGCGTCGCGACGGCGAGTCCGCCGTGCAGGCTGAGCTCCGGATCGGCCACGCCGTTGCGCACGAACATGTCGCGACTGGCCGCTCCGGGCGCCGTTTCCCGATAGTCGAGCGCCACGACGCGCTTCGCCGCACGGTCGTAGATCAACATGAATCCGCCGCCGCCAATGCCACAGGAGGTCGGATTGACGACGCCGACCGCGAGCGATGTCGCGATGGCGGCATCGACGGCGTTGCCGCCAGCTCGCAGGATCTCCACGCCGGCTTGCGACGCGAGCTGGTGCTCGGCAGCGACCATGCCGTGTCGCCCGGTGACCGCTTGAGCGACGCCGCCGGCGGAACATGCGCAAGCGACCGCGATGGCGGCGGTGAACAATCGCGGTCGCGTCATCGCGAAATCGCGGTGGGAAACATGCGGGGGCGGTTCCTACGGTCGACACATCCGCCTCGCGACGACTGACTGTCCGTACGCATCGTCTCAGCCGGCAGCAGTCGCACGCTCGTCGTAGTGCCCGCAAGCTTGCGCGCTTCGTCACCCCGCCGGGCTGTGCTACTTTTGGCGGACGAATGGCGTCGCGCGCGCAGTCGGCTTCTGAGCCGAACGATACGTTTGGCGAGAAGGAATTCTATCTCGACGAGTTCCACTCGCATACGTTGTGTTTGGCGGTCGGCCTCGACGAATGCGAGCGGCCCGGCGGCTACGAAGCGCTCAGCGGCGTGTTGGGCGAGCTGATCGCCAACGAGACGCGTGCCATCGTGCTGCTCGGCGTGCCCGCCGGGCGCGATCATGTCGCCGAGCTGCAACGCGTGCGGCGCCGTCTGCAGCGCGGCGTGCTGGTGGACGACGCGGCGCGCCGCTTTCCGCTCGTGCGCGGGCGGCGCAGCGCCGGCGAGTCGTTCATCGATCTCGGCAGTCACGGCGTCGAATCGGCGCTGACCACCGCATGGGTCACGTTGCGCCAGCGCCCGCTCCTGGTCGGTCTGGTTCAAGGTGCGCGCTTGGTCGAGATGGCGCAGGAGCTGTCGGGCCGCTTGCGCGTTCACAAGTTAGTGCTGATGCACCGCGACGGCGGCATTTGCGCCTCCGATGGCCAGCCGTTGTCGTTCATGGACGACGACATGCTCACCGCCATGCTGCAACCCGGGCAGGCCGAGTGGGCCGGTCTGGCCGGGCGCTTGCCGCTCTTTGACGCCGTGCGCGCCGCGCTGCGCGCCGGTGTGCGCTCGGTCAACTTGTGCAGTCTCGCCGGCTTGGCGCGCGAGCTGTACACCTACGAAGGCGTCGGTACGTTGTTCACGCGCGAGGACTACTGCCGCATCGAGCGTCTCGGCATCGACGATTTCGAGGAGGTCGAGCGCCTGATCGCACGCGGCCAGCGCGAAGGGTTCTTGAAGCCGCGCGCGCCGGCCGAAGTCGCGCAAATCCTCTTGAACGGGTTTGGCGCCGAGATCGGGTCGCATCATTTCGCGGGCGTCTGCGGCCTGGAGACGACGGCCTTTCGCGCCGAGCGCGTCGGCGAGCTCGTCGGCCTCTATACGATCACGCGCTTCAAGGGCGAGGGCGTCGGTGGACGGTTGGTGGCGCGCACGCTGGACGAAGGGCGGGCGTTGAAGCTGCGCTACGTCTTTGCTTGCACGCTCGACGAGCGTGCGGCGGCGTTCTTCGAGCGCCACGGATTCCGGCGTGTCGGCGCGGACGACGTGCCGGCGGCCAAATGGGTCGGCTACGATCCGCAACGGCGCGCGCGCATCAATGTGCTGCGCTGCGATTTGGAGTAGCCATGCTGCGACACGCACGTGCTCTGGGAATCGTCTTGGCCGCCGTCGGCGTCGCGACCCTCATGGCCTTCGGTTGGTTCACCGCGCAGCACATGTCTGGCGACTTCAGCAAGGCGCGCCTGGTGCACGAGCGCAATCCGGGCAACGCCATGTATGACGCGCAGTTCTTCGTCGCGTCGAGTGAGCTGGCGCTGCTGCTGGGCGGCGCCGTTGCCGGAGGTCTGCTGGCCTTGAACGGCATGACGTTGATGCTGGTCGGCCGTCTGGCGTCGCCGCCGGGCGCGGGCACTCGTCGATGAAAGTGACGGGCATCGACCATATCGGCATCTTCGTGACCGATCTCGATGCCGCGCTGCGCTTTTACACCGAGACCTGCGGGCTTGAAGCCGGCCCAGTCGAAACGCGCGTAGAACCGCCGATTCGCCGCTGCTGCTTGCGCATCGGCGATGCCGAGCTCGAGCTCATCGAAGCACGCGACCCGGAACAGACGATGATGCGCGCGCTGCCGCATCGATCGCCCGGCGTTTATCACGTCGGGTTGCGCGTCGAAGACGTCGATGCCGCGGCGCAAGAGCTACGCGCCGGCGGCGTACCACTGCTCGATACGGTCCGCGAAGGCGGCGACATGCGCATTCAATATCTACATCCCGACGCAGCCCACGGCGCGCTGATCGAGCTGGTGACGCGGAAAAAAGCCCGCTAGCGCTCTATCTCCCGATCGCCGCGTTACACTCCGCGGTTTGCCATTCGCCATACTTTCGCCTAATTGTAGTTAGGCGAACAGGAGGCGAATCGATGCATGCGCTCGACGAATCGTGGGTCGTGGAAGGCACCACCCGTATTCCCCTGCTTGGCGAGGTGGCAGCCGGCAAGCCGCTCGAGATGTTTTCCGTCGAGGAGAGCCTCGACGTCCCCGAGTCGCTGTGGAACGGGCGCAAGGTCTTCGCACTGCGCGTACGCGGCCAATCCATGATCGACGCCGGGATTCGCGACGGTGACTATCTCATCGTCGAGCCGACCGAGACGGCGGACGACGGTCGTACCGTCGTCGCTGAGATTGACGGGCACGTGACTGTCAAGAAGTTGTTTCGCTCGCCCAGCGGTCAGGTGCGTCTGCAGCCGGCAAACCCGGAGATGCTGCCGCTGGTGATCGGCGGCGATCAGGTGCGCATCCGCGGTGTCGTGGTGGGCGTGCTGCGCAAGTACGGGTTCAAGCCCATGCCTGCCGCGGCACGTAAGCCGGTCGCACGCCCGGTTGCGACTGCACGGCCGGCACGTCGTCCTGCGGATGTCGACACGCTGGATTTGTCGCTCAACGCCATCGACACCCAGCTGGAGCGCTGGCGCCTGCTGGGAGAGCGGCGGCCGGCGGAAACGCAACGCGAGCGCGCCCAGCTGGCGCAGCTCGGACGGGACTTGCAAGCGCTGCGAGAGTGGTATGCGCGCACGACCAAGGCCGTGTTGCGGCGAGCGATTTTGGCGGACGCCAACCGCATCATCCGCCGCATGCAGCGCCACGCGGCGGCAAAGGGCTTCGCCGGCATCGAGGATCTGCCCCCCACCTGACCACATCGTAGCGGACGGTGGCGCGGCGCTCGGCGTCCATACGTGAGAGCGGCCTGCTTGTTGATGCCGGCTGGCGCGCGTTAAGGGGAGGCGATGAGCGACAGGCTGCGGGGCAAATTCGCGTTGGTGACCGGTGGATCGCGCGGCATCGGGCGCGGCATCGCGCTCGACTTTGCGCGCGAGGGGGCGGACGTCGCGATCAACTATCGCCGCGACGCCGACGCTGCGCAGGCGACGGTGGAGGAGATCGAACGCCTCGGTCGACGCGCATTCGCGTTGCAGGCGGACGTCGCCGAGTGGCCGGCAGTCGAGAGCATGGTCGCCAAGGTGATCGACGCGTTCGGCCATCTCGATATCGTCGTTGCCAATTCCGGTGTCGCCTCGCGCACCGCCACCGTCTGGGACACCGACGTCGAGCATTGGCATCGCGTCATCGGCGTCGACCTGCACGGCGCGTTCTACACCTGCAAGGCTACCGCGAAACATCTTGTCGATCGGCGCAGCGGCACGATCATCTTGATTTCGTCGATCGGTGCCGACGTGTGCGGACCGCTGGGCGCGCCGTACTACGTCGCCAAGGCCGGCGTGAACGCACTGACCAAATCGCTCGCCAAGGAGTGCGCGCCGGCCGGTGTGCGCGTGAACTGTCTGGCGCCCGGGTTGGTCGAAACCGACATGGGAACGCGTCTGATGAAGGCGTATGGCGACGCCCTGCTGAGTGGTATCCCGCTCGGCCGGCCGGGTCAGCCGGAAGATATCGGGCGCGCGGCGGTGTATTTGGCGAGCGACGACGCCGCCTTCGTCACCGGGCAGATTCTGCGCGTCGACGGCGGCGCGTGGATGTGATCCGGAGCCCGGGCCGATGCAGCGCGAGCTCAGCTATCGCAGCCGGCAAGGGACACAGATCCTTGACCTCACCGCCGACGTCGCACAGCTGGTCAGCGAATCGGGCATCGCCGAGGGTCTGTGCAGCGTCTACGTGCCGCATGCCACTGCGGCCATCGTCATCAACGAGAACGACGATCCCAATCTGTGCGACGATCTGCTCGATGCGCTGGACCGGTTGGTGCCGCACGGTCAATGGCGCCACGACCGCGTCGACGGCAATGGCGCCGCGCACCTCAAGGCGGCGATGCTCGGACCGAGTGAGACGGTGCCGGTGGGTGGCGGAAGACTCCTGCTCGGGACGTGGCAGGCCATCATGCTCGTCGACCTCGACGGCCCACGCCAGCGTCGCGTCATTGTGACCGTCGTGCCCGCGTAGCCGTCTGCATCACCTGGCCGTTCAGCTGCCGCCCGCCAGCGAGGCCGGCTCTTCGTCGATGCTGGCGGCATCGCCGCGCACGTCGGTGGCACCCATCTCGCCGGTGACGGAGAACTCGAGAACCAGCAACACGCCATGACGCGTCTGCATTGGCTCGCCGCTCGCCATGGCGACGCGCAGCGTGCCCGGCGTGGGTGAGAACGTCGTGATGATCGCCGACTCGACGGAGCGGCGCATGCGCGCCGTCCCCGGCGTCAGGTGCGTCGAGTCGTAGGTGAGCTGCAGATCGAGCGAGTTGAACGGCCCGGCGCTGCGGACGTACACAGGCACACGCGCCACGCCATCGCGCACCATCGCGCGCCCGAGGCGAACGAGCGGGGCTCGCTTGCCGAGTCGCACGCGCAACGCCGCCTGGCCGGGACTCTGCCAGCTGCCGGTGCAATCGCCGAAGCGCAGGCCTTCGAAGTTCTGGTCATCCGCTTCGCCCAGCAAGTCCTGCAGCATGATCTTACCGGTCTGACAGGTGCCTCCGGCAACCTGCGGAGCGATCACTATCTGCTGGCTCATCGGAGCGGGCTCGGGCATGAACAGCCAGTCGGAACCGCACGCGTCGGCGATGGGCAGATGCTGGATCGCTCCGACGCTGAGCTGCAGGATGCGTGCGGCATCGAGCGTGCTGAGCTGGCCGTCGCCCGTGACGTCGCACGCCAACGCTTGCTTGGCGTCGAGGTGTCGCAGCGAAGCGACGTGCTGCAGCACATAGGCGGCGTCGAGTGAGGTGACGGCGTTGTCCGTCTCGGAGATCTTCTCCGCGCCGAGCTCCCACGACCCTTCGGGCACCGATTGGAACGCGTAGTCGCCCTCCGTCGAAGTCGACGTGGTGGTGTTGGCCATGGTGCTGTCCGCCATCGCCCCGTCGAGCTTGACGGTCACGTTCGGAATGGCGCGTTGGCCGGTGTAGTACTCGACGCGTCCGCGGACGCTGAACGATTCCGGCGTCGCGCTCGGCGGCAGGTCGGCGGTTGCCGTTGGCGTCGCCGTATTTGCCGGCGGCGGGGCCGTGTAGGTCGCTGTCGGAATTGCCGTCGAGGTGCGCGTCGGGCTGGCGGTGTTCGTCGGCGTCAACGTTGCGGTGGGCACCATGCGCGTCGCGGTCGGCGTCGGCACGGTTGGTGTCACGGTTCGCGTCGGCGTGTTGGTACGCGTCGCCGTCGGCGCTTTGGTGCTGGTGAATGTCGGCGTTGGGGGCAGCGGGGTGAGGGTCGGAGTGGGGAGCGGCGTGCCGGATGCCGGGTAAACGGTCGTCAATGCGTCGATGTCGTCGCTGCGCAGCGAGGCGCAACGTCCGTCGAAGTGCGCGCTGGCGTACATCGTGGCGTTGACGTCCGTGGCGTGGCCGAAGCCGAGGGTATGCCCGAGCTCGTGGGTCGCCACTTCAGCCACGTTGCAGCGATTCCAGCCGGGGCACTGCGACCAGCCGTTGTTGAATGTGACCTTGCCGACGCGGATGCGGCGGAAGGTCGTGCCGCTCACCACCGTGGTCTCGGATGAGGCACAGAAGCCACCGACGGCGAGCACGCCGCCGCAGCTGCTCGGATCGGTAATCTCATTGAAAGGGTCATTGAAGACGATGCGGTTGCCGCCCGAGCAGCCGTTGAATGCCAACGGCGTATCGAGGGTACCGCCGTCGGTGAGCGTCAGGTCGGAGCCCGGAACGTTGGTCCATGCGCCGAACGCGTCGTTCATCGCCGCGCGCGACACGGTGGCGCCCAGACCGGCGTCGCCGGCGGAGTCGATCAGGAACGGGATCGGCTGACCGTCGTCGGGCTCGAACCAACGCGACGGCGTGCTCAGATAGGTGAATGAGCTGCGCGCCTCGACGACGCGATACTGCTTGAGCTCCGCAGGTACGAGCTGCACCGGGGCGCTTTTTGCCGCGAACCGCGCCGCCGCATTGCGCAGCTCGTCGCGCAGTCCGTCGAGATCGTAGACCTCCTGGTCCGGGGCATCACTGAGCCGGCCGCTCACCGGGTCGAAGACCGACGCGCCCTCGCCGAGCGCGCGCACCGCGGAGAGCGTGCCGTCGGCGTTCTCGGTCAGCGAGAATTTGCCCATCGCCAGCGATGTCGTGGTGAGGCTGCCATCGCTGGAACGCTCGACGAAGACCAGGACCTGTTCGCCGACGTGATACTCGGGGTTGCCGTACAGCCACTCGCTGCCGCCGCGTACGCGACCACCTGTTTCACGCAGGACGATCTCGCCGGCCGGCAAGCTGCCGTAGACGATCTGGGTCGGCATCAAATGGATATACGTATGGACGCCGCCGGTCGCGTCGTCTTGCGCCGATTCAATTGCCGTCACGGTGCCGCGCACGGCCGCGACGGAGCGCCGCGCCAGATCCGTCTCGCTCATCATGACGAAGGTACTGGCCTGCGCGGCGCCCGCGCGCATGCACGCTACCAACGCCGCAGCCACCACTATCCACCTCAGGGTTCGTTCGTGAGTCACGCAACCCGGTAGAGCGAGCGATGTGCCATTCGCTGCGACAGGCTCTGCCAACGCGGAGCGTGTGCGAACGCGCCAAAGACCGCGTTACAAGATTAACGGACGCGGAGTTGAAGCCGGGTTGCTGGCACTCGCGAGCCCATTGACGTGCGTTTTGCGCCAGCAGGGCGCAGGTTCATCACAGCGCAGGGCGGACGACGCGTCGACTGCAGTGTGCTGACGCGCGACGCATAGCGGAGCGGCTGTTACTGCGAGCGATGCAGCGCGTCGCGCACGGCCTTGACGACGAGGTCGCGCCAGGTGCCTGGTTGAGCGGCGGTGGCGGTCGCCGTCGGCAGCGGGCTGTCCGTCGGCGTCATCGTGCTCGTGCCTGACGCGGTCGGTGTGCTCGATCGCGTCGCAGTCCCGGTGGCCGTGCCGCTCGGGCGCGGGGATGGTGTCGGCGGCGTGGTGGAAGTCGCGCGCGCGGTTGGCGAGGCGGGCACCGTCGCCGTGCGGGTCAAGACTGGGGTCCGCGTCGGCGTCGAGGTGCGCGTTGGGGTCATCGACCGCGTCGGCGTCAACGTCCGCGTCGGCGTCCGGGTGACGGTGTAGGTGTGCGTCGGCGTGCCGGTCGACGGCGCGGTTGGCGTCACGCTCGGCGTCAACGTCGGTGTCGGCGGCACCGGGTAGACGAAGTCGATGGCGGCGCCGTCGTCGACGGTGACCAACGCGCAGCGCCCATCGAAGTGCGCATTCTCGGCCATCGTGGCGGTAGGATCGTCCGAGTGCCCGAGGCCGACGGTGTGGCCGAGCTCGTGCGTGGCAATCTCGCCGAAGTTGCACGGCGTCCAGATGGCACAGCTGTCCCAGCCGTCGTTGAACGTCACCTTGCCGGACACGATGCGCTGAAACGTCTTGCCGTTCACCACGCGCGTTTCGTTGGCGTTCTCGCAAAAGCCGCCGATCGCCAGCGTGCCGCGACAGTCGTGCGGATTGTCCAGCTCGCCGAACGGGTCGTTGAAGACGATGCGATTGTCGTCCGGGCAACCGGCGAACGGGGCGGGCGGATCGTCGCCGGCGTCGCGCAGAGCGAGCGGCGACGTCGGGATCGACGTCCACGCGGCCAGCCCCGCATCGACTGCCGCGCGCGACGCGGCGCCGAGCGCGGCATCGCCGGCGGGATCGATCAGAAAATCGATCGAACGGCCTTCATCCGGCTCGAAGCTACGCGACAGCGGGTTCAGCAAAACGAATGATGGCCGTGTCTCCAGGCCGACGACGCCGGCCTCGGCGCGCGTGACGAGTGTGAGCGGCGCGGCGGACGCGGTACCCGCGTGGCGCATGATCTGCGCTCGCAAGGCGTTGAAGGCGCGATCGTCTTTGGCGATCGGCGTTACCGCGGCCGTATCCGGGTCGAGCCCGGTCACGGCACGACTGATCTCGCGCACCGCGCGCGTGCCGCCGGCGCTGTCCGTCAGATCGTACTTCCCCATCCCCAGGGCGGCCGTGCGCAGCGTGCCGTCGGGGTTGGCGGAGACGAAGACCAGCACGCGCTCGCCGACGCGATACTCGGGGCTGCCGAACACCCAGCCCTGCTTGGCGCCGACGCGGCCGCCCATCTCGCGCAAGGTCAGCGGGCCGGGACCGAGCGGCCCGTACAGCACGTCGTCGACCTGCAGCGTGACGTAGGTCACGATGGCGCCGCTGGCGGGCTCGATGCCCGAGGCAATGCGCGTCACTTGCCCGCGCACCGCGGCCAGCGAGGTGGCGACGAGATCGCGCGTGCGCAACGGCACGATCGTCGTCGCCGCGGCGGCTGCCGGTAGCGCGAGGACGGCCACCAACGACAGCGCCGCGGCGGCGCGTCGCCGCGGCCCTTGGTGCAGACGGCTCAAAACTCAGGGAACGGCAGCGGCTCTTCGTTGTAGTACATCACGGCGATGAACTTCTTGCCGGTCTTCGGGTCGGTGCTGACGCTGACATTGGTGACGGTCTTGTCTTTCTTGAACGACAGGAACGACTGCTCCTTGCCATCGTACTCTTGCTCGGACTTCCAGCCATTCTTCTTCATCGAGTCCTTGTAGAACTTGAACACCTGCGCGCGATCTGCGTCCACCTCAAACACCACGTTGTTCGACTTATTCGCCATCTCCTGAACGGTCTTCACCTCGGCTCCGTCGAAGATCGGCACGTCCTTGGGGAAGCTGTCCGGGATCTGCGACTGCGAGACCGGGGTGATCGAGATCGTCGGCATTGGCTGCGTCTCGACCGCCTGCGGCGTGATCAGGCCGCTGTCTGGCGCGTCTGGCGGGCGCCGCGATGTCACCGAGCCAAAGCCGCCCGGCGCGCGGGTGGCGAGTTTCGGCGGCGCCGGCTCGCTGTTGCTGCCGCACGTACAGGAGCTGAACGGCAGGGTCGCGAAGGCGATCAAGACAAATGGGGCAATGCGGCGCGGCATCGACATCGACGGCCTCCTCGGCACAACGCCCGACTCTACACGGAAGACGGCGGTCGGCAAACGCCGCCCGGGGATGGCGCATTGCGAGCTTTGCGACAGCGTTGGCAGTGGCGCGGCCGAGTTGTTACAGAACCTCGATCCCCATCATGTCGAGCCAGTTCTGCACGCAGTGCGGCACGTCGTTGCTGCCGGCGGCCCGCTTCTGCACCGCCTGCGGCGCACGGGCCGGCAGCGCGGCGCGCGGCCGTTTCGCCTCAGGCGCCCTCGGCCGCTGGGCACCGCTGCTGATTTTCGGCACCGTCGTCGCGGTCGGCGGTCTGACGATCGCGTTGGGCGCGCGCTCCGCGGCGCCGCCGAACGTGCCGCCGCCGCGCGCGGCCGGCGGCGGGTCGATGCCGGCGGACCATCCGCCGGTCGATGTCCCGGACGACGTGCGCAAGATCATCGATCGCATGGTCGCGGCGGCGAAGGAGAAGCCGGACGATCTCGACGTGTGGCGCCAGCTCGGCTTCGTGCAGTACCGCGCCGGACAAGTCGATCCGAACTATCTGTCCGCCGCCAGCTCCACCTATCAGCACGTGCTGGCCAAAGCGCCGCAAGATCTCGACGCGCTGCGCGCGCTCGGCAACATCGCCTACGACAAGAACGACCCGCAGGGGGCGCGGGAATTCTATCAGCGCTATC
>Ga0265339_10000665_pt1 | contig 26605 bp, 29 predicted proteins | sample 4CB219metaG_FD_202085 | JGI IMG/M metagenome (GOLD analysis project Ga0265339, IMG submission 202085) | Rhizosphere microbial communities from Carex aquatilis grown in University of Washington, Seatle, WA, United States - 4-CB2-19 metaG | ecosystem: Host-associated > Plants > Roots >... | reverse complement strand
TCCTACTAGTGGCGCAGACCCGTTCGTTCGTCATTCCGGGCGTGGTGATGATGGCCATTCCGCTGACGATCATCGGCATCATGCCAGGCTTCTGGTTGCTGAACCATATCACCGGCGGTTCGGTGGGCGGCTTTGCCAACCCGATCTTCTTTACGGCTACTGGCATGATCGGCATGATCGCGCTGGCGGGCATCGTGACGCGGAGTTCGATCATCATCGTGGACTTCATCCACCTATCGCTGTCGCGGGGTGCGAGCCTCTTCGACGCCATCATCAACGCCTGCTCCGTCCGTCTGCGGCCGATCCTGCTGACCGCCGGCGTGGCCATGCTCTCAGCCCTGCCCATCGCGACGGACCCGATCTTCTCCGGCCTGGCGTGGGCGCTGATATTCGGCCTGCTGGCTTCGACACTATTCACCCTGTTCGTGATCCCGGTGATCTACTGGCTGGTCTACGCCAACAAGCCCGGCCACGGCGTGGTTGTGCCTAGCGAGAACGACTGACAAGTCTGGAAGTGCCTCGTTGAGTTGCATCTGATTGCCGATGATGCGGCTAGACTAAAATTTGGCGGAACAACAAATAGGTGCCTTATGACAATGGAACGGTACATCCGTCTGATCGCTGGATCGTTCATCCTCGCGAGCCTGGCGCTGGGTTACTGGGTCAGCCCTTGGTTCTTCCTCTTCACCGCCTTCGTGGGCGTCAATTTGGTGCAATCCGCCTTTACAAAGTGGTGCCTGATGGAGGACATTCTCGGCAGGTTCGGCATCAATCGCTGCGGCGGCGGGCAAGGACGCACCACAGGTAGTTGACATGCTCCTGGACCTGCAGAAAGATCCCGTTCCACAGGGTCGGTACGATATCTCGTCGTGAGCTGTAGGTGGGGCGTCACACTAAACTTCTTCACATGACAATCTGCCGTGGCTTCATGCCGTATGATTCACGTTTCTGGCCTACTATTTGCTGTGCCACCAATTAAGGAGGACTGCCTTCACACGAAGGCCACGTCTGCTCCGATTCCGATGGGGCACCGAAGTCAGAGGAATCTTTATGACCCCTTGGCCTTGTTCGGTCATGCTGATTGCAGCGTGTCTTCTTGCCGGCGGCTGCGTGCTGGAGCCGCCAGGCGCCCAGGCAGAACGCGACAGGCTCGCGGCGGCTGGGCGGTCCTATGAGAAGCCATTCGAGCAGCGTACTTTGCCTGAGCTCACCCAACAGCCGGATTGGCCCGACGTACTGCAACGGGCGGTCCTGGCCAATGGCGAACTGGAGGCGACATACATGGAGTGGAAGGCGAGCATGGCACGTATCGCCATCGTCGGCGAATGGCCCAACTCCGGGGCCACGCTGGGTTACTCGTATCTCTTCACCAGGCAGAGCATCAAGAGTTGGGACAGGAACACGTTGAGCGTCGGCCTTGACCCTTCCGTGAACCTATCGTTGCCCTTCAAGCAGGCCCAGGCTGCGAAGGTTGCATTCGAGGATGCCAAGGCTCGAGCCGAGCGTTTCCGGGCCGCCAAGTTCGATCTTCAGCGGAGGGTGCTCATAGCGTACTACGACTGGGCCCTGCTGGCGGAGAAGGTACGTATCCAGCGTGAGGCCGTTGGACTGCTCAAGACTGTCAGCGATATCGCTGACCAGCGTCTCCAGACCGGCGGCCCATTGCCAGAACTGCTCAAGGCCCAGACCGAATACGAACTGGGACTCAATGAGATTGCGAATCTCCAGACGGAGTTATCCTCGGCCCGTGCAGGCCTTAACGCACTGATGGCCCGCAGCCCCGACGCCCCACTCGTGCCGCCCGACCACCTTCCCCAGGCGCGTAAGATCGTCGGCGAAGATACTCGGCTGATCCAGGCCGCCGTGGAGAACAATCCTGAACTGGCGGCCCTTGCGCGGGAAGAAACAGCCCGCCGCGAAGCCGTAGAACTAGCCAAGCTGGGATTCCTGCCGGAGTTCTACGCCAACTTGAGCATGACCGGCAACATTGAGCGAAACATCTTCGCCACGATCACACTGCCCACCACGTTCAACCGCATCCTCGGCGAAATCGATGAGGCCAAGGCTGGGCACCAGCAGACAGATGCACGCCTCCGCCAGGCTGGCGCGGATCGAGCGGCCGAGTTTGCGTCCGCCCTATACGCGATGCGAAACGCCCAGCGGCAAGTGGAGTTGTTCCGCGGCATCATACTGCTAAAAGCCAGACAGAACTGGGAGAGTTCCAGCCGGGCCTACACGGTCAGCAAGGTCGGACTGGCCGATCTGCTGGAGACGCAACGAACGCTCCTGCAAGTGCAACTGCTGATCGCCGAAGCGCGAATGACCCGCGAAAAGAAACTGGCTGAAATGGAAGCGCTTGCCGGAGTGGACATCGAAACCTTCGAGATGCCCACGACCAGGCCGACCAGTCAACCGACGAGTCGGGGCGCCACCAGTACAGCAACCCCATGAGGATTCCGTCACGACTAACGATCTAGGCATCTCGCCGCCGCGAAGTCACTTGTTCCGGCATTGGTTCTGAGAATTCCTCCAGATTCTTACTGCCCGCCCCGGTTCAGAGCCCATCCTTTGATAGCCTGATCGAAATGTCCTTGGGCAAGGCCAGACCCGCCGCAACTTGCATGGCCTTGAACAGGCCCGCCGGGACCGCGCACCCGGCACAGCAGCCTTTGAGAATGCCCCGGACGGTCGTCATGAACACGCTCTCGGCCGCCGAGCTGATCTCCTGGTATGCATCCAACGGCTGGCGGTCGGCGAGGGCCGCGGCCAATTGCCCGATCTTCTCACAGTTCGATTGGATCGAAAAGCTCACTTGCTGGTCATCGTCACTCTGGGCCAGCCCGACTGTTCGAAAGCCGCAGATACCCGCTTCGATTTCAACCTTTGCTTGCATAACTGTCTCCATTTCGATTGTTCAGAGATTATCGACTCTTCGTCGTGTAGCCGTCATGGCAGCGTCGCCGGCTTTCACTGGATCAGGCCATCCTCCATCTCCAGTGCCCGGTCGAAGACATCCAGGGACCTGTGATCATGCGTGACGACTATCACGCCAGCCTGCCGCTCGTGTGCCACCTTCCGAAAAAGCTCCATGACCTGCCGGCCACGGACGCTGTCCAGGGCGGCGGTCGGTTCGTCGGCAAGGATCAGGCTGGGCTCATTGGCCAGTGCTCTGGCCACCGCTACCCGCTGCTGCTGACCACCGGAAAGCATGTTCGGATAGTGATCGCCCCGATCGGCGACGCCCAGGTAGTCCAGCAGTTCCATCGCTCTGCGTCGTGCGGCTCGCGGGGACTGGTCGTTGATCTCCATGGCGATCCGGACGTTCTCGGCGGCCGTCAGGAACGGAATCAGGTTGGCCTTCTGAAAGACAAAGCCCATCCGCTGGCGGCGGAAGGTTCTCACGTCCACGACAAAGTGGCCCTCCGAGACCACAACCTTGCCGTCCATGGTGATCCGTCCGGCCGTCGGCTCATTGACAAGGCCGACGATGGCTAGGAGCGTGCTCTTGCCCGCGCCGCTGGGCCCAAGCAGCGCCATGACCTCACCGCGAGCCAGCGACAGGTCCACGCCGCGCAGGGCCTGCACCTCGGTATTACCGCTGCCGTACACCTTCGTCAGGCCAGATGCCTCGACGGCTAGATGATTTGAGTCGCCAACCATCAGGCAATTACCTCGTTAGGCTGGACCTTCATTGCCCGCCAGATGCCTAGCATGCTGGCAAGGACGGATATCCCAATGACGATACCGGCCAGCATCCATAGGTCCTCGTTCACGATCAAGACTCGCCGGGGAAAGACGGGAAAGACCCACTGGCCGGCGACGTAGGCTATTCCGTAACCGATGGCCCCCAGCAGCAGCGCCTGTTGAAGGATCAGGTTGATAATGACCATGTTGCGGCCGCCCATGAGCTTCAGCACGGCGATATCGTGGATCTTGTCCAGCGTCAGGGTGTAGAGTATCAGGGCCATGATGATGGCCGAGACGATGATGAGCAGGCCGCGGAACAGGGCCAGTTGCCGTCTGGACTTGTCGACCATTCCGCTGACCAGCAGCTGACGCTGGGCTTCTGCGGTGTAGACGGAGACATCCGGCCAGGATGCGATGGTGGCCGCCACCTGTCCCTGGTCAGCGCCCGGCATGACCTTCACCAGGACCGCGCTGACCGGCGGCGGCCCCAGGGCTGGAATCCCCGACGAGGGACCGGCCGCCCGGTTGAGGATCTCCGGCTGCGTCCTTCCAGGGTCGAAGTCGGAAGCACGAGACTTTCGCGCCTCTCGCTCCAGTCGCACGGCCTCGCCCGGCTGGTCATATTGGATGGACTGTGAGTCTGCCAGCGTGACAAAGACCATTGAGTCGCCGCTGGTGGACGCCATGTTGCGCGTGATGCCCACGACCGTATAGGTGTCCTTGCCCAGCACCATGCGATGCCCGAGCGGCAAACCCAGCGACTTGTCCGCAACCATTTCAAAGTGCGCCTGCTCAAGCCGTCGGCCGGCGATCAGCGGTAGCCAATCGCCGTTGTCCTGCGGCCAAGAGATGCCCTGAACGGTCATCCGTAACGGCTGGCCGGCCTGTTCCCGCTGGATGGTGTGTGAGATGAAATCGCTGGAGGAGGCCACTTCTGGCACTGCACGAACCCGGTCTTCGACATTGGCTGGAATCCGCGAGATCTCCGCGAAAGGCCCGCGTGTGTTCTTCTGGACCACCCACAGGTCGGCATCGATGCGATTGATCAGCAGCGTCGCATCGTCCACCAGGCCGCGATAGATGCCACCCATGCCCATGACCAGCATGAGCAGCAGGCCGATGCCTATGGCCGTCAGGGCAAAGCGGCCGAAGTTGTGTCGAATGTCCTTGAAAGCCAGATTCATCGCTGGATCGCCCGTCCGTCCATGAGCTTGCTGTTGTCCCCGTCCGTGGCGGTGATGACCATCTGATCGACCTTCAGCCCGCTATTGATCTCGACTGTCTCCCGCCCTTTGAGGCCCAAAGCGACCTCCTGGTAGCGGGCCTTGCCGCCGTTATTCACGAAGACGCCTGGCTTGCCATCGCGCCAGATGAGTAATCGCTGCGGAATGCTTGGAGTATCGGCCTTGGTGCCAGTCTGGATGTAGACCTCCGCCCGCTGACCAACAGACCAGTTCTTGGGCAGTTCCTTCACGCGGACATCCACCATGAATTCGCGGGTCTCGCGATCCGTCTGCTTCGCCAACCGCGCGACCTCTCCCGAATAGGACTTCTCAGGCTCAGACCGAAAGACTATGCGTACCGGCTGGCCCACGGCCAAGGCGCCCGAGGCAGATTCATCCACCCACGCCGACACCCACATCTCCTTCAGGCTCAGCACGTCCATGATGGCCGTGCCCGGCACAACGATGTCCCCTACCTCACAATAGCGAAACGTCACCAGGCCATCGTCCAAGGGGCAAGAGATCTTGGCATCGGCCAGTCGTGCCTGTTGGTATTTCAGCGTTCGTTCGGCGGTCACCACTTGGTGCTCAGCCTCGGACTTGGCAGCCTTGCTGCTGTCAAGGCCAGCTTGGGCGACGTCCAAGGCTTCCTTGGCCTTATCAACCTCGTCTTGCGTAGCGGCCTGATTCTTGAATAGATGCGAGACCCGGTCGGAATCCAGCTTAGCCTGTGTGAGCACCGCCTGGGCACGCGCGATGTCCGTCTCGGCTCGGACGAGAGAGGCTCTTGTGGCCTCCAGGGATGCCGACGCCATCTCCACCTGCTGGCGCAGATCGCTGTCGTCCAGCACCGCGAGCAGCTTGTCCTTGGCGACCGCATCGTTCTGGTCGGCGCCAAGTGCCGCGATCCTGCCGGTAATCTTCGAGCTAATGGTGATCTTCGTGCGGGCATCGAGCGTGCCAGTACCCATCACCTCCGACCTCACTGTGTCCAACTTGACGGCGAACGCCTTCACAGGCACGGGGCGAAAACGGACGTAGTACACCACCCCACCGGCAATGACCACGACAATCGCCAGTTTCCATGCCACCCGGAACACCCGTCTGAGAAGCGTGCTTTTCGCCATCTATGAAGTCCTCACATGATGATGTTGAACAAATAGCCCACGATCATGATGCCGAGGCCCACGACACCACAGAACACCAGGATCAGCTTGATGGTGAGCACCTTGCGGAGGATGATCGCCTCCGGCAGCGAGAGGCCGATGACCGCCATCATGAAGGCCAGCACGGTGCCCAGGGCCGCGCCCTTGCCCAGCAGGGCCTGGACTATCGGGATGATGCCGGCCGCGTTGGAGTACATCGGTACACCCAGCAGCACAGCCACCGGAACGGCCCACCATGCATCTTTGCCCATGATCGAGGCCAGAAAGTTCTCAGGCACATAGCCGTGGATGCCTGCGCCGACAGCGATGCCCAGAACGACGAATAGCCAGACCTTGCGGACGATGTCGCGGACGGCTTCCAGGCCAAGTCGCATGCGACCGGCCCAGTCGAGTCTTTCCTCCGGCGCCGCCGAACCCACCTGGGTCTTGTACACCCATGGCTCGACCCACTTCTCCAACTTCAGCCGGCCGATGACCCAGCCGGCGATGATTGCAATCATCAGGCCGGTGCCCAGGTAGAGCCCAGCGACCTTCCAACCAAAGAGTCCAAAGAGCAGCACGAGCGCCACCTCGTTGATCATCGGCGCGGCGATCAGGAACGAGAACGTCACGCCCAGGGGAACGCCCGCGGTGACGAAGCCAATGAACAAGGGCACGGCGGAACAGGAACAGAATGGCGTCACCACGCCCAGGCCCGCCGCCAGCACGTTGCCGGCTGATTCCCGACGGCCGGAGAGAATCCTGCGTGTACGCTCCGGCGTGAAGAAAGAGCGGATCACGCCGACGCCGAAGACCACCAGCGTCAGCAGCATCAGGACCTTGGGCGTCTCAAAGATGAAGAATTCGATGGCGGAGCTGAGGTGCTGGCCGGGAGTCAGGCCCAGCAGCGAATACATCAGCCACTTGGCCATAGTCGCTAGGTTGGCATAGATTCCGTACCAAACGCCAACCGCAACGATGCCAAGTAACAGGTATCTGCCCAGTCGCGGCTTGCGTTTTGGGGGTTGGTCAACTTCTTGGTCGACAGCTGCAGTGTTGCAACAGTTTGTCTTTTCGGTCTGGCTCATGGCTACTTCGCAATGTAGATCAGGTATACGCCGCCGGCCAATACCAGCAGCCCACACACCTTCTTGAGAATGACAGCGCCCTTGGACTTCTCATTCCAGTTCAAATACTTCTGAACCCAACCGGTGGACGTGCCGGCCAGGACGATTACGGAGCAGTGGCCCACCCCGTAGGCAGCCAGCAGCGCAGCACCATAAACCACGCTCGTTGAGGCCAGCTTGAAGGTGACTCCCAGCATTGGAGCCATGTAGGCGAACGTACATGGCCCCAGGGCCACGCCAAACACAAGGCCCAGGATAAACGCGGCGAGAAAGCCCTTACGCTGGAGCCCGACCCGACCTGGGCCGGAGAAAGGCATCGGGATAACGTCCAGCAGCACCAGGCCCACCACGAAGAAGACGACGGCGATGGCATAGTTGCCGTACTTGCCGACGTCGCCCAGCATCCGGCCCGCTGCGGCCGTGATCACGCCAATCGCGGCAATCGTGATCAGAATCCCTGCCGCAAACAGGCTCGAAATGCCGAACGCACGCCTCGGAGATCCGCGGCCGTGCTGGTCGACGAAGCCCACGATCAGGGGGATGCTCGACAGGTGGCACGGACTGAGCACGATGCTCAGGATGCCCCAGAGGAAGGCGGCGCACAGCGCGATGGCGGGCGTGCCTTCCACGGCCCTGGTCAGCGATGTGAACAGTTCCTCCATGCTACTTCACTCCAAGTTTCACCATCTGCTTCTCGAGGTCCTCTTGCGGGAAGAAGCCCACGTGACGGAATACTTCCTTACCGTCCTTATCGAAGAAGACCTGCACGGGAATGGAGTCAATGCCGTACCGGGCCGCGAGAATCCGCTCCTGCACTACGGAAACGAACAGCACGTTGGCCTTGCCTTCATACTTCTTCTTCAGGGTTTCCAGAATGGGGGCGAGCATGTCGCAGGGCCGACAGCCCTTGGAGCCAAAATCAATCAGTGACGGCTTGCCGCTGGCGCGGGCCTTGTCCACTGGATTATCCTTGGCCAGCACAGCCTGCTCCTTGGCCCATGCAGCCGAGACTTCGATGGTCGCACGCTGCCCCAGGGCCTTGACATGCTGTGTAACGAGCTCTTGCTGCTTCTGCTGCATCAAGTACTCGGCGATCTGCGGCTTGACCTTGTCCAACTCGGCGCCACCCACGGAATCCTTGTTGTTCTTGTAAAACTCGGCGATCTCCTCGTCGCTGACCTTCGCGTTCTCGGCGAGTTTGCCGAGGTAGCCCTTGATGATGGCACGGTCATCGGCGTCCACGGCCGCCTTGCCGGCATCGGCCTTGGCCTCTTTCAGCACCAGGGCTTTCGTGGCCATCTGCTCCAGGAAGAAGAAGGCGTTCTTCTTGAGTTGGTCCTGGACCTCCTTGGGTGTCTTGGCGATCTCGTCGGCGAGTTGCTTCTCCGTGATGGCAAGATCACCAGCCTTCAGGACCGTGCCCTTGGGCAGGTCGGCGAGCCTTGCATACGTCAGCCCACTGGAGGCCAGGCCGGGATACGTATCATTGACATTTGCCGGTTGAGTCGTCGCAGGAGTTGAAGCCGTGGTTGAAGCGGCTGGGGTTTCACCATAAGCCTCCCCAGTTGAAAACAGGGCCGCAACTCCCAACACCGCCAACCCGCACAACGATATGAAGGTCAACTTCATGATGCTCTCCTGCCGGCAACACCTCAGTGCCGCCGAGCCCGTTATCTTGTCCGAAGGTTATTTTGTCTTTTCCAAGGCGGCACGAACCGCCTCGGCGATGTATTCGCGAGACTCGTCGGTCTTGCCCTTCAACTCCCACACCCTGTCCAGCGTGCGGTGCGAGACCTCACGCCCATTGACCACGTTCACCACAACCACGGAGACCGTCTTCACGTCGTAGCGGTCGGCCAGATCCTTCTGCTGCCAGTAATCCTCAACATGGAATTCGACGCGGCCCGAGGACAGCTCGGCCGGGAACGATTCCTCCAATGTCTGCCGCACCGTCTTTTCGATCCACAAGCAACTGAAGCAGCGGAACGTCCGGTGCATGTAATAGACGACTACCCTGTTCGCGGGCTTGGGAACGCTGACTGCTGCTGTGCCAAGCGACTGCGGCGAAGCTTGTCCGCAGCCAATAAGCGTCAGACCGGCCAAGCCAATTAACACGAGGGACGCAAGGTGTTTCATCTTCTCTTCCTTTGGGAATACAGTCATTTTGGGGCGCTGGCCGGTCGCGAATTCGCTAGCGAAACGGCCGTAAAGCTCACGCCAAGCTCCTGCCACTTGGCCAGAATGTCTTGCTTGGAGATAAAGCCCTCGTGCCGCCAAAGCTCTTTGCCATTGGCGTCATAGAAGACCTGCGTGGGGATCAGCTTGATGCCATAGGGCTTAGCCGCGTCGGGGTTCGCGTTGACATCAATGAACTCCACGTGCATCCGCCCCGCGTATTCCTTACCCAGGTCGTCCAGGACCGGCGTCATCATCTTGCAGGGAATGCACGTGGTGGAACCCAGGTCGACCATGCGAGGCAGCCCGCTGGTTTCTGCAGATTGCTGCGCCGGCTTGGAGGGCGTGCCGCGATTCTTCATCACGATCACAGTAACTACCGCGATGGCCAGCACGATGACGATGGCAATCTTTCCTGCCTTGCCCATGATGGACACCCCTTTGCTCTTGCGAATCAAGATTGTCAGCAAGCATGCCCCAACCGCGGTGGCGACCACAAGCCACTGTTCGACATTACTGAGGCTGCTTCCACCCTCGCCACCACTGCAGGGACATTGCGCAAGGATCATGTCAAGGCCGGCGATCACGCGAGCATCGCCTTGATGGCACTTACGTCGGAGACCTTGCCCACGACCTTCACTACGCCATCAACGACGAGCGCCGGCGTGACCATGACCCCGAACTTCATGATCTCCTCCAGGTCGGTCACCTTCTCCATCTGATATTCAATGCCTGCTGCCTTGGCGGCTGCCTCAGCGTTCTCGGCCAGCTTCTTGCACTTGAGGCAACCCGTGCCCAATACTTGCAGTTTCTTCATTGCCATCTCCTACTGCTGGCAAGCCAGCATTTCCTTAGCCTTGGCCACGACCGCCGAGATCTGCTCTTCCGTCACGGATACGCCCTTGGCCTTTTCGATGCCCAGGTCGGTCACCTTCAGATATGTGTAATTGGTGATGCCGGCCTTCTCGAAGACCTTCTTGGCGCAGTCCATCGGACAGCCGTCGATCACCAAGTTCACGTCAGCGTCCTTGGCCGTCTGCACCATGCCCTGGATGCCAGCCCCGATGCCAGCCAGGCAGAACATGCTGGCGTCACCAGAGGACGTCAGCTTCCGGGCCGCACGGTCGGAAATCTCTGCCACGTTTGCGCCGCCCGAGCATGCATACACCAAGACCGTCCTCTTGCTTCCGCAGCTGCAACCCTCGCTCATGGGTCAATCCTTTCTGACACTATGTGATTGCGCACTCACCTAACACCGCAAAAAAAAAGACGAGGGCTACAGCTTCTGTAGGACCTCGTTGTTCTCCTTGATCTGATGCCGAAGCACGTCGGTCACGCACCCGAGGAACTTGGTGAGGCAGGGTGTTCTCAGCCAGTAGATCACCTTGAGCCCGTCCTTACGGCAGGCGATCACGCCGGCGTTGAGCATCACGGCCAGATGCCGCGAGACGTTGGACCGCTGGGCCCCGACGTGCTTGGCGATGTCGCAGACGCACTGCTCGCCGCCACTCAGGAAGTCGATAATAGCCAGTCTGATTGGATGGCCAATCGCCTGGATTATCTCCGCCTTCATCTCGTACAGCTTTTTGATCTCCGCATCAGACATAGTATGTGAGTATACGCTCACCCAAGCACTTGTTCATCCTTTTTCTTGGGGAACCGTTACCCACCCTGTTAAGTGCCCGGCAAACACCATTGATTTCGTTAAAACTTGCCCAAGTCACACAGGCCATTGCGCCCGGGGCTGGGTCTTACGGCTGGGTACGGCCCTGCAGGATGGTCAAGGCAGCTTCCTCTGCGTGGCGCATTTGGCGAGCCACCTCGACATAATCCACATTCATGGCCTTGACGCGCTTCTCGGCGTCGCGTACGGAGTGGGCCAAGAATTGGGCGTCGATCAGTTCCTTCTCCACTTCTACGGCCAACAGGAAGTCGATGAACTTCTTACCATTCTCGATGTTGGGGCTGCCATTGACCAGGGAGATCGCCGTGAGAATCGGCAGCGTGTCGGAGATGACTGACTCCATCGCCAACCGCATCTTGTTCAACTGTCCAATGCTGAGTGAAGGCGGAGCGTCCGACGTGAACGTTGCCAAACTCACGAATCGTGTGGGCATCCCAATGACGCCTTGTCACTCGTACTCGTCCCGTTTCGCTCGCTAGTCCCAGTCTTTGGCTTCCCCTTCATATCCTCTTGCAAGGCAATCCAGGATAGCCGCTGTCCTCGGCCATCGGGTCCGCACCTGTTCGGCGAAGGTGCGATACTTCGTAGCGAGTTCCCATTCCTGTCCGCCGCCTTTTCCTCTCATGATGACGCCGCGTTGGTTGTACTTGCCCACCCGAAACCCGTCTTCCACCTCAGGGCTCTGAATTTCCTCTATCAGATCGCGAACCTCGATGCATGGCCATGATCCATCGGGAGATGCTGGCGCGTACGACAATATCTTGCCGATTCGATCGTCACAAATACCTAGGCGATTGGCTTCCTGGGCTAACCGCCGAGTTCCATAACCCAAGAGCGAAGTGTGGCAACATCCAAAGCTGCAGTATCATCCGGCATGGAACCGGGGATGCTGTGGATTTCATCGAGGACGTGATATGCTTGCTCCGCGCGCGTTCTCTCCTCCTCAGTCACGGCATGCCTGGGCTCACCTTCAGCCCGAAAGACGATCTTCAGCAAGTCAACGAATAGCTCGGGAGGGGATGTGATCTGTCTCTGCAGGACCTTAACGCCACGCTTTGTGTGTTCCAGGATGCGAAACCAACCCCACTCCAGCGGGCGACCAAGATCTCGGCGTGGTTGGCAACCGGTGGGCACAGCCCCCGCCACGACGATCACGTACGCGGTGGCTGCGTGTATCAACTGCCTGGAGGTCGCCGGAGGTCAGACGAACGATAGCAGGCTGTTGTGGTGGACCAGTCACACTCGCGGAGTGCGGGTCACAGCAGAATGCATGGAACGTCAGGGACGGTTAACGCTGTTCATGAGTGTTTGACCTCCGCGTCGCCATGCTGCTGGTTACTATCTTGCCTAACGTCCGCCGGCGTGCGATTGCCTGGGCACCCGATGGCCACCCAGTCCTCGATTGTGCGGCGTACGAATCGTCTGCATCGCCCCAGGCGTATAGGGGCGGGCACCGCCCCCTGCTCCACCAGCTTCTCCAGATGGCGCACGCTGATGCCCAGTCCTGCGGCCAACTGCCGCATTGAAAGCATGGCAATCTCACCTGACACGACCATTTCTGTTCCTGTTAGCATTCTGTGCCTCCTTGTAGCCACGATGACGTTCCTGCTTGTTGATATGCGAGAATGGTGCATACTTCGTCACTACTGTCATCGGAAAACGTCGTGGCCCCGGGGACCAGTCACCAACTTTGCCCGCCAGATCGCCCTCTGTTAACTTTCTGTGCCTTTGCCCAAAAACCATTGCTGAACCGCCGGTCCGAGTCCGATGTCGTGATAGGTGACGCATGTCGGCGTGAGCAAACGGCAGTGAGTCCCCCGGGAATAACGGCCCGGTACCTGGAATGGGAATGCAGAAACATGAACACAGCAGACTACAACTTGGGCCTCATTGGCGTAACCGTTGCCGGCTTCCATGTGCCGGGTCGTCATCGAACGACACCATTCCATGCCAGTGAGGTCCTTGCTCTTTTTCCGGAAGGTCGGGCACTATGACCAAGAGAGTAACTAGTTTGAAGATGCTGTATCCCACGTCGCAACGGAAGATCGCCCGGAGGCTGCATCAGATACTCTTCGGTCGCCGCTATGGCCGCACTATCACACGTCCGGATGGCAGCACGTACGAAGTCAGGTACAGCCTATGTGACCCGTATCTGAGTCGGTTGTGCGTCAAAGGACAGCCGAAGCACCATTCGACCGAACGTTGGCAACAGCACCTGAACGTTGGACGGGACAAGGCTGAACAGGTCAATCGGCTGCACGCGTGCACGGTGTCAGATCTGGCAGTTCATCTGTTCGGCAGGCGGCCAGACTCCGCTGTCCCATTGATGCTCTTCAGACCTGACGGAATCGCCCAAGAGCGAGTTTATGTCGTTGGCCCAGCCAGCAGCGCCGCTGAGCACCTGCTCACCTGCATCGATATCGATGACAAGAGTCGACGGGGCGATGCCAAGGATCTCCTTGCCCGGCTGATCAGGGCCTTCCCGATCCTTCATGGCAACACCTACGTCGAGGAATCCCCCGGTGGCTTTGGCATCCATGTCTACCTGATCATCAGTCATCAGGGCGTCCACAAGCAGCGGGTCAATGAGGTGCTGACAGAACTGGGCTCCCAGCTGCGCGTTTTGGTCCCCGCCAACGGTGATGGTGCCTGTATGGACGGCGTGAAGTGCACCAGCCCGTGGTATAGAACGACCTATCACGACGATGGCACCCGAGTAAGGACCGTAGGGGCCATGGGGACGATGTGCAGCGCTCCCCGGCCAACCACCGAGGCCGACCTTGCCCGCCTTGCTGCCACCCCTACCCTGCCGATTGAAGCCTTGACCGTTACACTGAACGTCGTAGTCTGCACTCCCTACCTCCCCGACTCACCTTAAAGCCGGCATTGCTCCAAGTGTCGAAAGGAGATTACGGCATGGGTGGGCATGCTGACCAAGCCAAGGGGATTGCGAGCCACCTGGTTCGCATGCAGTCTCCTGAGGAACGGGAAGTGGCCAGGAAGAAGCAGGAGTTGGCCATCCTCGAATCCCAGTTGGCTGAAGCTGAGCTTGATCTGCTGACACTTCAGGCACATCTGCGGGCATTCGAGATCGAGTACCTGCATGTGGTCGGACGGCGGTATGCTGAACTGGACAGGCTCCAGGCCGAGATCGAGGAGGCTCTTTCACGCCTTCATCCTGAGGATGCCCCTCAGGCGCAGAAGGCCGACCAAGCCCGCCGCCAGGCACACGAGACTGCTCACGCCGTCGGTGACGCAGCCAGCACCCCAAAACCTTCACGCGAATTCGCCGCCTCCGACGACCTCAAGTCCACCTATCGTCAGGCTGCAAAGGAAATGCATCCTGACTTAGCATCGGATCCACAGGAGCATCAGATCCGACAGCAGTTCATGGCCAGAGCCAATAACGCTTACGAAGCTGAGGATTTGGAGCTTCTGCGACAGGTGATTCGCGAGTGGCAGGAGCGGCCTGAAGCAATTGTGGGTGACGGCCCCGGCGCTGAGCTGGTTCGGCTGATCAGGAAGATTGCTCAAGCCAAGGAGAGGATCGCAGGCATCAGCGAGGATATGGAAAGGCTTCACGAGTCGGAACTGGGTCGCCTCCTGAAGCGAGTTGTCGAAGTCAAACAAGCCAGGGGAGATCTGCTTGCTGAAATGGCCGCTGCAGTCGCGTCTCAGATCGATGCGGCAAGAAAACGCCTTCATGGCATACGTGATGATATCAATGGCAATGGTAAGAACGAGCGTCAAGATAAGCATCATTACTGAGCCCCACAGCGTTGGAAGTTGGGTTGGATCCAAGACCCTCAGTTGAAGGAGATATCATGTTCAAGTGGTGCATTGCATTGATCGTGGTGGTCGTCGCTGTCGGCGGATGCGACAAGAAGAGCGAATCCTCTCCGGGCAACAGTGTGAATACACAGGCACCTATTAAGGCCCCTGCATCTCAATCCAGTCTTGCTCCAGTAATGGCCGTAGCAACGCCTAATCCTGCGGACAGTTTCAAGGTATTTGCCCGCGAGTTTCTGGTCAGCTTGGCGTTCGAATACCTGAAGGCTTCATCAGCAACCTATACCGACCAACCAGGCTTGGAGTCGACGTTCACGATTAACAATGACACGGCCAAGATCGACGTCAAGAAGACGGATAGTCTTCTCAACCCCCTGATCGGCACAATCAAGGTGGAGAAACACGCCATATTCGTAAGAAAGGATGCGACCGCGCAAGGCGCTGCGGCTTCGGCAGTAGGCCTTGGCAGTTCAACAGTCGAAGATACGATGACTTTCGCTCCGGTCGACAGCGGTCAATGGGAGTTCATCAATGGGCGCTCCTATGGGAAGCTAACCACACAGGACATAAACGACATCTCCAGCCGCAATCCTGATGGTGTCTCCAGCAAGGTAGTGGACTTGGATTTGACAGGTAACAAGATCATTGTCGATGCGGTCACAAAGACAAACGAGAAGATATGCAAGAAGACCGGTTCTTCTCCACTTGATAAGGCAAAACCATGAGCGAAGAGCTACCGTCTGAACACCAGTTGGACAAGAGCAATAGCAGCCATGTACCTGTTGGCAACTCTTCCATAGTGAAACGGGGAGTCGACCTTGCGAGGCACTTACCAGGCGCGGTCGCGCATTCGTTGACTTCGGTGCGTGTCCATTTCGCTGCCACGGCAATTGAGGACCTGAGGAGGCTGGCTCAGCAAGCGTACCATGTTGCAGCCCAATGCCGACAAGACGGCTGGGGCAGGGCTCCCTTCAGCCCGGCGAACGCTTTTGAGCTTGGAGCGTACCCTGGGCTGTGGATCAAGCCGGAATGCTCCTTTCGAACCTACTTGGACGGGGCACGTTGGATAGCCTTTGCCGCACCGCGGGATAGCGCATTCCCGGAACCTCAGGACTGCATGACAGGCGTCGATGAAGAAGGGTTTCCAGTCCCGGTGCCGCCGGGTGCTATGGCGGATGTCATGGATGCGATTGAGGGCGATGGCACGCCCACATCTTACATGTCTGCATCCCTATTGGCCCGTGATGTCAACAGAGCCAATTGGGGCATCAATGACCAGTCTGACTGTGCTGCGGACCGTACTCGTCCATTGAGTTGACCATGAGCCGCTACAGTCACGTCTTCGCTGGTCAGGAAGCCGGGGCCGTCGCCGCCCTGCCGGACCTCAGCGCCACAGCGAAGTATCGGACCAAAGCAGCGGGCACGGATAACGCCAGTGCCACACAGGACGCGCCAGGCTGCCCTAGGATCAACAAGCAGAGCTGTGATGGGCAACTGGTACCTCCAGAGGAAAATATTCTTGGGGTAACCGCCGCCAGTCCGATTCCCGTGGACAGTGAGATTATCGCCGCCGATTCGATTCAAGACGGCGAGATTGTCTTGGGGTGCTGCTTGCAGTGGCAAGATGTATTTCTTTCGACTCCGCTGAACTCTGCTGAACTGAGAGACAAAGGGGACGAGACTTCACTGGCCAACAACAAAGCCCATAAAACCGAGGAAAATCTCGATTCTACGGGCCTTTTACGGAGAGGTCGGGAGTAGGTTAGGGTAACTTACGAAATCCCCAGCAAAACGAGGCAAACTGTTGCCGGCGACCTTATTGCGGTCGCTTGGGCGAGTTGCGATTCCATGCTCGGGCCTGCGGAGTTCTGCCGTATTTAGGCAACCTCTTAGGTCGCTTTTAGGGCAGCAGCGGCCCCGTCCGTCATTTGCCGTGCGACTCATCGTCCCTCCTCCTGAGCTTACGCTTGGGCTTGTCCGAGGTTCGCGGGTTCGAGATGGGAACACCCATCGACCGCATGAACTCTTCGAAGGACTTGGAACCCCGGCGAAACGAGGTCCGCCCCAAAGCCTTCTTGAACGAGGTGACCTCGGTTTCACCGATCGCGCCCGGGGGCTGATCCTTTCGCCGGCTGGGCCGCATGGTCTTCTTGGCGGGCGTGGGCGCAGGCGCCGAAGCCTCTGGCGCCGGCGAACGATCCGTGGCTGGAGTTTCAGGCGGCTTGTCCAGCGGCCAGATGCCCGGCTCCCGATGGGCCTCCCACTGGTCGTAGAGAATCTCGACGGCCTCGATGATGTCCTCCTTCGTCACTGGCTTTTCAAAACGGAAGGTCTGAGGGCATCTCGTGCATCTGGCGTCCACGAAGGTTTTTGGCCACTGGCCGACATGATCAGGCCGGGCGACACCAATGCATACCACAGATTCGCAAGTCAATTGGCGCCCGCACTGGCATGCATACTGGAAGATGGTTTCCACCCATTGCGGCAACATGATTATGCTCCCTTGCAGGCGTCCTGCTCCTCCACCCCTGGCGTGCACAAACCCGCGGCGGCACCTTCGACCAAACCAGGGGAGGACTTGAAAGCGTGGTAGGCGTGGATGCTATCCAGCGTAAAGGCGAGTGAGGTAGCGACCGTCTCGAACCGCCGAAGGTTGCCGCACTGCGGGCACTCCGCCACGACGAAGCATACCGGACCCGAGCGAGCGCCATCGGCATTGGTCACCTTCCGCAGGCCTATGGCTGTAATCGACGCGGGCGTCAGTTCCTGCCCGCACTGGCCACAGATCGGGCGATACTTCATGGCCTCCGCAATGGGGCCGGTCACTCGTTGTTCCGAAACCATAGATATCTCCTTAGAAAGGCGGCGGCTCATAGCACGCCGTCAGATGCCACAAGGAACTCATCAGAACATGGTCGGCTCCGGAGCTTAGGCCGTCAGCCCTAATGGACTGCGTCCTGAGCCAACGAGCAGTCTGCTCCAGTACGGCCGCGGGCACGTGTGCCGGCCGTCGGTCGCGGTCGAGTACCGCCTGCAGCACGGTTCCGACGCCCATGCGTCGCGTCCCACACCAATACCGCAGCACGTCCATCAGACGAGCCAGACGAGGACTGGTCGGAATGAGCCGGGCCTCCGAGGGGTCCGCAAACCGTATGGCCAGCCCGTATCGGCCGAGAACCTTGCCAGCGCGGAAATCGTCCAGCAGGCGGCCAAGACATGCCTCGACGAGGCCGCGGGGCACAGTCGCAGGCTGCATGCGGATGAACCGAAACACAGGGGCCAGGGGGCCGTCGCGGCGGATGAGCACCAGTGAACGGCGGTGCCGCCCAGGGAGAGGGTGACGATTGGCCAGCCATCCCTCCTCCCCTGCCAGCCGAATCGCGTGGGCCACATTGTCCTGGTCCAGCGTCGCGCCGGGCATGAACTGCCCAATCAAGTCCCGCGGCCGAAGATGCCAAAGCTGCTCAACCATTCCAGCCTCCACTATGGTCCTAGAGCTGAAACGAGAAGAGTTCAAGCTACATTTGGAAGCTTTTGAAGACTTTTTGCGTCCGGCGGCCGGTCGGCCGCACCGGCCATCTCCAAGAGTGCCCAATACCCTCATTCTGGAGATGCAGGCGCATTCCTCCGCAAATGCGGTCTTGGAAAACGCAGAGTGGCGGACTCCAGTCGCCGTGGCCTCTGTAGCCAGGGTTGCGATATTGCTTCGTAATTTGCATCGGTGCGACCACACGTGTCATACCGCCTTGGCATACTGATAATGACCAAAGAAAGTACTTGCTACCAATGCAAAGACCGGGCACGATTGTTTAACAACGGTGTCAAGATCGCAGGGTGAATAGCCCATGCGGAGTCAGTGCTTGCGAACCGTTGCATGTAAAGTAACTGGGGTAAATCATGGCGACAGAGAGAGACCTGCTCGGATTGGTTTCACTGGGGTACATATATGAATCATGATCATTTTGAGAAGCTTGCGGGCCACTCGCCGTTCCCCTGGCAGGAGGCGTTCTACAAGCGTTTCATTGACGACAACTTTGGCGATGACTTTCCACGTGCCGTCTGCATACCAACCGGTCTCGGCAAGACCAGCGTGATTGCCCTCTGGCTGCTGGCGATGATGAATCGCCCTGATCATATACCCCGGCGACTGGTGTACGTTGTCAACCGCCGGACCGTGGTCGATCAGACCACCGTCGAGGTCGAGCACCTGCGCGAGAATCTGCCCAAACTGGGCAACCCAGATTTTCAGACCCTGGCTATCAGTACGCTGCGTGGCCAATTCGCCGACAACCGCGAATGGTCCGCCGACCCATCGCAGCCGGCTGTCATCTGCGGCACCGTGGACATGATCGGCTCGCGTCTGCTGTTCAGCGGGTACGGCGTGGGATTCAAGGCCAAGCCTCTGCACGCAGGGTTTCTGGGGCAGGATGTACTGCTGGTGCACGACGAAGCCCACCTGGAGCCGGCATTTCAGATGTTGCTCACCGCCATTGAAACAGAACAAAGACGATGCAACGAGTTCGCCAGCTTTCGCGTCATGGAACTCACAGCCACGACACGTCATGACCATCACGACGGAGCTAAGCCGTCAAAGCCGTTCACGCTGACCAAAGAGGAGTTGAATCCGCCGCCTGTTCTACCCAATCCGCCAGCCGAGCCGCTTCATCACGTATGGAGGAGACTCCGGGCGGCGAAACGTCTGGTGCTGCATGAAGCAGGCGATGATACGGGTGCCGCAGCCAAGATGATCGCCAATCTGGCAGAGGGCCACAAGAATGACCAAGTCGCCGTGCTTGTTTTCGTGCGAACGCTGAACGATGTGGAGACGGTTCACCGTGAACTGTCCAAGACCGAACGTGAGATTGTGCTTTTGACGGGGACGATGCGAGGTAAGGAACGCGATGAACTGGTCAAGAAACCCATCTTCAAGAGGTTCCTCAAAGATGCGTCGCCCGGCGAAACGGTTTACCTCATCTGCACCTCTGCCGGCGAGGTGGGCATCGACATTTCCGCCGACCACATGGTGTGCGACCTGTCCACCTTCGACAGCATGGCCCAACGCCTAGGCAGGGTTAACCGCTACGGGGAGCGCGCCGACACCTGCATCGATGTGGTGCATCCGACAACATTTGGAAGAACGGACAAGAAGACGGGCGAACTCAAGGCCGACGAGATCGACAAGCGACGACAGAAGACCCTCGAACTGCTCAGGAAACTGCCTTCGCTCGGCAAGAATCAATACGATGCCAGCCCACTCGCTCTGAGTAACCTCCATGCCGACGAACGTCGTGTCGCCTTCGCCCCTGGCCCCATCACCCTGCCCGTCACCGACATCCTCTTCGACGCCTGGGTGTTGACCAGCATACGCGACAAGATGCCAGGCCGTCCGCCGGTCGAGCCCTATCTTCACGGCATCCGTGACTGGGAGCCGCCTCGCACCAACGTCGCATGGCGCGAGGAAGTGGACGTTATTGATACCGACGAGCCGTGTCAGCGAGGCCAGCTCGAAGACCTGCTGGAAGAGTATCCCCTGAAACCACACGAACTGCTCAACGACACGAGCGAGCGCGTACACGCGGAACTCCAAGTCATGGCGGAACGTCTGGACAATGATTGTCGCGTCTGGCTCGTCGGCGAACACGGAGAGATCGAAGTCATTTCGCTCCGAACGCTGCTTGACTCCGACAAGAAAAGAGTCATCGAGCATATCGCTGACGGCACGATTCTGCTGCCGCCATCGATCGGTGGCCTGTGCGACGGAATGCTCAGCGGCGAATCCGAACACGCCAACGACGTGGCCGACATGACTGACGGTATTGTCGAACGCCGCATCCGCATTATGTCCGACGACCAAGCGTACGACGCGAAGACCAAAGGGATGCGTCTGGTGCGAAGTATCGAACTGAACCCCGACGAAGAGGACGCAACCCAGCCGCTAACCTGGGACTGGTACAAGCTCAAACCACTGGAGGGCGGACGCACCGCCTCGCAACCGGTGCTGTTGAGCATCCATGCCGGGGATGTGGAATGCGAGGCTGCCCGCATCGTAGCGGGCATCTTGCTGCCCGAGGAAGTCGCGCAGGCCATCAGGGTTGCCGCCAGACTCCACGATCACGGCAAGCGGCGTGTGTCATTTCAAGCCACGCTGGGTAACCGAGCGTATCCCGCCAGTGTGCTGGCCAAGTCGGGCCGCGCCGCCGTACGACTGCCCGAAACGTACCGCCACGAGTTCGGCTCGCTGACCGACGCAGCCGAGGACGCCGAATTCAAGGGACTTTCGCCGCAAATGCGTGACCTCGTGCTGCACATGATTGCTGCCCACCACGGCCGGGCCCGGCCGCACTTCCCGATGGACGAGGCGTACGACCCTGACCACCCCACGACGATCACTGACCAGGTCGCCTGCGAGGTCCCACGCCGCTTCGCCCGGCTCCAGCGTCAATACGGCCGATGGGGTCTGGCTTATCTGGAATCCCTGCTCCGAGCCGCCGACTGGGCCGCCAGCGCGGAGCCATCCGCATACGAGGACCAGACCAAGGAGGTGACGCCATGACTGATTACCCCAAGCCGACAATCACCGTCAACGTGGACCTGACCAACCCAGGGCAATTCTTCGCCTGCTGCGGCCTGCTGGAACTGGCCGACCGCCTCTGGCCAGGGGCTCAGGGGTGGTTCGACTGCGGTGCTCCCGCCTTTTACATCACCTGCGATGGCGCCCTGCCTGTACTGGTCGATTCCATCGCAAATGCGGACCTGTCGCCTACCGACCCGGCGGACCCTTATTCGTCGCCCCTGGTCATCGCAAAGCCTTTCCGTCCCTTGTCTATAGACTGGTGGAAGACGGACCAGACGGGCGCCAAGGACTTGAAGGTTTGGGCCGGGACCATGGAAAGCTTCGGCATCGCCTATGCAATGCAGCAAGCTCTAAAGAATACGCGGTTTCATGGTCCGGACCTGTTCAATGCAGGCATGGTCGTAACGAATCCTCATGACCTGAAGAAGAAAAAAGAACCTTACTATTTCGATGCCCGCCGCGCCCCGAACGCCCATTCCCGCGACATCGGCTTTTCTCCGAATGACTTGAGCCTTACGAGCATCGCCCACCCCGCCGTTGAATTGCTCTGCTTGATCGGGCTGCAAGTGGCTCGCCCGGCATCCACCAGTCAAATGAGAACGTACAACTATTTCACATGGAGCGTGCCGCTCCCATCCAACCTTCTTCTGGCCGCGTCAACCGGTAATCTTGCACTTCCAGATCGACGAGGCTACCGCTTCGAGAACTGGTTCCGTACCGGACAGAAGAAACACAAGGCCTTCCGATCCGCAATCCCACTTATCTAAGGAGTCATGATAATGTCTGAGCTAACAAAGTTTGATCGTTACCTGAGCGATGAGGGCCCCGCAGCCCTCGTTATCCGTGAACACCTGATGCCGGTCGAAGGCAACGACGGTGTCCTGTTCCCCGCAACCTTCGCCGCGGGCGACGGATTCCCAGGCGGCTACAACATCGATACCGACGTCAGCGGCACGAGTGTCTGCCTGATCGACAGCGTTGGTTCTCAGGCCAACCGCATCGAGCCGATGTTCATGCTGGAAAAATACCGCCACCTCGTCCCGCAGATCGTGGTCAAGGCAGGCGAGAAAGAGGTGAATATTCTCGAAGCCGGTCACCGTGCGGGCGACGCATTGGTGCGTTGCTCCTCGTTACAGCAGGAGTTGCGGGCCGCATTCAAGGCCGTGCTGGCCGGAAATGCCGAGCCACTTGCGAAAGTCGCTCCTACGTCCCTGGTGTTCGGGGTGTGGGATTCGCGTGACACGCAGGCGAAACTACCGCGGGTGGTTGCCTCGACCATCCGGGCATACAACGTCCGCAAGCTCACGCGCGGGGCGGTGTACACGCCTCCACTCGACTACTCATCGCTGGACGTATTCAATGAAGAAGACAAAGCAAAAGCCGAAGGGAACAATAAGAGTCCACTGGCGCAGCGTGGATTCGTCCACAACCCTGCATCAGGCTCGCACGGTGGAGTGATTGCTGACGGTGGAATTCGCCGCGACGCGACGCTGGGCCTCGCCGCCCTCCGGACGATTCATGTCGAAAGCAATGAACAGAAGACCCTCGCCTTGCGACGTTACCTCCTGGGTTTGTCGCTTGTCGCGTTCACATCCAATCCGGTGAGTTACCTCCGCCAGGGGTGCATGCTGGTCCTGAATCCTGACCAACCCCGAGAGTTCGTCGAGGTGTATCCGGACGGTACGCGCCCACCTTGCGACATCACTCACGAGGCAGCGCTGGCGTTCGCAACAGAGGCGGCAAGAGCATTCGACATTGGCAAGGGCCAAACGGTCGACTTTGACAAGAAGCGGGCGAAGGAAGATGTGAAGGACGGCGGTGACAAGAAGGCCAAGTCTAAGAGCGGCCGGAAGAATGCTGACACCGACGAGGCGGAGGATAACTGATGCCGTCATTTCTATGTCTGACCGTCCGTTTCCTTCAGCCGTTCTTTCACGGCCGACGCGACGGCAACGAACCGGAGTGGCCCCCATCACCCTTGCGGGTGTTTCAGGCACTCGTAGCCGCCGCGTCAGGACGCTGGAACGAGCGCATCGAACTGGCGCGCGCCAACCCCGCGTTGCTCTGGCTGGAAACGCAACCAATCCCCGAGATCGTCGCCGCCGAGGCGGTGGTCTCCTCCGTAAAATGCCTATTCTATGTGCCCGACAATACGGGCGATCTGGTGGTGTCAGCATGGAAGAAAGGTGATACCACCAAGACGGTTAAGCGAACTGACAAGGTGGTCCGTCCAACGCATCTTGCGGACGACGCGGTCCACTACCTATACGCGCTGCCCCAGGATCATTCCGACGTTGACACGCATCTCGCGGTCCTGAAGGCGGCTGCACGCAGCATCACCCATCTCGGATGGGGAACCGACATCGCGGTCGGCGATGCCACGGTCATCACTGCCGACGAGGCGGAGAGATTATCCGGCCGTCGCTGGCGGCCGGCGACATCGGGCGGGACGCAACTTCGCGCGCCGTTGGCAGGCACGCTCAGCGATGTGTCACGCAAACACGCCGATTTTCTGGGCCGGATGACCGACGGTGGGTTCCTCCCCGTACCCCCGCTGAAAGAGTTCCGCATCCTGTCATATCGTCGTGACGATGATACCCAGCAACGTCCATATCGCGTCTTCGAGTTTCGCAAAACAGATGGCAGTCGCTTCAGCTACCACCAGCGTAAACTCATTCACCTCGCCGGAATGGTTCGTCATCTTGCAATCAAGGCGATGGAGGTTTCGCCGCCGAACGGCGTCCCGGATTATTGGGTCGACACCTACATCGCCGGACACGAGAAGAACGGTGCCCAGCACCGGCAACTCTCCTATCTGCCGCTACCCTCGATTGGGCATGTCCACACCGATCCGAGCGTGCGGCGGTTCATGCTCGCAGCGTCGCCCGGCGAAGAAACCTGGCTGGACCACGTGGCGCGCCGCCTCGCCGGTCAGGTGTTGCAGCCCGAGCGCGGCGATGAGTTTAGCGAAAATGACCGGAACGACCCGCCAATGCTCGTGCCCATGCAACAAGACAATGTCACCCGACTCTACACGCAACCCGTCCACACTTGGCATAGCGTTACGCCAGTCATCCTTCCAGGGCATGACGACCACAACCCGGCAAAGACTCGAAAGCTCATCGAAAAGGCCCTCGCACAGTCGAGCATCGAGCAACCCTGCTCGTTCGAGTGGAGCCAGTTTTCGCGTTTTCCGAAATCATTGTCGGCCCATAAATACGACAAGGACAAAAAGCCTACCGGCTACATACGGCCCGATCACCTCCTGACACAAACGGCGGTGCATCTGACGCTTCGATTCAACGATGGGCTGAATATTCCCGGCCCGCTGGTCATCGGTGCAGGCCGCCATTGCGGTTTCGGGCTCATGGCCAGCATCCACGAAGACACCGGAGGATAGACATGTCGACAGACGACACCGATCACGCCGGCATGGACGCCAACCCTCAGGCAACAGATGACCTCCTTCCCCTTCGCATGCTCAACGAGTATGCCTATTGCCCGCGGTTATTCCATCTCATGCACGTCCAGGGCCGTTGGGAGGACAACGCCTTCACCGTCGAGGGACGCAACGTCCACCATCGAGTCGACCAGCTCGACCACGTCCTGCCCAATCCCCAATCGCCCGCGACAGCAGACGCTGACGACACGGCGGACCCCCAAGCCGACGATTCCGGCCGCAGTACAAAACGCGAAACCCCTTCCGGAGACGAGCCGCCCAGCGTCACCCGATCCGTCGTGCTTGGCAGCGAACGCCTGGGCCTCACCGGCAAACTCGACCTCGTCGCTACCGCAGACGACCTGGCCGTGCCCGTCGAAACCAAGCGTGGCCGTGTGCCCGACAACGAGCAACGATCCTATGAGCCCGAGCGCGTCCAGCTCATGGCTCAGGGCCTCTTGCTCCGCGAGCATGGTTTCCAGTGTAACCACGGCGTTTTATACTTTGCCACCTCTCGCACTCGCGTTGACGTGCCTTTCACGCCCGAGCTTGAGGCACGCACCATCGAACTGATCGCGCAGGCCCGTGCTGCCGCCACCGCCACGGCATTACCGACACCACTGGATGACAACCCTAAATGTTTCGGCTGTTCGCTGTCAGGCATCTGCCTGCCCGACGAGACCCTGGCCTTGTCGTATGCTGGCCGCACGTCACCCGACATCCAGGAACCCAAATCGGTGGATATCCGCCGTCTCTATCCCGCCAGAGATGACGCCTTGCCCCTCTATGTTCAGGAGCAAGGCGCCGCGGTCGGCAAATCAGGCCAGAACCTCATCGTCCGCAAAGGCAAAGAGGAAATCGGCCGCGCCGCCCTCAAGGATGTCAGTCAACTTGTCCTGTGCGGTAATATCTCCATCACCGCCCAGACACTCCACTTGCTCTGCGAAACCGGCATCCCGGTCGTTCACCTGTCCAGCGGCCTTTGGTTCTACGGCGTCACCTGCGGCATCACTCTCCGCAACGCCTTTGTCCGGGAAGCCCAATTCAAGGCCGCCGCCGATCCCGCCAAACGATTGACCCAGGCCAAGGCCATTGTCGCCGCCAAGGGGCTCAATCAGCGAACCATGCTTCGCCGCAACGCGCCGCCGTCGGCCACTCAAGACCTCGACAATATGACCGAACTCCTCGCCAAAGTGCCCGGCGCCGATTCCTGCGAGCAACTGCTGGGCCTGGAAGGCAACCTTGCCGCCCGCTACTACGCTCATTTTGCCTCTCTGCTGTCGCCCCGCGACTTCGACGCGGCGTGGGACTTCACCAATCGAAATCGCCGTCCGCCAAAAGATCCGGTTAACTCCATGCTTTCCTTCGGCTACGCCATGCTCGCCAAGGAATGCACCGTCGCCTTGCTCGCCGAGGGTCTCGATCCATGGTGGGGCCTCTATCACAAGCCACGACACGGCCGCCCCAGCCTCGCCCTGGACCTCATGGAAGAATTCCGACCCTTGGTCGTCGACAGCGCTGTCATTACCGCTGTCAATACTGGCATGCTCACGGCCGCGGATTTCACGCGCACCCAGGCCGGCTGCATGCTCTCCCCCAACGGACGCAAGGCCTTCATCCGGGCCTACGAGTCCCGACTCGACCAGCTTGTAACACACCCAATCTTCGACTATCGTTGTTCATGGCGGTCGATTATTCGCCTTCAGGCCCGATTGTTAGGACGGTGGCTGGCGGGCGATGTCCCTGAATATGTCGGAATGGT
>Ga0265339_10000664_pt1 | contig 26608 bp, 22 predicted proteins | sample 4CB219metaG_FD_202085 | JGI IMG/M metagenome (GOLD analysis project Ga0265339, IMG submission 202085) | Rhizosphere microbial communities from Carex aquatilis grown in University of Washington, Seatle, WA, United States - 4-CB2-19 metaG | ecosystem: Host-associated > Plants > Roots >... | reverse complement strand
GGTCGTCTTCGCTGGCGTCGCTGGTCAGCACGCCTTCATTGTGTTCCAACACATAGTCGACGATCGTCTTGCTGATTTCGATCCGCTCCCGCGACTTGATTCCTTTGCGGTTACGGCGGACCTTCGGCTCGAGTTGGCCGTTCTCGGGATCCAACAACATGATGCAGCCCCGGTCGGCCTCGACCCACTCGAAGATGAGCTGCATGATTCGGTTCAGGAGCTGGTCGATATCGAGCGTGTGACTCACGGCCAGCGCCGTCCGGTACATGACTTGCAAGTTGCTGCGCGCGCGGGCCAACCAGGCGTTGGAACTCGATTGGCCGCCATCGAGAATCCGGCTCCCTTCGGCCTGGCTCATCGAACGGACGATCCGCGAGCGGTCGCCCTGCTGCGCGCGGGAGATGATGTCGATCCTGTCGGCCGCTCCGCCGGTCGATTCATCGGCGAGGCTGGTGAAGAGCATCATCGTGCTCCCCAATTGCACTTCATCGCCGTTGGCCAACTCGTGGGACTGCACCTTCTTACCATTGACGTAGGTGCCGTTCGAGCTGTCGAGATCGGTGAGCGTAAAGGTGCCGGCGGTGCGGAGCATCTCGGCGTGCCTTCGCGAGACTTCGGTATCGTTGAGCCGGATGTCGTTTGCGGCGTCACGGCCGAGCGAAAGTGAATCGCCCTCCAACTCGAAGCGCGTTCCCTGGTTGTTGCCGCGAAACACGAACAGCGATGCCACGGTCTGGAACTCCCAAGGGCCGCACGTGCTTCGTATCACGGAATCGTTCCGTTCATTAACGGAATGCATTCCGTTCTAACGACGGAACAATTCCGCTCAACCGGGCACGGCGTCAGCCGGCAGCGGCGGCGCTGAGGCCGTCCGCTGCGAGTAGCTCCTCGATTTTACGAATTAGAGGAGCGTAGTGGTAGGGTTTTGAGACGAATTGGCCGGCAGGGAGGTGCGCTGGGCGGCGGCGAGCGGTGCCCAACATCAGCAAGGGCGCCTCGCGCGTCAGCGACTCGGCCACCGTGGCGTCGCCATGGGCGGCCGTCGAGTTCTGGCACTCCAGATCGAGCACGATCAGATCGGGGTGGTGCTCGCGGGCCAAAGCCAGGCCGCGCCGAGGTTGGCTGGCGGCCAGGATTCGCACCCCGCGCGGCTCCAATGCCGCTCGGAGCGCTTCGCGGGTTTCTTCCGACGGATCGACGATCAGAATGCTGCGCCCACAGTCCAAGCGGACACCTCGGTGGTCAAAGGAGAGTGCTCCGGTCAAGGGGTCGAGAGCATAGCGGCAGCCGCCAGGCGTGTCAAAAGCGAATTCCTGCTTGACGCGCTCACCGTAACGATCAAGAATTCAACGAGTTAACTCGTCGACCTACCACGGAGCGATTCCAGTGAAGCAGTCCATCCACCGTTCGTTTCGCAACACCCCCGCACCCATCCAGGCGGCCCTGGGGGTTTGGGTCGTAGTTGTTGTCTCGCTGGCAACCAGTCTCTTGGGCGGCCGATTGCCAGCCGAAGAGAAATCGGTCGAGGCCGGACAAAGCGAACGGCGATTGTTCGAATCAGCGCGCTTCCTGGCCTCCGACGAGCTCGAAGGGCGCGGTGTAGGCACCAAGGGACTCGATCTGGCCGCCGATTACATTGTCCGTGAGTTCGCCGCCATGGGGCTGGCGACCGACCGGATTGAAGGCGGGGCATTCCAGAAGTTCACCATGACCACCGGGGCCGACCTGGGCGAACCGAACCAGATCACGCTGGTCGGTCCGGCCGACGATAAGCACCCCGAGGGCGTGAAGCTGGAGCTCAAGCTGGGGCAGGACTTCAATCCCTTGGCGCTGGGCGGTTCGGGCAAACTCGACGTCCCCCTGGTGTTCGTTGGTTATGGCATCACCGGCAAGGACGAGAATTACGACGACTACGCGGGAATCGACGTAAAAGGGAAGGCCGTAGTCGTGTTGCGTCATGAACCCCAACAGGACAATCCCAAGAGCGCCTTCAACGGCACCCTTCATTCGCCTCACGCCCCCTACGTGCGCAAATTGGCGAACGCCCACGAGCATGGCGCCGCGGCGGTAATCTTCTGCAACGACGAGTTCGACATCCGCAAGAACATCGCCCAACGTACCAAGGCCGTGATCGACGCCGTCGATGCCCTGGCGCAGGCGAGGGCCAAGTTCAAGGAAATCGCCGAACCGACTCCGGACCAAACCGAGGCCCAGCGAAAGGAGAATTTGGAGCTTTGCGACAGGCTCATCGAACGCAACCGCGAGTTGAAAGCGGCCGACGATCGGTTGCTGGGTATTCGTGAGACGGGCGGGGTGGGGGAAGCGGGGCGAGTGCCGGTCGTGTTTTGCCGTCGATCGGCCATCGAGCCGGCGGTCAAGCCGGCCGCTGGCGCCGATTTGGGAGAATTGGAACGCCAAATCGACGCGACCCTTTCGCCCCACAGCCACGAGCTGACCGGCTGGCGCCTGACGGGCGAAGTGACGATCCATCGGCATGACGTCGATGTCAAGAACGTCGTCGCCGTGCTCGACGGCGAAGGGCCCCGCGCGGACGAAACGATCGTGATCGGCGCCCACTACGACCACCTTGGATTCGGCGGAGATGGGTCGCTGGCCCCGGGCCAGAACGAGATCCACAATGGGGCCGACGACAATGGCTCGGGGACGGCCGCCTTGCTCGAGGTTGCCCATCGCCTGGCCACTCTCGGCCGCAAGCTGCCGCGGCGAGTCGTCTTCATCGCCTTTACCGGCGAGGAACGGGGCCTGATTGGCAGCGCTCGTTACTGTCGCCAGCCGTTGGTGCCGATGGATAAGACGATTGCCATGCTCAACATGGATATGGTCGGCCGTTTGAGCGACGAAAAACTGATCATCCAGGGGGTCGATACGGCCCCCGAATTCGGCACCATCATCGACGCCTTGAATGAGGTCTACGCCTTCAAGCTTACGAAGCAGCCGGGTGGATTCGGCCCCAGCGACCACTCGTCGTTCTACGCGCTCAAGGTACCGGTGATGCATTTCTTCACGGGTACGCACGTCGACTATCACCGGCCGAGCGATGACTACGACAAACTGAACCTGCCGGGCATGCGGCGGATCGTCGAGATGGTCACCGAAACCGCCGTGCGACTGGCAGACGCCGAGGGTCGCCCGCAGTACCAGCAGGTCAAGGCGCCGGCGGCCCGAGGGGGCGGAGACCGGCCCTATTTTGGCAGTGTCCCCGATTTTTCCCAGGATAAACCGGGCTATGCGTTGAGCGCCGTTACGAAGGACGGCCCGGCGGAAAAGGCGGGTATCAAGGGTGGAGACATCATCATCCAGTTGGGCGAGAGTAAGATCGGCAATCTCGACGACTTCGACAGCGCGCTGCGTAAATTCAAGGCCGGCGATAAGGTACCGCTGGTCGTCAAGCGCGGCGAGGACGAGGTAAAGCTGGAAGTCGTCCTCGAGCCGCCCAGGTAGAAATTCCGAATTCCGCCCTGATACTGGCCTTTACCCGCCGGCGCATTCTCGGCAAAATACCGCCCGCAACTGACCACTTCCGCTTTTGCCAGTCGGGTTCAGCCGGCACGGGCCTCCCGCGTGAAGGGACGTTCGCGGTCAAGGAAGACCACGCCGAGCCAGCAAGGAGTGCTAAACGTGAAGAAAATCCTCTCGTGGGCCACTGTGGTGGCCATTGGTTTCGGTGTTTCCTTGTCGCCGTCCCGGGCCGCGGCACAGCGGTCGGAGGCGGCCGCTCAAGTGGCGATTCTCGATCTGGCCTATATCTACGCCAACCATACGCGCTTCAAGGCCATCAACGAGGACATGCGGCGCGAAGTCGAGGCCGCCGAAAACGACCTCAAGGCCAGCCGCGAGGAATTGCAGAAGATGGTCGAGAAGCTCGACGACTACCGCCGCAATTCGCCGGAATATCGCGAGCTCGAGGAAGAGATCACAAAGCGCCAGGCCCAGTTGGGAGCTGACGTGAACCTGCGGAAGAAGAATTTCGCGGAACAGGAAGCCCAGAACTACTACGTCGTCTATCAGGAAGTTACCGACGCCATCAAGCGCTACTGCGACGAGCGCGGGATCGTGCTGGTGCTCCGGTTCAACGGCGACCCGATCGATGCGGAGAACCCGCAGGAGATCGTGAAAGCCCTGAACGGCGTGGTACTCCATTACCACAAGGACATCGACATCACGCCGCACATCCTGGCGATGGTGAATCGCAAGGGCGGAGCACAGTCACCGCAGATCAAGCCCGGAACAGCTACACGTCCAGGAACAAAGAAAAGCGGCGTTCCTGAACGGCGTTGATCGAGAAGGATAGTCTCCTTCTGCAATCGCTTGCAAACGACGGCCGCGCACGGACGCGCGGCGAACACCACCTTGTCAATCGCCTCTCGGAAGTATGTTCAAGCGCTTCAAGGATGATGGGCGGCCGTCGTTGCACGTGCCACGCCAGCAACGCACCCTGGCCCGGCCGGTCACGGTGGAGGGCTTCGGTTACTGGAGCGGCAAGGACGTGCGCGCCGAATTTCGCCCCGCCCCGGCCGACTCGGGCGTGGCCTTCGTTCGTTGCGACTTGCCGCGGCCGGCGCGAATCAACGCCGTGGTCGCCAACCGCGTCGAAACGCCGCGCCGCACCACGCTACGTTCGGGCGGCGCCAGCGTTGAAATGGTCGAACACATCATGGCCGCGTTGGGCGGACTGGGCATCGACAACTGCGAAGTCTGGGTCGACGCCGCCGAAATGCCCGGCTGCGATGGTTCGAGTCTGCCCTTTGTCGAAGCGCTTTCGGCGGCGGGCACGGTCGACCAGAACGCGGTCCGTTCCACGCTCTTCGTCCGCGAAGTGACGAGACTGGGCAACGAAGAAAGCTGGGTCGAAGCACGGCCGAGCGCCACGGCAGGCTTGTCGCTCAAGTTCCATCTCGACTACGGTTCGGCAAGCGCCATCGGACGGCAAACCTTGACCCTCCCGGTCACGCCGGATTCGTTTCGCCGTGAGCTTGCTCCGGCACGCACCTTCATGCTCAAGTGCGAGGCAGACTGGCTCTTGGCACAGGGCTTCGGCAAGCGGGCCACGCTCAAGGACCTGCTGGTTTTCGACGTCGACGGGCCGTTGGACAACGAGTTGCGCTTCCGCGACGAGTGCGTGCGGCACAAGGCGCTCGATCTGATCGGCGATCTGTCGCTGGCGGGTTGCGACCTGGTAGGGCATTTCATCGCCTATCGCAGCGGGCACCGTTTGAACGCGGAGCTGGTGCGGGTGCTTTTGACGGAAGGGGACGTCGTCGGGGGATACCGGCGGTCGGCATGATGCCGGGGCAGGTGCTGAACCTGCCAGAACACGAAATATGGCAGGTTGGAAACCTACCCCACGAACGTGGAGCTGACTAGCATGGCAACCTACTCCGCGGAACACGCCGCAATTGACGCTCGGGCTGAGATCGATGTCGACGTCGAGATCGGACCCTACTGCGTGATCGGTCCCCACGTGCGGATCGGCAAGGGCACACGTCTGGAAAACGGTGTGACGATCATGGGCCACGTCACCATCGGAGAGCACAATCACATCTATCCCGGCGTCGTGATCGGTGGAGAACCTCAAGACCTGAGTTACCAGGGCAGCGACACGCGGGTGGTGATCGGCGACCACAACACGATCCGCGAAGGGGTCACGATCAACCGCGCCACCGAAAAGGAAGAAGGCATTACCTCGCTGGGAAGTCACAACTATTTGATGGCCTGTTCGCACGTGGCCCACGATTGCCGGCTGAGCAGCCACATCATCATGGCCAACGGAGCCTTGCTGGGCGGCCACGTCCATATTCAGGACCACGCCTCGCTCTCGGGTGGCGTGGCTGTACACCACTATGCCACGATCGGTAGTTTCGCTTTCGTGGCCGGACTCAGCCGGGTGCTGCACGACGTGCCCCCCTTCATGCTCGTCGATGGCCACCCCTCGCGTCCGCGCTGCATCAATGTCGTGGCGCTCAAGCGCAATGCCTTCACGGCCGAGTCGATCAACTGTCTGGCCGAGGCTCATCGTCTTCTCTACCGGGCCAAGGTGGGCCTGGACCATGCCCGCGAGATTCTTCGCGGCAATGACCAGCTTGTGCCGCAGGTGAACGAATTGCTCTCATTCGTCCAGACGCAGCAGGAGGGACAGCACGGCCGAGCCCGCGAACGCAGGAGAAAGCCGTGAAGCCGCTCAAGGTGGCCGTGGTGGGGGCGGGCCATCTGGGCCGGATCCACGCGCAAAAGCTGGCCGCTATGGACGGCGTTTCGCTCGTTGGAGTCGCCGATCCGATCGAATCGAACCGCGAAGCCGTGGCCCAAGCCCACGGTATCCGAGCCTTTTCCGACCATCGCCAGCTTGGGCGAGCGGTCGATGCGGCGGTTGTCGCCACTCCCACGCGATGGCACCACGCCGTGGCCTTGGACCTCTTGAACGACGGCGTTCACTTGCTGGTCGAAAAGCCGCTCGCCCCGACTGAGGCCGAGTGCGCCGAACTGGTCGACACGGCAAAACGGCGGGCGCTCGTTCTGCAAGTCGGTCATGTCGAACGGTTCAACCCCGCACTCGATGCCGTATTGCCGTTCGTTCGTGGGCCCAAGTTTATCGAGGCCGTCCGCCGCGGTGGATTCACGTTCCGTTCGACGGACATTGGCGCCGTCTTGGATTTGATGATTCACGATATCGACGTCATCCTGGCCTTGGTTCAGTCGCCGCTGAGGAATGTCGAGGCGCTTGGGTTGTCGTTGCTCGGCCGGCACGAAGATGTGGTCAACGCAAGGCTCTCATTTACCAACGGCTGCGTCGCCATGTTGAATGCATCGAGGGTCAGTCACACGGCAGCCCGCACAATGCAGATCTGGTCGCGCCGTGGATTCGCGGCCATCGACTTCGCGACGCGCTCGGCCACGCTCGTCCACCCCAGCGAAACTCTCCTGCGGCGCGAGCTCGACGTCGAAAAGCTATCGATCGACGAAAGGCAACGGCTCAAAGATTCTCTCCTGACTGAGCACTTGCCCGTCGAAAAGCTCGCTGTTGAGCCCTGCGACGCGATCACCGCGGAATTGTTGGATTTTACCGATAGTATTCGCAACGGCCGCATGCCGCGGGTGACGGGCGAGCAAGGGCGCGACGCGGTCGCCGTCGCCGAACAGATCCTCGCCGCGATGGCAGCGCACGCTTGGGAGGGCAATGCCGAAGGTCCCGTTGGTCCCTTGGCGTTGCCTCCGGCCGCGGTCATTCGCGCTCCCCATTGGGGCCTCAAGAAGGCCGGCAACCCTCTGGAACACCGCGAGGCGGGGTAGCCGCGCGAACTTGTACCTACAGATGATGGCCACGGACAATCGCCAGCATCGCCTGGTGCAGTTTGCCGTTGGAAGCCAGTAGGCTCGTCTTGGCCAAGGGCAGCGGCTCGCCGCGGCAAGTGGTTACCTGTCCGCCGGATTCCTCGACGATCAATTGCCCGGCGGCGAAATCCCAGGGGGCAAGCTCGTACTCGAAGAACGCGCCGAACATGCCGTCGGCCACCTGGCAGAGATCGAGCGATGCCGCGCCGAAGCGGCGGATACCGTGTATCTGCTCATGGAACAGGTCGCGGATGGCCGCCAGCGTGGCCTCCATCATCGCCCCGCGATCGTAATAGAAGCCGACGCCCACCAGCACCTCCGCGAGCCGAGCGTGCTCATCGACGTATAGCTTACGACCGTTGTGCGTCGCACCTTTGCCGCGTGCGGCGATAAACCAATCGTCGCGGACCGGGTTGTAGACCACACCGCACACCGGACGCCCGGCGCGGCAGTAGGCGATCGATACGGCAAACTGGGGGATGCGATGGGCGAAGTTGTTCGTGCCATCCAGCGGATCGACGACCCAGAGGTGCTCCGCGCTGGTGTCGGCCTGGTGGCTCTCCTCTCCCAAAACCGCATGACCGGGGAATCGGCGTCGAATCACATCGACAATCGCCTGCTCCGACTCGACATCGGCGTCGGAGACGAGGTTGTAGCTCTCCTTGCTGCGCATCACCACGCCGTCGCGGAAGTAGCGCGCGACGATTTCGCCGCCCGCGCGGGCGGCCTCCTGGGCGACTTCGAGCTCGCTATCGACCATCCCTGTATTCTACCGCCCGGATCGGTCAGCAGGTAGAATCGAGGCGCTGCCGAAACCGCAACGTCGCTGGACAAGAACCATGGCCAAAGACATTACTGAACCCGATCCGACCATCGTTCTCGACCTGATTGGGGCCTTCCGCCGCTCGAAGACGATGTTTGCCGCCGTCTCGCTGGGTGTATTCGATGCCCTGGCAGCCGGCCCACGGGGGCTAAGGGCCTTGGCAACGGAACTGAAAGCCGAATCCGATGCCTTGGAACGGCTGCTGGATGCCTGTGTCGGGTTGGAACTATTGCGGCGAAATGCGGACGACTACGAAAATACACCTGCCGCAGACGCATTCCTGACTAGGACTAGCCCGCACCGTTTGACCGGTTACATCAACTATTCGAATGACGTGATGTGGAAGATGTGGGCCAATTTGGAAGACGCCGTGCGCGAAGGGACGCACCGCTGGAAACAGACCTTCGGCTGGGATGGACCCATCTTTTCGCACTTCTTCCGCACTGACGAAGCGATGCGCGAGTTCTTGATGGGCATGCACGGCTTCGGGTTGATCAGTTCGCCGCACGTTGTTTCGGCATTCGAATTGGGCCGTTTCCATTCGTTCGTCGACCTGGGCGGTGCGACCGGCCACCTGGCCATCGCCGCCTGCCAACGTTATCCGAATATGCGGGCGGTCGTCTTCGACATGCCCGACGCGGTTCCACTGGCCCGACAGATCGTTGGGGCGTCGCCCGTCGCCGATCGAATTCGCGTTGTGGCGGGCGATTTTTTCGTCGATCCGCTCCCCGACGGTGACCTGTTTGCCCTGGGGCGCATTCTGCACGACTGGAGCGAAGAGAAGATCGCCACGTTGCTCGGCCGCATCCATGCAAGGCTGCCCGACGGGGGTGCGATCGTGATCGCCGAAAAGTTGCTTACCGACGACAAAGACGGCCCCCGATGGGCGCAAATGCAGAATCTGAACATGCTCGTATGCACCGAGGGCAAGGAGCGGACGCTCGCCGAGTACGAAGTCCTATTGAAGCAGGCTGGTTTTGTCGACGTCACCGGCCGTCGGACGCCCTCGCCGATCGATGCGATCCTGGCGTTCAAGCGGTCGACTTGACTCTCGTACGGCGGCGAATCAGAATCGGCGTGTCAGCTACTCCGCGATCCCGACGAGACCTCCATGCACTGCGCCTACATATGCTTTGCCCAGCGTTCAATCCGCGATCGGAAATCCGCAATTTGCATTGCTCTCTTTGTCATCTGCCTTGCGGAAACCACCACGCTGGCCGCCGATCAGCCCGTACCCAAGACTGTGGCACCGGGCGCCAAGCTGGTCGAGGTTTATGCGGCAAAGAGCTTCTTCGAGGGACCAACGTGGGACCCAGCCGGAAAGAAACTGTACTTTACCAGCTTCCCCGAAGGGACGACGCAGATCCTCAGGCTAGACGAGCCGGGCAAGGCGACCGTCTGGATGGATAAGACCGAAGGGGTCAATGGCACTTACCTCTCGAAGGATGGCAGGTTGCTGGGTGCGCAGGCCTTTGGTCACCGCGTGGTCAGTTATGGCTTCGGCCCCGAGGGCCCAACGGATGCCAAGGTCTTGCTTTTCGACAACACCCTCAACCAGCCCAACGATATTTGCCAGGCCCCTAACGGCGACATCTACTTCACCGATCCCGACTTCGACAAGCGCCTGAAGAGCGCCGTGTTTCGCCTCACACCCGATGGCAAGGCGACCAAGGTGATCACCGACATGGATGTGCCCAACGGACTTATTGCCTCGAACGACGGCAAGACTTTGTACGTTGGTGACAGCTTCCGTAAGCTCTGGCGAGCCTACCCCATCGCCGCCGACGGAAGCGCAGGAGCCGGACGCGAGTTCTTCAATCCCGAAACCGACAACCAGAGTGAACCTGACGGCATGTCGATCGACGCCGATGGCAACCTCTATTTTTCGGGGCGCGGGGGCCTATGGGTCGTCTCGCCCGAGGGGAAATCGCTAGGCTTGATTCCTATTCCCGAGTTCTGCTCAAACGTCACGTTTGGCGCCGCCGACGGCAAGACACTCTTTATGACCTGCGCCAACAAGGTCTACAGTTTGCAGATGACCGTGCGCGGCGGACAATTTGGGAAGTAGTCAAGGACGTTCGCATTTCTATCGAGATGAGAGCTCCGCGATAAACTTTGCGCATACCTGCGCTCCGTCAGTCGGCATCGTTTCCGCCGGCGCTTGCATGGCCATCAGCCGCTTCAGGTCCGCCGACCAATCACCGGCTGCGAAGTCGATGGCCGAGATCGACTGCAAACGCACGTAGCGAGCGGCCTCGCGGTCGAAGACCTCGTCCTCGCGGAAATGCCGCCGTGGAGGCGCCAAGATCGCCTTGCCGGCCGCTACGCATTCGGAAAGGATCCCATAACCTAGCTTCGAGACCACGATCTCGCAGACGCTCAGCACGTCAGCAAAACTCAGCTCGGGCCCAAGCGTCACGCCCCGGCAGTTTTCATGTTCGTCACCTGCGTCCGGTTCGAAGTGCAAAAAAAGCAAATCACGATTGGCGACGGCCGCCCTCGCGCGCGCTCGCAGAGGAATCCGGCCGCGCATTGCCAATAACACGCGAGGACGACGGTCGGCGGGGTCGATTCGCAGATGCGTCAATACATGGCCAGGGTCGCGGGAGGCACGCCGAGCGACGAGCGGCACGGGCACGACCTGGCGAAACATTTCAAGGCCCTCGCTGGGACTGAAGGGAAGCCGTAAGCACGTTCCTAGTTTCGCATAACCATCACGGATCCAAGCCAACAAGTATTGGCGTGAATCATTGGTGAAGAACGGTTCGTAGATCCAATCCCAGGTGAAATTGCCGATGGCCAGGCCCGGTACGCTGGCCGCTTCAGCCACGTCGCCAGCCAGCGCAGGAATATCCGCGACCACCAGCGAGGCCTTCTCGGAGCGGACGAGGGTCGCTTCGTCGGCGACCTGCGTATCACGGTCGCGGAAGTACCTTTCGATCTGTCGCATCGTCGCAGGCACATCGACGCCCAATGCGTCGGCTTCCTCGACGGCACCTGGATCGAGCGAGTTGGGCGTTGTTTGAACTGAGACAGTTGGAATCCCGGCAAACAGGTGCGACGGCGCGTTGGTGCGAACCACGATCCGCGTCTCCGGCGATCGCGTTGCCAGGGCACGCATGATCTCCGATGCGCGCGTGGCATGGCCGTATCCGTGGCCACTGACGTAGTAGAGAATCGTTCGTTTACGATTCATCATCGTTCCGGCGCAATCCGACGGGCGGCGCAAGCCGCCTGGTCGGTTTCTTCCAGATCAAGGCAGTCGTAGGTTAGGCTTTCTAGCCTGACGGGACAACGAGTCGCGCAGTCAGGCCGGAAAGCCTAACCTACATCAGCGTCGCCGCGTGCAGTATATCATGGTACGTTGAACGTGCCCTGGAAACAATTTCAATGTACCCTAAGGTTGCAAGCTTCAAGACGGTCGCCCAACTGCGCCATCGGCTTTTCGAGTTGGGACTGGAACTGCCGCTGGATGATGCGATTCTCACGGCCGAAGCCGGCTCGCCGCTGGCGGCGCCTTTGATGATCGGGGGTGTGACGGTCGGTAATCGCTGGTGCATCCATCCGATGGAGGGCTGGGACGCCGAGCGCGACGGTTCCCCCTCGGAGCACACGCTTCGTCGCTGGCGAAACTTCGGCGTCAGCGGTGCGAAGTTGATCTGGGGCGGAGAGGCGGCGGCCGTCGAAGAATCGGGTCGCGCGAACCCGCGACAGACATTGGCGACCAGGGCCAACCGCGGAGGATTGGCCAGCTTACTGGCCGAATTGCTCACGGCGCACCGCGCCGTTTTCGGTACGACCGATGATCTCCTGGTCGGCTTGCAACTGACGCACTCGGGACGATTTTGCCGGCCGAATTCGGAGCGGTCCCAGCCGCGCATCGCTTACCACCATCCGTTGCTCGACGCCAGGTTCAACATCGACCCGCACGACCATTCGATCGTCTGGACCGACGCGGAGCTGGAACGGCTGATTGATCGGTTTGTCGCCGCGGCGGGAGTTGCCCGCGACGCCGGCTTCCAATTCGTCGACGTCAAGGCTTGCCATGGTTACTTGTTGCACGAGTTTCTCAGTGCCCGTGTGCGGCCGGGCCGGTTCGGCGGCGAATTCGACGGCCGTACGCGGCTCTTACGCACGATCGTCGGCCGCATCCGCGAAAGCTTCTCTGACCTCTTGGTCGGGGTCAGGCTCAGTGTCTTCGACACCGTCCCCTACATTGCCAGCGGTGAAATCGGTCGACCGATGCCCCACGGGCACTTGTCGCCATACGTGTACGGCTTTGGAGTCGATCCGGAAAACCCGCTCGCACCGGAGCTGACTGAGGCCATCCGGCTTTTGAAGGTGCTCCGCGATTTGGGTGTTGCGGCGGTCAACCTATCGTGCGGCAGCCCCTACTATTCGCCACATATCCAGCGTCCGGCGGCGTTTCCACCCAGCGATGGCTATCCACCGCCGGAGGATCCGTTGGTGGGCGTGGCGCGCCAGATCGAGGCGGCCCGACAGTGTAAAATTGCCGTGCCCGGCTTGCCCTTTGTCGGTAGCGGCTTTAGCTACTTGCAAGACTTCGTGCCACAAGCGGCGCAGGCCGTGGTCAAGAGGGGCTGGGTCGACTTAGTAGGGTTAGGACGCATGGTGTTGGCTTATCCGCAGCTTCCGTCCGACACGCTCGCGGCCGGAGTGCTCGCGAGAAAGCGCGTCTGCCGAACGTTCAGCGATTGCACCACGGCGCCACGGCACGACATGGTCTCCGGCTGTTATCCGCTCGATCCATATTATAAGGCCTTGGCGGAGGCCGAACAATTGCGCCAAGTCAAGTCGCTCGAACCGCGCGAGAGAACGTGAAGGTTGCCCCCTGTCGCCCGCTTCCGAGGAAGCTTACAATCGCCCCTTTTAGCGAGCGGTGCGCGCGGCCATGCAGGAAGTCATTCTCAAGCCACGCAAAGCCCGGCCCTTCTTCGGCCGGCACCCCTGGGTGCTCGACTCGGCAATCGAAAGGGTTGAGGGCGATCCGGCCGACGGCGCGGTGGTTGACCTTCGCTCCGATCGCGGACAATGGATTGCCCGCGGAGTATACAACTCGCACAGCCGCATCCGCGTGCGGCTTTATACCTGGAGCGAGCCCGAGCCGCTGGATGATGACTTCTGGCGCCGCCGACTCGAAGCGTCCGTGCGTTGGCGACAGACGCTATTCGACGACGTTCCAGAGGGTGCCATGCGGCTGGTCAACAGCGAAGCGGACGGCTTGAGCGGCCTGGTCGTCGATCGTTATGCCGGTTACCTGGTGCTGCAGGTGAACGCGCTGGCAATGGCAACACGGCTGGAGTGCATTGTACCGATGCTGGCCGAACTTGCGCCGCCGCGTGGGATCGTCGTCCGCGCCGAACGCGAAATGATCAAACTCGAGAAAATGGTGATCAGCGAGGGGCATTGCTGGGGTAAAGCGCCCGAGGGCCCGGTGTTCATCAGCGAGCACGGTCTGCGGTACGGAGTCGAACTGGGCGAAGGTCAAAAGACGGGCTTCTTTCTCGACCAGCGCGAAAACCGCCGCGTGGCGGCCGCCTATCTACGCGGACAGCGAGTGCTCGACATGTTCTGCTATAGTGGCGGATTCGGTATCTGCGCCTCCGCGTTGGGTGGAGCCGCCGACGTGTTGGGTTTCGACTCAAGCGCCAAGGCCGTGGCGTTGGCGCGAGCCAATGCCGCGCTGAATGAATTGACGAATGCCAGGTTTGAGGAGGGCGATGCCTTCAAGACGCTTGACTCGTTGGCCGCTTCGGGAGAGCGGTTTGGTGCCATCGTACTCGACCCTCCCAAGTTTGCCCGCCATCGCCAGGCGCTGGGCGAAGCCTTGCGCGCGTACCATCACCTGAACAAGCAGGCCGTCGGATTGTTGGAACCCGGCGGCATTCTGGTGACGTGCAGTTGCTCGGGGTACGTCACGCGAGAAGACTTCCTGCACATGCTGGCCGAAGTTGCCGAGCGGACCGGGCGGAACGTTCAGGTTCTCGAACAGCGGGGCGCCTCCGCCGACCACCCCGTGGCGGCGACCTGCCTGGAGAATGAATACCTCAAGTGCTGCATCTGCCGGGTTGATTGACCTTGCCAACCACCTTGGCCTTTGAGTAACGCGTTCGTCGTCGACTCTTTCGGTTATGCGAAGTGGCTTATCGTAACGGCAACCACGATGGCAACTCGTCGAGGTATTCAGGGCAGACACCCTTGAGCCAAACGTATTCCCGGTCGATCATCGTCGGAACGACCAGCCTCGAGACGACCACGGCGCAAATCAAGGCTGCCAAAAACAAGACCGCTGCTGGCACGATCAACAGCGGCATGGGTTCGCGCGGAATCAAGGCAGCGACGAAGAGCACAACACTCAACAAAAAGACCAGCCAGCCCGCCGCGATGCCGCGGCGGCGCTTGCTCAGGTGCTGCTCGCAAATCGCCACGTCGATCTTCGCGGTTTGCCGGACACATAGGGCGACGATCACGTAAATCAATACACTGACCAGGATCAAGATGTAAATCCAGGGGGTGTGCCACGACAAGCTTCGCCGCAGTCGCCGGCCGTTGGCGGGCATGTTGCACTTGACACAACGATCGGGCAACACGGCAAGCTTACGCATGACAAGCCGCTTTTCGTCGCGCCAGACGCCGCCGCCTTCGGCAAGTTGCGCTTCGATGATGTGGTCGCTTTGTGGCGAGGCGTAAGGATTGATTTCAGACATGATGTTTGGCCGCTACTTAGCTTGCTCCTGCTCCTTTTCTTGCAGCTTCCTCTCACGGTAATCGGCCAGCACCCCTTCAGGGTCGTCATCGAACATGTCGCGGCAGCCAGTACAGCAGACGTAGTAGGTCTTGCCTTGGTACGTGACTTTGATCGTCCCCAATCCACCGGTCACGACGCACTCGGGCTGGCCGTTCCCCTTGGCAAACGAGCTGCCGACTCGGGTATAGCCGACCTCGGCGATGCGCGTATAGCGGTCGCCGCCGGCGACGCGGCGCTCATAGAGCACCAGCAGGCGATCACCCTCGGCCACCGTGCGGATTGAAATTCGCGAGACCGCATCGGCCTTATCGGATGAATTTGTGCTCGATTCGACCGTTGCAACACTGCCCGGCGGGATGTCGGTGGCGGCCGAAAGGACCAATTGGCCATCATCGGCCACGCGGCCGATGAAGCGATCGAGAGTCTCGCCATCGGTGCGGGTGGCGTCTAGCTCAAAGTCGCCAGGTTCTTTGCCAGGTGTGATACGTCCGGAAGTATAGTATTTTCCCTTAGGGGTCTCGAAGACGAGTGAGGCCCGACCGTCGGCGAATTTCCAGGCCCAGTCGGCCTGTTCGGTCCATGCGCCCTGGGTCGAACCGCGGCGCAATTGGCCGACCCCTTTCCACCCCCCAATGTAGGCTTGAAGTCGCGTGAGCTCCGCCTTATCGGCGCGTACATGGTCTGGCTCAGCGGATCGCGGCTGATCGTCCGCCACTGCGAACATAAGGCACACCAGACAGCATGTCGCTCTGATTGATTCCGCAGTCATTACCAGGCCTCCCGTGAGGTTACTTAGAAACGAGACAGTCAGTATACACGGTGCTGGCAACGGAAAAAGCACACCAAACGGCTGTGAGGCCACGTAAAACTGGGTGAAATGGGGCAAATACGAAAATGCCCTTTGGGGCCAGGATTGGAAGTGTGCGATTTCGCGCGCGCGATCTCATGGCGCATCCGTTATCGTTAATGAATCCGTCGGTTTCGCCGATACAAAGCCAATGGATCGGGGTTAAAGTGCGCAGATTCGGCACGATTCGTCTCTTTTTGGGAATCTCTTCGGGCGCTCAAACGCGAGGTAATGGTGACGTTCAGACAACGCGCCCAACAGCTCTCACGAAAGGTTGAGTCGATGTTCAACTCGGCGGCCGACCGGCAAGCATCCGAAGTCGCAATTCGGCTTCACGCGCAGGATTCCGCCGGAATTGGCAACGAATTGGGTGGAACCCCAGAAGCCATCCAGGAGATTCGCCAACTTCGCGACGAGCTGCGGGAACTAGGGGTCCATGTCGCCAGTATGTCGCGGGCCGTGGAAGATCTACGTGCCGTTGGCCAACAATTGAACGAATACCAGGTGTCGCTACCCGAGCGACTGGCCGTCGCCATGGCTGCGCAGGCACGTCCCATGGAGCCCCTGGCCAAGCCTAAGACCGTGGCGAACGAGGGCGGATTGCCAGTGAAGTCGCTGCTAAAGCTGGGGCGACAAGGATTGTTCATCCTCGGCTGCGCTCGTTCAGGCACTACGATCCTGACCAAGTGTCTGAATCATTCGCCTGAGGTATTCATGCTGGAGGAGTCGAACTTCTTCCTCAACGGCCAAATCGACGACTTCACGACGTTCTTCAATGCCATGCAGGAGGGGTGGGGCAACTGCCGGTACAAGGGGACCTATGTGCCTCCCCCGATGACGGCCGAACACGGTCCGTTGCCGATGTTGGCACGGCTGGCCCAAGGGTTTCGCTACGTCGGTGAGAAGGTCGCAATTGGTCCACACGATTATCCAGCCGATTGGGCGCGAAGATACCTCAATTACCAGGCTCGCTATTTCTTGCGAGCCAAGTACTTGCTGATCGTGCGTGTTCCAACCGAATCAATCTGGTCGATGCACAAGAAGTTCCCCGGCCGGCCTATGGCTCGGTTGTTCGAGACCTGGCTGCGGTCGCTCAACTTGTCGATCGAGGTCTATCGCAATTTTCCTTTCGTTCGCGTGATTCATTTCGAGCAATTAGGCCCGCAAATCTTGGAGCGAATGGCGGACTTCCTTGGCACCGAGTTGACGTTGCCGGAGGGAATGGTCAGCCAGAGATACATCCACTCAAGGCTCGCTGAGGACGAGCTCCCTGCGCCACTGTCGGAACATGCCGATTGGTGTCGGGAGTGCCTGGCGATCCATCGCGAATTGCACGAGCACACCACCGCCGAGGCGCTGATTCACGCCGGGTCCGACAACGAATGGGAATTCCTCGATCGATTGCAGCGACGGATTGCGCTGGTAACGGATCAGGTACGGGCCTGAACGCCCTCCGACGCCAGATTACTTCGTCGCAAAACGTCCGCGGGACCCTAAGCGGCGATCCACCTTCGGATACCGCGGGCGGTGACGTTTTTAAGCATCAGTTGCACGATTCGTTGGGCCGACTTTCCGTCGCCATAAGGGTTGACGCCTGGCTGACGCGAGCGGTAGCCCGCCGGATCGGTTAACAACAGACTGGCACGACTGACGATCTTGGCCGTTGAGGTGCCCACCAGCTCGACGGCCCCGGCTTCGAGCGCCTCGGGCCGCTCGGTCGTATCCCGCATCACAAGCACCGGCTTCTTCAATGAAGGCGCCTCTTCCTGGACTCCACCGGAATCGGTCAGGATCAAGGTCGAGCGATCCATAAGCCAGACGAACTCCGGATACGGTGCGGGCTCGACGAGATGCACGTTGCCGTGGCCGGCCAACAGCCGACACACGGGCTCGGTGACATTAGGGTTGAGATGGACAGGATAGACGAACTCAACGTCGGTGAACCGCTCTGCAAGAGTTCTGATCCCTCGGCAGATATTTTCAAGTACCTCGCCGAAGTTCTCGCGGCGATGGCATGTGACGAGCACCATCCGGCGCTCGCCAATCGCGGCGTATTTCTTGTGCCAAGGCGCGCCGCCGCGCCGCTCTCGGTCGACCGTCCAGAGCAACGCGTCGATTACGGTGTTTCCGGTCACATGCACGGTTTCTGCCGGCACGTGCTCAGCCAACAGGTTTTCGGCGGCGCGGCGAGTGGGGGCGCAGTGCAGCGCGGTGACCAGACCCGCCACGCGACGGTTCATTTCCTCGGGCCAAGGCGAGTCCATGTCGCCCGTGCGCAAGCCCGCCTCCACGTGGACGAAGGGTATCCGATGGTAGAACGCAGCCAGCGAAGCCGCCATCACTGTGGTCGTGTCGCCCTGAGCCACGACGCAGTCGGGCTGGTAGCGCGCCAACACCTCATCGAGACCCGTCAGGCACCGGCCCGTCAACACCGCCAGCGACTGGTCGGGTCGCATCACGGCCAGATTGACGTCGGCTTCGATGTCAAAGTATTCGGTCACCTGGGCAAGCATTTCATGGTGCTGCCCTGTGACGCAGACGATCGGTTCGATCCGATCGGAGCGTCGTCGGCACTCGTGGACCAAGGGCGCCATTTTGATCGCCTCAGGGCGAGTGCCAAAAGTCAATAGAGTGCGGAGTCGTTGCATCGTTCACGCGGCGCGCACGACCAAGGTCCGCCGGTTGCCGGACTCGGTCTCGACCGCCTTCGAGGTGTGGATAATCTGCGTACCCTGGGCATTGACCTGAATGGGAATCGTCTCCAAGTGACCCAGGGCCGTCGTCACTGACTCGCGCCGTTCAGGTGGAACGAAAAACAGGATAAAACCGCCGCCACCTGCGCCGAGCAACTTTCCACCCAGCGCCCCGGCCTCCAGACCTTGTCTGTAAGTTGCGTTGATCTGGTCGTTGGAGACCGAATCACAAAGCGAATTCTTGAGCACCCACCCCTCGTGCAACAGCGAGCCGAACTGTGCCAGACTTCCGCCGTTGGCCAACGTGTCGTACCCCTTGTCGACCAGCCTCCGCATTTGCTTCAGACGCGACGTGTTTTGGCCGATCTTGCTGATTTGTTTCGATGCGACATGGCTTGCGCGCCGACGGATGCCGGTGAACACGGCCAACAAATGCGATTCGAACTCGCGGTGCCTCGCGGTCGAAAGCGGAACGCGATGGACGACAATGTCGCGGGTAGTGCGGAATTCGATCAGGTTGAAGCCGCCCATCGCGGCGAACGTCTGGTCCTGGCAACCGACCGATTCACCAAGCATGTCTCGCTCGATTTCGATCGCGCGGTATGCGAGCTCCAAGGGATGGATCGTACGTCCCTGAAAGGCGTACAATGTGTTCAGGGCGCCGACCACGAAGCTCGATGACGTTCCCAAGCCTGTCGACGAAGGAAGCTCCGCGGTGTAATCGACTTCAACGTCGCTGGTCACTCCGGTTGAACGCAGGCATTCTCGGAACGGCGCATGGCGGATTTCGTCGATATCGTTGACACACTCGACTTCGCGGTAGGCCAGGCGAATGCGGTAGTCGAAGAGCCGCGAATAGAGTGGGGTGGCCGCCAGGTAGGCGAACTTGTCTATGGCCGTGCCCAACACGGCCCCGCCGTGCTGGGTGAAGTGCTCCGGATAATCGGTGCCGCCGCCGAAAAAGCTGATCCGGAAAGGGGTCTTGCTGATGATCATGGTTGGTCACTTGTCATTGGTCATTTGCCATTTGCCATTGGTCACTTGTCATTGGTCACTTGCCATTGGTTGTCGCGGCATCCATCGACAAATGACAAGTGACGACGGACGAATGACTCTCCATTGAAGTTTTCGTGAATGAACTGTTCCGCCTCGCGCACGCTTTCGGGCGTGCCGATATCGAGAAATGGTCCCCTAACGGCGAGAACGCGAAGCGTCGCCTGGCCGGCCAACCAGGCCGGAAAAGCGTCAGTCTCCAGACTCAACTGCTTGTTGGCCGGAAGGATGTCAAGCAGCCGGCGCTTGAGGAAATAGACACCGGCATTGACCAGGCCGCCGGAATTACTCAAACTTGCAGGCTGTTTCTCGCGAAAGCCCGTTAGCCATCCGTCGGAATCCACATCCAACGTTCCGTAGCGCGCCGCGTCGTTGACTTCAATTCCCACCACCACGCCGTCGACGTCGTCACGTTGCAACAACTGCCAGCCGCCGCGCAGGTCGGCCAGCACAAGCGAATCGCCGTTTGCCACGACGAACTCCTCAATGTCTGGAGCAGCCTGGGCCGCAAGCCGCGCACCGCCACCGGTGCCCAAGCAAGACGTTTCGCGGACGGCGCTGATTTCGAGCCCGCCGCTCGGTCGCCTTTCCAGATAGTCTTCGATGACCTCGGCCAGGTGTCCGACGGAAACGATCGCTCGCTGTAACCCCTGGTCGGCAAGGTGTCGTAGCACCCATTCGATGAAAGGTTCACCGGCCGCGGGCACCATGGGCTTCGGCAGATGGGGATAGAGCGCGCCTAGGCGTGTGCCGCGTCCACCTGCCAGCACGATTGCCGCGGAACGCGGGGTATTGAGCACGTTCATGCTGCTCCTTTTACGGCGCGCATAGCCGCCTGGTGCTCGCGAATGAATTGCAAGACGGTTGGCCTGGTCTCCGGTACGATGACGTGCGCGGCGAGCTTGGAAATGTCCACCTCGTAACGCACACATGGACTTCCCGACCGGACGGGCACTGACGTCGCCGTGGCCTCGATGACTTCGGCCAATGAGATCACGCCCCGACCGCAAAGATTGAACACCTCACCACGGCAAGGCGAGTCGATGAGCTTCATTGCCAGTTCCGCCGACTGGTCGGTGTGCAGGAACTGTAGCTCGCTACGAGGATCAAGCCATAACGGTCCACCCTGCATGACATCGTGGATGGCATTTTTCCACAGGCCCGGCCCCACAAAACCTCCTAATCGTAGGATCAGCCAGGCGGGGGCGGAGTGCCGAACGCACTGCTCTGCCAGGTGTTTGTGAAACCCGTAAGGGCTCTGCGTCGCCGGGTCGAGCGGAGTGGATTCGGCGGTGGGGCTTGTGGACGAGCAATCGGGATAGACGTCGACGGTGGAAAGATACACATACGTCTGGCACGGAAAGTCGACCAGGCTGGCGCGGACGCTGCGCACCGAGGCGTCGAACTCTTCCAACGGAGCGCGCTGGGCGAGAAACTTCTTGGAGTTCCCGTTGGCGTTGATCAGCACGTCGCACGAGCGGCCGGCAAGCGCGGCGTAGTTCGCGCGCGTGATCACGGTAAACTTGCGCCCCTGTGCCGCCAGCACGCGGGCATAAGCCGAACCGACGAAGCCGTTGCCGCCGAGGATGAAGATCATGTTTCTGGAAATTAATGGGTCTTCAATGGCATGTGGTTGATGGTCAGCGTGCGCGATGGCCAATCGTTAAAGCTGACCACTCCTGTCATAACCGAATGCCATCCGACCGTTCCTTGTAATTCCGTCCCAGCCAGTCGATCGTTCGTTTGAGACCTTGGCGGAGCGGCGTATCACACGCCAATCCCAGCCCTTTCATCCGAGTGACGTCGAAGATCTTGATCATCTGACCGTCGGGCTTGGTTTTGTCCCAGACGATGTCGCCCTTGAAGCCAGTCAGATCTTTGATCGTCTCGGCGAGCTCACGGATCGTGGTCGAGGTGCCGGAGGAGAGGTTCACCGGCTCGCTGGAATCGTAGTGCTCGATGAAATACGGGATACTCGCCGCCACGTCGCCGGCGTAGACGAAGTCGCGCGACGGCGCGCCGGAGCCCCACATCATCACGGCATCCTGGTTCTTGAGCCGGGCTTCAAAATAGCGACGGACCATGGCCGGCACCACGTGCGACTCTTCATTGCGGAAGTTGTCGAACTCGCCGTACATGTTGCCGGGGATCAACACCACCGAGTTCAGGCCATACTGTTTGCGATACGACGTGCTGGCCACGATCCCCATTTTTTTGGCCGCCGAGTAACCCGCACTTTCGGGCTGCGGGTAGCCGTTCCACATCTGCGACTCGTCGATTGGTGAGGTTGCGGTAGCGGGGTAACTACAACCTCCCATCGTGTAGAGCAGTTTCTTGACCTTGCGGTGCGCCGCTTCCTCGAAAACCAATGCGGTCAGGAGCGTGTTGCGATAGTAGAAATCGGCCGGCAACGTCCGATTGGCGCCGATGCCACCCGAATAGGCGGCAAGGTGGACGACCACTTCCGGCCGCCGTTCGTCAAACATTCGCCGCACCTGGACCGGATCCATCAGGTCGTAGTCACGGCTGGAAAGTCCGACGACGGCATCGGGACCATACCGGTCCTGTAACTTCGGAAGAAGGTGCCGTCCGAGAAAGCCCGTCGCGCCCGTAACGACGATATTCGGCTCTGACATGATCGTGGGTCCCGCTCCGTGGGTCGTCCGATCGACAATTTATTCACGCTCCCAGAGGGCCGAAGTATAGGCGCCGGGGCATTTTGCGGCAACGGCAGTCATCGCCCCGATCCGGGCTGGACCGCAGCATATTCAAGAGCCTATGAGCATTGTGCTCAGCGCGCCATGCTCCGGCGAACGCAGTGGCGGCGCGCCGATATGCCTCGCGGTGGGCCATGAACATGCGTATCAATTTCGGAATCTCGGCGATTTCTCGATAGACCAGGCCTGTGCCCGACGGAAGACGTCTTGCCATCCAGGTCTGTTGAGGCACGAGCACGGGGATGCCGGCCGATAGGGCCTCGACGTACACCCCGGACGTGCGGGCGGCGTAGGCCGCCTGCTCATAGGGAAACAGCACCAGGTCGCCCCTACCGAGCAGGCTATTATATTCGGGCGGCGCAAGCGGGCGTTCCCAAAGCGTTACGCCCATTCCCACGAACCGCCGCAACCGTTCTCTTGACTGTTCGACGGCGGGCTCAGGGCGCGGTACTGACGAGTAAGCTTGAAATTCGAACGCCACTTCGTCCGACCCAGTGCCGTTCGGCGACATGAGCGCTGAAACGATGTCCGGCAAATGCTGGAAACCCTTTTCAATTCGGGCGTCGCCCAGGAAAAGCATTTTGCACGGGCCAGAGCGCAGGTTCGATCGTGGAACCGCGGGGGCCGTATGTGGGATGGGCAAAGTATCAAATCGAACACTTGCCAAATCCTGGTATTGAGTGGTCAATCCGTCACTATCGGTCCAGAGCCGCAGGCACCGCGCGCTTCCGCAACGTTCCGCTTTTTGGAACAGGTCACGAAGCAAATGCCGGGGGTCAGGGCAACCGGCGGGAGCGTTCAGATCACGCCGAAACAGCAGGTGCCAGGTGGAGGCCCGGCAAGCGGGTTTTCGCTGAAGCACGTCGATTACCGCGGCCAACTCGACATGGCTCGCGTTTGGCACGAACACCAGATCACCGGGCGAGATCTCCGCCAGGCGCAGCAACTTATGTGTTTCAGCGGCAAAGCTGCGGCGGCGCAAGCCCTCATGCACGTAATGGAACACGCGCCGAAGGGCGAAACGAATCATCCTTGGGCGAGGCAAGAGATGAGTTCTGGGTTGTTGCCGGTTTCCGGCGCGAGCACAGCGGAGCCGATGGCTCGCCATTTGCAACGACCGTTCCCACCATCGACCACCTTGATGCGGCCAGAACCCATACTGGTAAACGCGATGCACTTCCCATTCCGGATCGACGGCGCATGCGAAGCGGCGGTTGGCGGCCAGAATCGGGGTGAGCCCCACATCAGCGGCAGCGGCGAGCACATGACGCGCATATTCATAGTGGTGGCCCCTCTCGTCGATCAGTGAAGGATCGCAAAGAAACAGTTTGCGTGTCATGTCCGGCATCGATGGTAATTCCTAAGTCGCTCCGCGCGCAGGAACCATTGCGGGGACGACATTCGACCGCACGCGGGCTTTTGTTCTCGATTCGTCGGCAGACACGCTTCGCTCCTTCATTCGCATCGCCAGGTCGGGTCCAAAACGAGTCAGCGGAAGTTCAACCCAGCGGAACACGAATTCCGTCAACGGTAGGAGGATCAGTACCGTCAAAACCAACTGCGACGTTCCATAGGCCAACGCATTCGTAAAGACCATGGGAAAGCACCAATATGTCACAAGCCACGTGATCACAAACACAGGGAAATGCAATAAATAGAGCGAATAACTACGGTTTCCGAGGTAGACCATCGTCTGATAAACCAAGCCGTCACGGAAGGGAAAGGCCCGACCAGTGGCCGCGAGCGACACCAACAAACCGAAGGCGACTCCGGCGAACGGATAGCCAATTCCGTAAAGCAACGGCTGACGTTTGGCTTCTGGAGACTCACAAAACGCCGCCACGGTAAACGGCAAGATCAGCAGCCATGGCGAGAGAAAATTCCCCGCGTGTTGAAAAGTCGTGACGATTCGGCGTTGTATCAGGGGTAGCGCGAGTCCAATTGCCACTCCCAAAGCCAGGAAGTCGAAACGCCAATGGACGAGGTATCGAAACCACCAAGGCGTCGTCGCGACAATGTCGAGCCGCGCCAGGACCGCAAACCGAAGCGATAGAATGGCCAGGTACGTACTAATCGCCCCGACGAAGAGAATAGCGAGTACTAACCCGGGCCGGCGCCCAAAAGCAAAGACGGTTCCGGCGCATACGAGAGCTAGCACCGCGTAGAACTGGTCTTCGACGCTCAAGCTCCACATCGCTCCATTCATGTAGGTTTTTGGGCCATCCAGGAGCAGAAAATAACCATACGTCACCCCGGAGGCTTGGCGATAGAAATCATCCCAATTCGTGGAAAAGAAGCCGCGTGGCCAATCAGGGAGGTTCATGTTGCGAAGCAAAAGATTGAGCGCCGCTGAAATCGCCAAGAACACGAGCACGGCGGGCGTGAGCCGGAATGCGCGTTTCACAAGAAATCGAGGCGTGCTGAATCCGTCGTTGATCAATGATCGCACGATCACAAAACCGCTGACCACGAAGAAGATCTCCACCCCTAAGTAGAGTGGCAACGTGACTTTCACGGGCAGCAAGCTGAGCACCGTTGGCGTGATACTCAGATGGCATGCCAGGACCGCCAGGATCGAAATTCCGCGCAGCACCTGGATGTCGAGAATCTTACTGCTTTGGCTCGGTTGTGCCTGGGCTCCCTGATCGGTGGCGGGCGAAAGCTTGGTTGAAACGGACATCAAGCTCAACTCCCCGCAACACGCTGGAAGACTCGGAGATTAAAAACTATGCTCCTCCAACGACCAGACGTTGGAGTGAACTGCGTACCGCACATCGTTGAAGATGTGATAGTGCGGCTTGGTATCGAGCTGCGCGGCATGCTTGCGTTCGAGGCGGTAAAGCCGGACCGCCGAGCGGTTGATTCGCAGGTAGCTCTGGCGGTCGCCGCTCCAAGCATCGATTTCGCGCGTCAATCCGCGTAAATACGCCACGTCCTCGCGCAATTGGCGGTAAAGAACCGAGCCGGGGTCCATCTTGGTGAGGTACGTCACCAGGCTCTCCGATAAGTCGAAATCGGTGTCCTCGGTTTGGGAATAACAGCGACGAAACGCCAACGATTGCCGCAGCAAATTGAACACTTCTTCCGACGACTTGTTTTGCAAAAGGTAGCGGAGCCCGCCGGGCGTTCGAAAGAGGTAGATCGCGCGCAGGTCCTCGGCTTCTGCCCTCGGGTGCGAGGTCACCCGTTGTTCCGGGTAATCCAGGAACACGCCCAACGTCTTGTCGAGATGTGCGAACTTGATCGACGGGAAGGCGCGATGCTTGAATTCCGTGTCGCTCGCGGCGCGAAAGGAAGGGTCGTAGACGCCGACACGATCATGAATAGCGCGGCGATACATGCCTCCCACGTAAGTCAGATAGGTTGGGTCAAGGATCGGACTGAATTCCGTGAGCCCATTACGGTTGTATGTCAAGGGGCTGTTCAGCATGCGGCCATGCCGGTCGACCTTGCAAAGGACGGCGTTGGCCGATACCCAGTCGATCCGCGGGTGCTCATCGAGGTAGTTGGCGAGTTTTCCCAGGCCATCGCAAGTCACCATTTCGTCGGCGCCAAGGCAGGCAATGTACTCGCCGCGCGCCTCCGCCAATCCACGATTCCAAGCCGCGGCGATCGTCTCGCGGCGTTTGCTGCGGAGGAACACGAAGTCCATCTGTTCCGCGAGTCTCCTGATTCGCTCGCTCGTGAATTGCAACGTCGGCGATCCGCTGTCGACGAAGATCACTTCCGCCTGGCGCGACCGCACCAGGTCGGCGCGAGCCAGCATCTCGATGAAATGATCGAGTTTATCTTGCGCGTCGTACAGTGAAACCAGAACGCTCACGCGCGGTCGCGCATCGCCTAGTCGCACGATTCGCAGCGCATGATCGGACTTGCGTCGCATCGGAAAAGCGCGAGCGCGATCGGTAAGATAGCGGTAGACCTCGGTGTCACGCCCCGGGTCGTCACTTGCGCAAAGATAAGGCAGGACCGCTGCCACATCCTGGTAGCCCTGTTCCTGGTAGGCGTGGGAGGCCAGTCGGCAATTGAATGATTTCGACGATCCCATCCAGCGATTGAGCCGCTGGAGATACAGGTGTTTGAGCAGCACGTTACCGCGCTTTGCTTCTCCGACGGCCAACGTATGGAAGTGCTGGGTGCGTCCCATGCGGCAGGCGGAAGCTACGATTTTGACAGCCTCAAATGGATCGCTTGAGCCGCGAAGCGAGGCGACGGCGAGGCTGGCTTGCGCCTCCTTGAACATGGCGTAGACCGCGGGTAGACGCGCCATGGCGAATTTCTTCGCCCAGCGCCGAGTTACGCGCCGCGGACGCAAGTTTTGCCACGACAGCGTGGCCCGGGCGACGTCGCGAATTT
>Ga0265339_10000657_pt1 | contig 26712 bp, 33 predicted proteins | sample 4CB219metaG_FD_202085 | JGI IMG/M metagenome (GOLD analysis project Ga0265339, IMG submission 202085) | Rhizosphere microbial communities from Carex aquatilis grown in University of Washington, Seatle, WA, United States - 4-CB2-19 metaG | ecosystem: Host-associated > Plants > Roots >... | reverse complement strand
TGGCGCGCGCGTGGCGTGGTGCGGAGCAATCCGGGCGCATCGCTTGTTGACCTGGGAGATGGGATTGGCTGCATCGAGTTGCATTCGATGAAGAACGCAATTGGCGGCGATGTGGTGGCGATGATTTCGGCGGTGCTGCGGGCGGAATCGGATGCGGTGCGGGATTTTGCAGGATTCGTAATCACGGGGGACCGCGACAACTTCAGCGTGGGCGCGAACCTGTTGCAGTTGTTGCTGGCGGCGCAGGAAGGCGATTGGGAAGAAGTGGACGGGGCCATTCGCGGATTCCAGCAGATGACCGCGGCAATCAAGTTTTGTCCGCGGCCGGTGGTGGTGGCGCCGTTTGGACTCACGCTGGGTGGGGGCACGGAGATTTGTCTGCATGCTGCGCGTCGGCAGCCGCATGCGGAGATCTACATTGGCTTGGTTGAAGCGGGAGTAGGGTTGATTCCTGGCGGGGGCGGGACCAAGGAGATGCTGCTGCGAGCAGTGGATAGCGCATATGCGCTGGCTCCGTCGGATCCGCGCGGGCAGGATTCGGGCATGTCGCCGCGATTCGCGCAGTCGGCGGGAATGCTTACAGCATTAAAGAGCACGCTGGAGACAATTGCGATGGCGAAGGTGTCGACGTCGGCGGGGGAGGCTCGTCGGTTGGGGCTGTTGGCGCCGGTAGATCGGATCACGCTGAATCGCGAACGGCTGCTGCTCGATGCAAAGGCGATGGCGCTGGATTTGGCCAGCGCGGGCTATGCGGCACCGACGGCGCGGACGCAAATTCCCGCGCCGGGTCTTGCGGGGCTGGCTGTTCTGGAGACGGGCATTTATCTGATGGGCGAGGCGGGCTATGCCTCGGAGCACGACCAGAAGGTGGCGCGCTGGGCGGCGTATATTCTTTGTGGCGGCCGCGTAACGGCGGGCGCGCCGCTGAGTGAGCAGTATCTGCTGGACCTGGAGCGGGAGGCGTTTCTCTCGTTGAGTGGCGAGCGCAAGACGCAGGAGCGAATCGCGTTCACACTCAAGACCGGCAAGCCGTTGAGAAACTAGGAAAGCATGAAGCGCGTTGCATGGACGGTAGGCGCAGCATCAGTGTTGGCGTTGGTGACGATGCCCGTGGGAGCGCAGTCGCCGCAGTCACCGGCCGATCCCGATCCGATGCAACTGACGGAAGCGGGCCACGTCGCACAGGGCGGGCAATCTATTGCGTACGTGGTTCGGCGTTTGCCGCCGAGTTCATTTCCCAATTTGCCGGCTGCGATTGCCGATCAACTTACGCGGCGCGGGTGCATGATTCCGCAGACCTATGAGGCGCATCAGCCGGAGAACGTGGTGCACGCGAGCCTGGAGGGAGCGGGCGCATCGGACTGGGCGGTGTTGTGCTCGGCGAAGGGGACCGTGTCGCTGCTGATTTTTTTTGGGAGCGCGCCAGAGCGGCCGACGGTGTTGGCGACGGCACCGGTGACGGAGCGATTGCAGCCGAGCGGAGCCGGTGGTGGGTTGGGCTTCAACTGGGGCATCGATCCGGCATCGCCGCTGCGGGTGCACGAAGCGCAGACGGGCATGGTGCGTCGGCCACCCGCGCCGAGTCACGACGCGCTGGCGGATTCTGTAATTGAACATCGCACCGTGTATCACTTTTTCTCGCGCGGGACGTGGACGCTGCTGGATATGCCGGAGTAGGTGTTGCGCGACGGATTTGACCGCAGGGTAGACCGGCGACTTTGAATGTGTTGACGGGCCCGCTTGTTGCAAAGGAGCATTCCCCATGCCGGAAGCCGTAGTTGTCAGCGCAGTTCGCACGCCGGTGGGCCGCGCACCCAAAGGCACACTCTCGACGACGCGCCCCGACGACCTGGCGGCAACTGCGTTGATCGGGGCATTGGAGCGGGTTCCACAACTGGACAGGGCCGAAATTGAGGATGTGATTCTGGGTTGTGCGCAGCCGGAGGGAGAATCGGGATTCAACATTGGCAGGTTTGCGGCGTTGCGCGCGCAGCTTCCGGTGGAGGTACCGGGGGCGACGGTGAACCGGCTGTGCGCCTCGGGGCTGGAGGCGATTGCGCAGGCCGACATGCGGATTCGCGCGGGCGTGTGCCGCGTGGTGATCGCGGGCGGCGCGGAGTCAATGAGCCTGATTCCGATGGGCGGCTCGAAGCCCAGCCCCAATCCGTGGCTCGCAGAAAATTATCCTGCAGCGTTGCTGACGATGGGGCTGACTGCGGAGCGCGTGGCGCGCCACTATAAGATTTCGCGCGAAGATCAGGATGCGTTTGCATTGACCAGCCATCAGAAGGCGATTGCGGCGCAACAGGCCGGGCGTTTCAACGAGGAACTGATTGCGGTAAAAGTGACGAACGCAGTTCCTGGTGCGAAGGCGGGAAAGCCGGTTGTGACGGAGTCGCAGTTTGCCGCAGATGAGGGGCCGCGTGCGGATACGTCTGCCGCTGCGCTGGCCGCGCTGAAGCCGGTGTTTCACGCGGCAGGCACGGTGACGGCGGGCAACGCTTCGCAGACTTCGGATGGCGCGGCTGCGGCGGTACTGATGGATGTGGATCGGGCGAAGGAGTTGGGGATCGAGCCACTGGCACGGCTGGTGGCGTATTCGGTGGCCGGCTGCTTGCCGGAGGAGATGGGCGTGGGGCCGATGTTTGCGATTCCTAAGGCGCTGAAACAGGCCGGGCTGCGGCTTGAAGATATCGGATTAATCGAACTGAACGAGGCTTTCGCTGCGCAGGCGCTGGCGGTGATGCGCGAGCTTGGCATCGATCCAGCAAAGACGAATGTGAATGGCGGAGCGATTGCGCTGGGCCATCCGCTGGGCTGCACGGGAGCGAAGCTTACCGCGACCCTGCTGGCGGAGATGCGGCGGAGGGATGTGCGTTATGGGATGGTGACGATGTGCGTGGGCGGGGGGATGGGGGCGGCGGGAATTTTTGAGCGGCTGAATTAGGCGGCAAAAATTGGGATGCGGAAACAGCAACGGCCGGGAGGTGTCCCGGCCGTTCGCTTTGAATCCTGAGTGGGCAGCTTTGGGGGCTGCGCCGAGCTAAGCCTTGGCAGTGGCCAGGGTCTTGAGACGTGCGTTGAGGCGGCTCTTGTAGCGGGAGACGGTGTTGTTGTGCAGGATGCCTTTTTGCACGCTCTTGTCGAGGGTGGAGACGGTCTCGCGGTACTGCGCCTGCGCGGCCTTCACGTCGCCCTTTGCCAGTGCCTCGCGCAGTGAGCGGAGGCTGTTGCGGACGCGGGTACGGTTGGCGCGGTTGACCTCGGTGCGGGTTACGGTCTGACGGGCGCGCTTGAGCGAAGAAACGTGGTTTGCCATTTATGTTCCTTAATCTTTTGACCCAGTTGTCAGGGGTGCCTGATCCAGGGTGGATGGTGCGGTGCAGAATGCCATTCGAGCCGCATCCCTCGCAATTTCTTAGTCTACGGGAAATCAGGCGATGGGTCAATGCTGGGGCTGCCGGGCGGGCACGTCTTCGACGGGTACCCGCCAAGTGACTATTTTCACGAATCTTTATGGTGGTGGCATTGACGGAGGAAGGGACCGGCGCTACTCTCTCCCCATACACCGCCATTGGGCATACACGCCAATACGCGTTGCCTGCATCGCACACAGACTGGGGTGCGCGTGGGCAAATCGCTCGCAAAAAGAATTCGCTCCGTCTCGTCTTCAATCCCGCCAAACGAATCTAATTCACTGTCGCTGCCTGTCCGCCAGGCAGATCTGGAGGCCGTCTGAACGCTGATCTGGAGATCACACCGAATCTTGAGCCCCTGTTTGGGACCCGCGATGAAAACCTCAGGTTGATGGAGGACTCACTAGGCGTCAGGATCGATCTTCGATCGGATGCGGTGCACGTGCAAGGGCCGGAAGATGCGGTGGCGCGCGTTCAGCGTATTTTTCAAGACTTCGAAGCGTTACGGCGGCAAGGGATCAATCCGCACAATGGCGAATTGAACGGCATGCTGCGGCTGGTGGTAGCCGATCCGGCGATCACGCTGCGTTCGCTGGCTGATTCAGGCAAACAGCGCTCGGCGGGCGTAAAGCGCACGGTGCAGCCGCGCTCGCTGAATCAGCGCAAGTATGTCGAGGCGATTGAACAGAACGACATGGTGTTTGGCGTGGGACCGGCGGGTACCGGCAAGACGTATCTCGCCGTGGCCATGGCTGTGGCCGCGATGAACGCGAAGAAAGTGAGCCGCATTGTTTTGGTGCGGCCGGCGGTTGAGGCAGGCGAGCGGCTGGGCTTTTTGCCGGGGAGTTTGCAGGAAAAAGTCGATCCTTATCTGCGCCCACTGTATGACGCGCTCTACGACCTGCTGGAACCGGAAAAGGTCGACAAGATGCTCGAGAAGAACGTGATTGAAGTGGCGCCGCTTGCGTTTATGCGCGGCCGCACGCTCAGCGACGCTTTCATCATCATGGATGAGGCGCAGAACACGACGATTGAGCAGATGAAGATGTTCCTGACGCGCATGGGTAACAACTCCAAGGCCGTGATCACGGGCGACATTACGCAGATTGATTTGCCCAATCCGCGCAAGTCGGGATTGCTGGATGCGATCAACATCCTCGATGGGGTGGAGGGCATCCATTTCTGCCATTTTGAAGAAGGGGATGTGGTGCGCCACGCGCTGGTGCAACGCATTGTGCGGGCCTACGAATCGGCCAAGCCGCAGCAGCAGGAGCTGCCGCTGAACCTGGGCGATGCGATGGGCGGCGGAAGCATGAACAACGCAGACAAGCCGGCACAGGTGCAGCATCCGGCGAAACCGCAGTAGGTTATTTCTGGGATTGTCCTGCGGCGCGGACTTTGAAGGCGTGATCGGGCATTCGCTCGTGGCCCCATTTGTCTACCAGGCTGTGGCACTGCGAGCAGGTGCCGCCGCCGACCAAAAGCCTGCGCAAGAGATTGGTGTTCGGTGGGACGGGGAGCAGGCAGCGCGGGCAGAGAACCTTGCCGAAGTGGAGGCCCCAGCGGTTGCGGTTCACCGTTCCCCAGATGACAAGCATAGTTGCGGAAATCGTTCCGAAGACGATGACGAGCAGAGCAATCGTCATGTGTAAACCTCTCCCCCGCCCATGATCTTACAATCATTTGCGGCTGAATCGGACGCCTTGTGGACTCGCGTTCGGGGCGAAACGAGAAGAGGCGCGGCGGACTGCTGAGCCGGGTTCGCGTATCATCAAGAGAGACGGGGTTCCGCGGCGCTGCAGCGCGGAGATCCGCGTACGATGATCCTTCTCGACCCAGATTTGAAAGTGGACGCATTTGCGGCAACCCATGCCGCGGGGCGGGTTCCTGCGTCGACTTCCCTTAAAGATGCACGTGAAGACGGTTTACCCTCGGTTCGTAGTTTGGCGCGGTTTCTGGCGGAGGCGCAGGCTGCGGTTCGGCTGCGCGGTAATGTCAGCGTGCTGCTGACGACGGATGCAGCGATTCGGCGGCTGAATCGCCAGTTTCGCGGCCTGAACAAGGCGACGGACGTGCTATCGTTTCCCGCAGGCGGACCGGCAGCGGACGGGATTGCCGGCGACCTGGCGATCAGCGTGCCGATCGCGCGCCATCAGGGCGCCGCACACGGCCACACCTTGGGAGTGGAGTTGAAGGTTCTGATGCTGCACGGTCTTCTGCATCTCGCGGGCTACGACCACGAAAGCGATACGGGCCAGATGGCGCGCCGGGAGCGGCTGCTGCGCGGGCGGCTGGGCTTGCCGCTGGGTTTGATTGAGCGTGTGGCGACGACGGGGGCCGCAATCTCAAAGAGAAAAAGCCGCGGCATGGGTGCCGCATGACGCCGCTTACGATTTCACTGCTGTTTTTTGCGGGAGCGGTGGTCACGCTGGCTTCGTACATGAGCCGCGTCTACCAGGAGTTTGGCAAGATCCTATCGCGGGAGGTGCAGGACAACATTGATGCGTGGGAAGAGAAGGTGGAGCCGCAGCTTGGCCTGAGCCGGGAGCACGCGGCCATCTCCGCTGCAGTGTTGCAGCAACTGGCGCTGGGCATGATTGCGCTGGAACTGGGCGCAGTGCTTTTCGACCGGGCGCCACACACGGGCCGGCCCTCCTACGCCGAGATTGCGCAGGCGGTATTGAGTGTCGTGCTGGTGGTCGTATTCTGCAACCAGATTTTGCCATCGCTGCTGTTTACGCATACCAAGGGCCGCTGGGCGTCGGTGCTGGTGTGGCCGATCCGATTGCTTTTGTGGGTGATCACGCCGATCACGGTGTTTGTGCGTTTCTTCTACTCCGTTGCGTCGCTGGCGGAGACGCCTGCGGACACTGAGGAAGAGAACGCCGTCGATGTGGAGGCTCTGCTGGAAGCAGGGGAAGAGGAAGGGATCCTGGAAGAGACGGATCGCGACCTGGTGCGTTCGGCAGTCGAGTTTGGCGACAAGCTGGTGCGCGAAGTGATGACGCCGCGCCCGAAGGTTTTCGCGGTGCCGGAATCGGCAACGCTGGAAGAGTTTCTCGACATGCTACGGGTGCACAATTTCTCCCGTGTGCCGGCGTATCTTAATTCACTCGACAACATCACGGGGATTGCCTTCGCGCACGATTTGCTGCAGATTACCGACGAAGAGGCGCATACGCGCACAGTGGCGCAGATTCAGCGGCCGGCGGCCTTTGTACCGGAGACCAAGCGTGGCTATGAACTGCTGCGGGAGATGCAGCGCGAGAAGCAGCATATGCGTATCGTCATTGACGAATATGGCGGTGTGGCCGGCTTGGTGACCATCGAGGACCTGCTGGAACAGATCGTCGGGGACATTCGCGATGAGCACGAAGAGGATGTACCGGTCGAGAATCCGCAGCGCGAGTCGGCGGGCTCGTGGCTGGTGCCGGGTAGCTTTCCAGTCGACCAACTGCCGGACCTTTTCGGCGAGCCGGTGGAACTGGATGAGGGCTATGAAGCGACGACGCTGGGTGGCCTGGTGAGCGAGATCGAAGGGCGCATTCCGCTGCGCGGCGAAGTAGTGATGCTGGACCATGCGGGGTTTCGCGTGGAGGTGGTGGCATCGACGGATCGAAGGGTTGACCGGCTGCGCGTGTTTCCGCCGAAAGTGGAGACAGCGACGGCGCGCGCCTCGTGATACATCGCGGTTGGCGCTAACCCGCATGAGAATGCCGTACACTCAGTCAGGAGTATGCCCCTTTTGAAATCGGGATTTGTTGCCATTCTGGGCCGGCCGAACGCCGGCAAAAGCACGCTGCTGAACGCTCTGATCGGCGAGAAGGTGGCCATTGTCACGGCCAAGCCGCAGACGACGCGCAACCGCATTCTGGGCGTGCTCGATCTGGCTGCGCACAAGGGGACGCGGCCAGAGACGCAGATTATTTTTGTCGATACACCGGGTGTGCACAAGCCGTCATCACAGCTCGATCGCCGCATGTTGCAGGAAGTGCACGAGGCTCTTGAGACGCGGGACCTGGTGCTGGTGCTGGTGGATGCCAGCCGCCGCGTGCAATTGGAAGCCGCGGGAGAACCAGCGGAAGCACATCTGCACAAATCTCCGAGCTGGGCCAGCGAAGAGGAATTTCTGTTCGGACTGATTCGTGGCATCGATTGTCCTGTGTTCCTGGTGCTGACAAAGATTGATCTCGTGGCGAAGGATTTGCTGCTGCCGCTGATTGAGACGCTGACCAAGCAGTACAACTTTGCGCAAGTAATTCCGGTGAGCGCGCGCAAAAAGGACGGGCTCGACGTGTTGCTGCGCAAGATTGTCGAAGTGCTGCCGACCGGCGAGCGCTACTATCCGAAGGATCAGTACACGGATCAGCCGATGCGCTTTATGGTGGCGGAACTGATTCGGGAGCGCATTCTTGTCGAGACCGGCGAAGAAGTGCCATACGCCGCTGCCGTGGTGATCGAGCAGTATGAGGAAGCGGAGCCGCCCGCGCCGCAACGCAAGAAGGGACAAGAACCGGCTCGATTGCCGCTGACGCGCATTGCCGCAGCTATTTATTGCGAGCGCGATGGACAGAAGGCGATTTTGATAGGCAAAGGCGGAGCCAAGCTGAAAGAAATCGGCACGGGGGCACGCAAGCAAATCGAGTCGCTGCTGGGCACGCGCGTGTATTTGCAACTGCATGTGATCGTCGAACCCGGCTGGCGCGAGTCGCGACCTTTTATCGAGTCGTTGGATTGGCGCAACCAATTGGAGAGGCTGGCGGAGAAGCAGGGCAACGAGCCCGCGGCCGACGAAGAAGAATCTGAATAGATTGGTTAGGTTTGAGGCGATCTACGCGCTGCGGACGCGTCCACGCCCATCGGCCTTTACCGTATACATGCGCGCATCAGCGGCGCCAATGATGGCGTGAATCGTAGTGCCGTCGCTGGGCGCCGTGGCAAGACCCACGCTGGCACTCACGTTCAGTTCGATGCCGCTTTTCATGCGAAAACGCGTGGAGGTGAGTTGCTTGTGCAACCACATCGCCTGGTCACGCGCGTCGGCTTCGCCGGTGGCGGGCATTAATACAACGAACTCGTCCCCTCCGTAGCGGAAGCATACGTCCTGTTTGCGACAGAGCTCGGCAAGCCGTTGACCTGCGCGCGCCAGCAACTCGCTACCGACCAGATGTCCGTGCGCGTCATTCACCAGCTTGAAGCGGTCGAGGTCGAGGAACGCCAGGCTCACGGGTGTGCGATCGCGGCCGCAGCGTTCGAGTTCGCGACCCAGCACCTCGTAGAGGTAACGCACGTTATGCAGGCCCGTGGTGTCGTCGGTGATGGTGAGCTGCTGAATGCGGGCCACGTCGCGGGCATTTTCAATGGCGATGGCCGCATGGTCGGCGAGGATATGCAGGAAAGCGATGGTGTAGTCGGTGAGCTGGTTTGCGCTGGGGTTGAAAATCTCGATTGCGCCGTGTGTGCCTTTGCGCCCGCGCAGAGGCAGCGCAATGACGGAGCGCAGCTTCGGCGTGACTTCGTTGCCCCACCGCTTTACGCGTGGATCTTTTTCTGCTTCGGGCACGATGAGCGTCTCGCCGTGTTCGACGACCCATCCCGCAACGCCTTCGCCAACTTTCACACGCAGGTCGCGGAGGGAAGCTTCTTCTCCGCCGGCTGCGATGGCGTAATAGAGCTCGTTGGTTGATTCATCGAGCATCAGCAGCGTCCACAAGTCCGCGTCGATGAAGCGTTCCATGTTTTCCAGAATTGTGCGCAGGATAGTATCCAGGTCGAAGCTCGAGGTAAGCGAGCGCGCCAACTGGTGGAAAACAAGCAGATCGTCAATCGGGATGTGACTTTCCGTGGTGTCCATCATGCGGTGCCTTCGGATGCTGCTGACTTGCATTGTGTCACACAGCGGGTGGCAATCGAGCAGGGATTTGCGACCGCGAAAGCACCTTGGTTTTAACGGGGATACAACTATCCGCCGATATGGACCATCGAACGCGAAGGCTTGAGGAAATGGGGCTCGCCGATGTGGTGGCGCGCCTCTTTGCCCTGCACGGTCCGGTGGATGTAAGCACTAAGTTCGGCGTCACTTTCGCCGGCGCGCATGTGGCCATAGAGGTCGTGTTCCACCTGCGAAAAGAGGCATGTGCGGATCTTTCCGTCGGAGGTAAGGCGAACGCGGCTGCACGCGCCGCAGAAGGCCTGCGTGACCGGGGCGATGATACCGATTTCGCCGCGACCATCGGCAAAGGTATAGCGGCACGCTGTCTCGCTGGCATCGCGAGGCGCCATCGGGATGAGCGGCAATGCGCGCCCGATGCGAGCGACAATCTCAGCTAGCGAGACGACGATCTCGGGTGTCCACAGGCGGCCCTCTTCGAGAGGCATGAACTCAATGAAGCGGACGACTACATCTTCTTTGCGCGCAAAGTGGGCGAAGCCCTCGACCTGATCATCGTTGAAGCCACGCAGGAGCACGCAATTGACTTTGAGCGGGGTGAGGCCGGCCTCGCGTGCGGCGCGGATGCCGCCGAGCACCTTATCAAAACTGCCGGGCACACGGGTGATGCGTTCAAAGGTCGCGGCATCCACCGCATCCATGCTGACGGTGACGCGATCGAGACCTGCAGCCTTGAGCGGAGCGGCGAGTTGATCGAGCAGATGGCCGTTGGTGGTGAGCGCCAGGTCGAGCCGTTCGCCTTTAATGGTGCGCAGTTGCGCCAGCTCTTTTATCAGGTCGAGCAGGCCGCGGCGCAGCAAGGGCTCTCCGCCGGTGAGGCGCACTTTTTCAATGCCGAGGCCGACAAAAAGTTTAATCAGGCGGAGATACTCGTTGATGCCTAACTCGGGATACTGCGCGCCCACTTCGCCGGTGCGGCAGTAGACGCACTTGTAGTTGCATCGGTCGGTGATGGAGACGCGGAGGTCGTGAATGACGCGGCCGTGGCTGTCGGTGAGGCGGGCCGGTGGGGAAGTCTGTTCGGCCGGAGATAGGGAAGTCATGACCATCGGCTGAATCAAGGCTACACCGAGGCGACCGCTTGTGGGTAATGTACCGGGCAAACGGTCTGGACCGGCCAAGATTGCTCGAGAACGGGTATGGGGGGCTTGACAAGCCATAACCAAATGGTTATGGTTTAATCGATCAAGGCGGAGGAACGGTAAACCGTCAGTTCGAATAGCGCAATGCGAAAAGGAGATGCGATGCAAATCAAACTCACAAGTATTTTTGTCGAGGATCAGGAAAAGGCATTGAAGTTCTACACGGACGTTCTAGGCTTCAAAAAGAAAATGGACTTCTCGGCGGGAACCTATCGATGGCTTACGGTAGTATCTGCCGAAGAACCGGAGGGCGTGCAGTTGGTCCTGGAGCGTAACGAAGGATCAAATGCTGCCGCGAAATCGTATCAGCAGGCGATTTTCCGGCAAGGAATTGCCGCTGCGAACTTTTTTGTCGGCGACGTGCAAAAGGAATACGAGAAGCTGAAGGGGCTTGGCGTGACGTTTACCAAGGAGCCGACCAAGACGACGGGATCGACGATCGCGGTGCTTGACGATACGTGCGGCAATCTCATTCAGATCACGCATCTTGATTGGTAAGGCGGCCAAGATTTTTGGAGGCTCTCAATGCAGGCTGTGGCGGACGATGTCTTCAAGGCTCTGGCCGACCCCACGCGACGAGCAATCTTCGAGCGCCTGGCGCGCAACGGGGAGCAGACGGTTCACGCATTGACGGATCGTTCCGGCGTCTCGCAACCGGCCGTCTCGAAGCACCTGACGGTGTTGAAGCGGGCGAAATTAGTACGGCATCGCCGCGAGGGACGCGAAACGCACTACAGCGCACAGCCACAGGCCCTCGAGCCACTGGTTGACTGGATGAGCGTTTACGGGGCGTTCTGGAACGAGCAGTTTGATCGCCTTGAGGGCCTGCTTAAGAGGATGGAAAAATGACCGACTCTGCCCCGACACGAACTCTCGTCATTGAGCGGGATATGCCGCATCCACCGGAAAAAATCTGGCGAGCCCTGACTGAGGGCGCCTTGCTCGAGGAGTGGTTAATGAGCAATGACTTCGAGCCGATATTGGGTCACCGGTTCACTTTCCGTAGAGCGCCGGTGAACAATTGGAACGGAATCATCGAGTGCGAAGTCCGGGTGGTGGAACCGAACGCGAGGCTCTCGTATAGTTGGGGCTCGCTTGGCCTAGACAGCGCCGTCACGTGGATCCTGACGCCGACCGAAGGTGGTACCCGCGTTCGCATGGAGCAATCCGGCTTCCCATCGGAAGACGGGGCCAACTACAAGGGCGCGAACTATGGCTGGCAGAAGTTCATCGGCAATCTGGAGCGTGTCGTCGGAGGGATGGAGTGACCAGCAAAACAAAGAACATTGTCTATTGGACTTTGACCATTCTGGTGGCGCTTTTTATGAGCGGCGGTGTCGCGCAATTGGCGCAATATCGAGCGAACCCTCATGGAGTGGTGCCCGCGCTGGGCTATCCGATGTACTTCTTCGCCATTCTCGGAATTTGGAAAGTGCTCGGCGCCATTGCCATTCTCGCGCCGGGTTTTCCGCGGCTCAAGGAGTGGGCGTATGCCGGGATTTTCTTTGACCTGACTGGCGCGGCTGCATCCTGTGCGTGGGTTGGTGGATACGGGGCGTATGGCTTTCACGTCATCGCCCCGCTGATGATTGCCGGAATCACTGTGGCGTCGTGGGCGCTCCGTCCGGAGAGCCGGAGGATTGGCGTGCTTCTTCCCGCGAAAAGCGCAGTGCAGGTGTAAACACGAAGGGCGGCGAACGCGAGAGGACAGAAGGCGCAACGCGAGATTCAGAGACGAGCGCCGATGATCCACCACAGGACGAGCGCTGTGAAGGAGCATGCGGCGAGGACGATCAGGGCCATTCGAACGAGCCCGCGATCGAGCATGCCTGCATCGCCAATGAGCGGGATTTTGATTGTGCTCAGCCGATCAGCCAGTTGCTCCGGGGTGTCAACAGACGCCGTCTGCGCAGAGCGATTGCCGCGTGAGGGGCGCAGTGTTACTGTGCGGGGAGCAGTCTTGAGGACTGTGAACCATCCGGCGGTCGCGACGTTGAAATCGCGGTGGCTTTGAATACGAGGAGTTTTCATGGCACCTCTCGAAAAAACTGCTTGCGGCTTTGGACCCAGCCGCACTTTCCTCGTTCAAGTTCGGCAAGCAGCCTGAACAAGGTAATTAGAGCACCGCAGGAGCGATGCGTACAGTGAATTCAGGAATCGATGACCATGGCCAAAAGCGAAGCGAACCCCAAGGTTGACGCCTTTATCAGCAACGCAAAACAGTGGCAGGAAGAGTTGAAGAGGCTGCGCGCGATCCTTCTCGACTCGGAACTGACGGAAGAGTTCAAATGGAGTCAACCCTGCTACACATTTCAGGGCAAGAACGTGATCGTCCTTAACGGTATGAAGGAATCATGCGCATTTGCTTTTTTCAAGGGCGCGTTGCTGAAGGATGTTCATGGTGTTCTAACAAGGCCTGGCCAGCACTCGCAGTCAACACGCTGGATCAAGTTCACCTCTGTGCGCGAAATCGCCGAGATGAAGTCGGTCTTGAAAGCCTATATTCGCGAAGCAGTCGAAATAGAAAAAGCCGGCCTGAAGGTGAAGTTGAAAAAGACTTCCGATCTGAAGTTTCCCGAAGAACTTCAAATCATGTTGAACGAATTTCCTGATTTCAAGACTGCCTTTGAAGCGTTGACGCCGGGACGGCAACGAGCTTACATCTATCATTTTTCGGCTCCCAAGCAGTCGAAAACCCGTGAGGCACGGGTTCTGAAATTTATGCCGCTTATTCTCAAGGGCAAGGGGCTTCTGGATCGGTAGCTGCGCGCGGTGTTTCAGTTCATGACTCGAAAGCCGTTGAGTGGGCTCTGAATCTGCGGCTCGTGGATATCTGCACGGCAGTGGTTCCCGGCCAACCATGAATTGAAAATCGAGGGACGCAGGACTAGAGTGAAGGACGCATACCGGGCATGGGCTGCGAATGCGCGAACGACTACTTTTTCTTGCGGTGGCATTGCTTTTTACGCTGACATCGGACGCTCAATCGGGGGCATCCGCTCCGTACCAGGTGTTTGGCGGCGTCACTTACCTTTCTAATTCGTTCAACGGAACGCCTGGCGCGCGCCAGCCTCTCATAGGCTGGGATGCCAGCGTGGGATTCCCAGCCTACCGTCATTTGCGATTCACAATCGATTTCTCGAAATACTCCGGAGAGAATCTCGGAGCCCCGCAGAATGCCTATTTCATTATGGGCGGGGGCGAATATGAGCGGCATTTTCACAGGGAGGGATTGTTTGTAAAGGCGCTGGTCGGAGAGGGAGGGATCGACCGCAACTGGGGTGCAATGGCTGTGCGCGGAGGGACTGCGTCCTTTGCGACATTCGTTGGAGGCGGCGCGGATACTCCCATCACTCGTCAATTCGCAATTCGAGTGGAGGGTGGCTTTCAGCACACCAACTTCGCTCTCATTGAAAGCTCGACAAGCCCAATTCCCTATCGCAGTCCAGGGCTTCCTAACTACTTCGGACGAATCTCCACTGGACTCGTCTGGACCCCGCGCGTGAAGCCAACTTCGGAGAGCCTCGAAAACAAGGGACCCAAATTGCCGGGCAAGCCGGTCGACGGCGAATTGATTGTTGAAGGCCTCAACTCGTTTGGACACTACCACGTGTTTGCGTACACATGGTGGAGCTATCTGCATGTTGGGGGCGTGGAATATGACCGGCACTCCTGGGGCTCCTTCCTCGGGGCGCGAATGGATTATGTCGCCGAGATTTTGCCGGTGGCGTTTTTGAGACAGCCAAGCAAGACAGATGTTTTTGGAGATCCTTTATCAAAGGGGCACATGACCACCGAAGGGCTGGGTGTGTCGCCGATAGGCTTGCGGATGCTTTGGAGGGATGGCAAGAACTGGAAGCCTTATTACCTGATCAAAGGGGGAATGATCGGCTTTACCCACAAGGCACTTTCAGAGCAGGGATCCTATGAGAATCTCTCGCTGCAACAGAGTGTCGGGATTCAAGTCCGATTGAGGCCGCGGCTGGATTTCCGTGCGGGGTTGAGCGATTTTCATTTCTCGAACGGATTCATCGTTCCGAACAACCCGGGAATTGACGAAATGTCTTATAACGCAGGTCTGAGTTTTCATCTCACCCACCGTCAGCCTGACTTTTAGAGGCGAGTGAGAAGGCTGCGGATGGCACGATGCCCCGGAAGTAAGAATGGGCCGCGCGCTGCAAGCTTCTCATCGGGCCTCCCCCGCCTTGCTCTGAGTTTCGTCCTGCCCGAAGGCTTCACAATCCATCCCGCAACTGGATGCTTCTGCTCGGACAGAAACAGGCGACTATGGATGAGTCTGCAGCGCATCTCTGCCAGAAACGGGAGCAAGGGAACCATGCAAAATCGCAGCTTCGCATCGAATCTCGGCATTTATGCGTATGCCGGCGGAGCCATCTTCCTAGGGCTCCTTGGCCTGGCCTCGGGGGACTTCGCCTCCGTCTGGCAGCACGTCGGGCCGAGCGTACCCTTCCGCGTGCCGCTTGCCTATTTCACCGCCTTGATTGAGTTGGCCGCCGGATTAGCGCTCTTTTGGCGACGAACCGCTCGCGCCGGCGCCGGGGTGCTGACGGTCGTCTACTCCGTTTTCGCACTTTTGTGGGTGCCCGAAATATTCAAGTTCGCGGGCGGTTTCGATGCCCCCGGCAATTTCTTCGAGGAGTTCTCGCTTGTTGCCGGCGGAGCTGTACTTTTCGCACGATTCTCACCGGCCGACTCGGCCATTTTCCGTCGCGAATCGCTTTTGGCCCGTCTCCTCAGCCTTTCCGCAATCTCTTTTGGCATCGTTCACATTTACGATATGCCTGGTCTGTTGACCTGGATTCCCAACTGGATTCCGCCTTCGCAGATGTTCTGGGCATACGCTACGACCATTGGCTTTTTTGCGGCCGCAGTAGCGATTCTTTCGGGCATCCTGGCTCCGCTGGCCTCACGTCTGCTGACAATTGAGGTCATCAGCTTCGAATTATTTGTTTGGATTCCCAAGCTGATTGCCGCTCCTCATGAACATTTCATCTGGGCGGGCAACGCCATATCCGTCGCAATCAGCGGGGCAATCTGGGCCGTCGCCGACTCCATCTGCCGCCGGGCTGCTGAACGAGCGCCCGCTCAGACCGAACCTGTCACTGAGGCCAGCGCCGCTGTTTGAGGAGCGAGCGGATAGACTCTCACTTTTTGGACGTATTCAGCGCCACAGCCGAGCGAATCAGCGCTTTCAAGGCTTTCTCGTTGATCTTTTCGTCTTCGCGAATATCGATGGCGCGGCGCACTCTGCCCTCGAGGCTGGAGTTGAAGAGCCCCTCGGGGTCATCTAAAAACGCGCCTTGGGCGAATGTCATCTTGACGACCTTCTTGTAGGTCTCGCCGGTGCAGAGGATTCCGTCGTGGGACCACACGGGTATGTTCCACTTCCACTCTTCGACGACTTGGGGGTCGGCTTGCAGAATTAGAGCGCGCAGGCGGGCAAGCATTTCTCCACGCCAGTCGTCGAGCTCCTCGATACGCACGTCGATCAAATGGGATGCACCTGATTGCGTTGCCGAGTCAGCAGTTTGAGAAGGCTTCTTTTTCATTCTGTGCGCTCGCTTTCCACCAGCGCTTCAGCCGTCAATTTTCTGGGTCGCCACACCGAAGCAATGCGAAAAGCCGTCATCGTCGATAAGGAAGAACTCGGTCTGGCCGTAGTCACGATCTTCGAGGTTGGAGACTTCGTACCCAAGGCTCTTCAGGCGGTCCCTGGTTTCATGAATATCTTTTGGCGCCCAGTAGAGGTTAATACCGTTGTAGTCGTCGGGCTTCACGGGGGAGCCCGCGCGCTGGTTGAGCATGACCCATATGTCGTCTTTCTGAAGCATGCAGTTTATCAGTTTGCCGTCTCTGCGCATCTCTGAACGCATCGTGAATTCGAGGCCATCGACCCAAAGGCGCAGACTCTTCTCCAGATCCTCGCTCGGGATGACTGGAATGCATGCTTGAACGGCCATGACAGTTCCTTTCGCCAGACTCTGAACTTAGAAGAGCAAAGCGTTGGGGAGGTTTTTGGGCACTGGATTGCGCGGGGATGTTCAGTCGAGTCGAGGCGTGCCCTTGCGCAGGACCATGCCCGTGATGCCGAAGCCGAGAATGAGGGCGATGGCGAGGGCGAAGTAGAACGCCATGGGATGCGCCCAGCCCGGCGAGTAGCTCAGGTCCTGTCCTACCCAGAGCAGCAGCACGGTGGCAATCACCGAGAACTGGCCAGCCATGACCAGGAAGGTGTGCCCCAGGTCGCGCCGTTTGTCCAGCGCCTCCACCTGGTCCGGGGTGAGGTTGCGCTCTTCGAGGGGAAGAAGGGAATTTGCCATGCTCGATCTCCTGAGGGGCCCCATCTTACGCCTCCGGGGCCTGAACCACTTTCACTTTCGATTCAATCACATGCCGCGGGCGCAACGCCAGAGGCCAGGGGGCTGCGGCGTTGGCGAGATTGTCAGCCGTGTTCAGTCCGTCAAAAAAGCCAGGGACTGCAGCGACGTGATCTCAAAGGGTTTGCGGCATCGGACGTTGGCGCAGCCTAGTTTGTCGTCGCGGCGCACCATGTAGGACTGGGCCTTGGCGAAGCGGGCGCGGTCGCGCTCATCGGCATTGCGGGGCAGTTGGGCCTTCTTGCGGCGCACCACCCAGGTGACCTTATATTCGCCCGGCTGGCCGCATTTGGGGCAGGTCAAGGTGTGAGTTCGCTGCTCTGTGGTCTCAACGAAAAATTCGCGTTCTTCCATGGACTTCGATACTCCAGTCCGGCACTTGAATGAATCGCCGGGAGCGCCGGAAAGCTTTACCGCCGGCGCCAATCTAATCCATACTCTTACTTGCCATGGCGAAACGCAAGCCAGCTGTTTTTTCGGCCGCGAAAGCGGTGAAAGCCAACGCGCGCGAGCGTGTGGGCCAGCCCAAGCCTGCGCGCGTGGTCGACGATACGCCGCGCACCGGCCGCCAGGCCAAACACAAACCCAAACTTGATCAATTGCTTCGCGAGGAGGAATAACTGTGGCCAAGGCTGTGGGAGTCGGTGGTGTTTTCCTGAAGGCGCGCGATCCAAAGGCGCTGGCAAAGTGGTACGCGCAGCACCTGGGGATACCGGACCAGGGCGGCGGCTCGCTGGGGTTCGATGGGCCTGAGTCCACGGGCATGACGGTGTTCGCACATTTCCCCGAAGGCTCAAAATATTTTGGCGACGGTCCGCAGCAGACGATGGTCAATTTTCGTGTCGACAATCTCGACGAGTTGCTGGCGCAACTGGCCGCAGCGGGCGTGACCATCGATCCCAAGCGCGACGACCAATCCTATGGGCGTTTTGCGTGGATCGTGGACCCCGAAGGCAACCGCGTGGAGTTGTGGGAGCCGCTGTCGGAGTAGGCTGGCGCAGCTCAATCGCACGTTGAAGTTCTAGTTCCACAAGAAGAGCAGGCTGCCGGCGAGCGCGATGGGCATGGCGTACAGGCCAAGTTTTAGAAATTGCCACGCGGTGATTTCCACGTGCTCGCGGCGGAGTGCGATGAGCCAGAGTATTGTCGCGAGCGATCCGGTGACGGAGAGATTTGGCCCGAGGTCGACGCCAATAAGAAGGGCGTGCGCGATGAGGCCAGACTCCTGCGCGGTGCGGATGGCAGCGCCGCTCATGAGGCCGATGGGCAGGTTGTTCATGCCGTTCGAAGCCAAAGCGACGGTGACGGCGGCTGCGGCTTTTGCGAGGCCTGCCGGCCAGTGCGCCAATGTGTGAAGCCCAGCGAGAGCGAGTTGTAGCAGGCCGGCGTTGTGCAGCGCTTCAACAAGGACGAAGAGCCCTGCAACCAGTGGCAGCACGGACCACGATACGCCGCGAGCGACGCTGGCGACGATTGCCCGATTGCGGGATGCCACCACAATAAGCGCGACAACGGCAGCGGCACAGGTCGGCGTGCCGAGCGCGAGGCCGAGCGCCGATGAAGTAACGAGCGCGGCAGCGGCGAGCAGCAATCCGGCCAGCGCCAGCTTGCCTTCGGTAGTGAGCGGCGCGGCTTGGGCATCCCCTTGAATTCGGCCGTGCAAAGCGTCGCGCGCGTGCCAGCGCAGGCAGAGATACGTGAGCAGGATGGACGCAGCGGATGGAAGCGCGAAGATACGCAGCCACGCAAACAGCGGGGGAATCTTCTGGTTGAAGACAACTAAATTGGCGGGATTCGAGATGGGAAAAACGAAGCTGGCCGCGTTGGCGATCAATGCACAGGCCAGCAGGTAAGGCTCCGGTTTGACTCTGGCGCGGCGGGCCACGGTGAGGACGGCGGGCGTCAGCACCACAGCCGTGGCGTCATTTGACAGCAACGCTGTGACGACGGTGCCGACGAGATAGACGAGCAGAAACAGCCGCTGCGGCGAGCCCTTCGCGTGACTGGCGGCAACGCCCGCTGCCCAGTCGAAGACTTTCTCCTCGCGCGCCATTTCGGCGAGGACCATCATTCCAATGAGGAAGAGATAGACATCGAGGCCTTCGTAGACGGCGTGCATGGCCTGTTGCGCGGGGATGAGCCCGGCGAGCACGAGGAGCAGGCCTCCGCCACAGACCCAATAGACTTCCGCGATGCGCCAGGGACGCAGCAGCATGAGGAGGATGCTGGCGAGGGAGATAGCCCAGAGGAGGGCGGTTGTGAGCTGGGCGGGGAGCAAGGGGTGGGACGGCCTCCGTCGGTAGATTACAAGCTGCCGGGCGCCGGACATTTGTCTTACAGAGTGGATGCGGGAAGCGGGGATGCTGGACAAGGCGGCCCACTGCTGGACCCGGGTGTTGGACGAATCGAGGTTCAAAGTGCCGATGTCTTACTGGCGTCGGACCAGCTTTGGGCTCTGTCTTACAAGATGCACAACACATGCGGGACAAGCGTAAGACAAATGTCTTACGGCGTCCTGCAGGTATTGCGCGGAAGACGCCGAAAAAGCCTCGCACGGCCTCGCGACGTGCAATTGTCTCACTGGGGATTTCAGACTCTTGGGGGTTGCAGGGTGTTAGGGAGTCGGCAAGGACTCAAGCCAGTCAGCGATCTCGGCGTGGTCTCGTTCGCGCGCATAGATGGCGGGCGTTTTGCCCTGTTCATTTTTGATATGGGGGTTGGCGCCGTGGTGGAGCAGCAACTCGGCGAGATCGCGGCGATTGGCTGCGGCTGCAGAGAAGATGGCGGTGAAACCACCGACCTGGGCGGCGTCGGCGTTGGCGCCGTGGGTGAGGAGGATCTCTATCGTCTCCTGATTTTTGCCAAGCGCAATGGCGGCGTGCAGCGGTTGATTCTTCTGCACGTTTTCTGATGCAACATCGACACGCGCACCACGCTCAATGAGGGCACAGACACAGGCGGGCGTGCCAAAAGCGGCGGCAAGATGGAGCGGGGTCCAGCCATCGCCGGAAACAGCCTTCACCGCGGAAGGGTCGGCTTTGAGGATCGCGTTCAATCGCGCTTCATTGCCAACTGCGGCGGCTTCGAAGACATCGAGCGCCACGCCATGGGATGCGAGTCGCGCGGCGAGGAAATCGCGGATCATCGGTTGCCCGGAGTAGACGGCCCAGATGAGCGCCGAGACGCCCTGCGGATCGCGATACTCCACCAGCGCCGGATCGAGCTCGACGGCATCGGCCACTTCGGCCGTGGCTCCAGTTTGAATCAGCTTTAGAAATGGATTCATGGATGATTCACGCTGTAAGGGCCAGGCAATTTGGGCGCGGCGGTTGCTTCCTCGGCATCGGTCTTGGCGGCCTGCCTGGTGCGGTTGGAATAGATGCGGAACTGCACGACAAGATCAAGCACCACGGGCACCGGCTTTCCGTCTTTGATGGCCGGCTGAAAGCTTGCTTTGCGAATAGTGTCAGCTGCGCTCTCATCGAGTCCGAAACCAATGGGCCTGCCGACCACGATCTCCTGCGGTTTGCCGTCGACGCCGATGACGGCGTGATACAAAGCCATACCGGCGACACCGCCGGCCTGGGCATATTCGTTGGAGGGCGGTTCGAAGGTGGAGAGCAGTTTTGCTTTCTTATCCACATCGCTCTGCGCAAAAACTCCCGCTGTACTTGGCTTGTAATCGGTCTGCGCCGCGGCGGCTGCGTAGTACGCCTTCCAGAAATCGGGCAGCGCATCGATCATGCGCGCATCGAGCCCATCGGCGAAGATCTTGTCAACCGCGTCTTTGAGCATCTGGTTCGCGTGTGTCTGCGAGATGGTGGCGGTGATGCTGGCCGCATCGGCAGGGCGCTCGGCTTCAGGGGCCGCGGCCATTTCAGCCTTCGCGTCCTCCGCGTCACTGGCCTGGTCGGTCTTGGCGTCGCTGGCCTTCAGTGCAGGTTTACCCTTCGCGCTGTCGGCGCCCTTCTTGTCTTTTTCTTTCTTCTTCTTTGGCACGACTACGAGTTCGCGGTCAATGGTGATGCGCATGACTTTCTTTTTCGGCGTGATTCGCACCTTGTCGATGGCCTTGGTGGGATCCTCTTTGGGCAAGGCGCCCAGAAAGTGGATGCCGTAGCGCGCACCGATCAATTCCACCTTGTGCTTTGAAGCATGGACCTTGTCGACCTGCACGAGGCACAGCGTATAGGAGCCCTGCGGCGAGTGGCCGACCAGCTTGCCGTGTTCGTCGAAGCTGAGTGAGTTATCCAGATAGCCGCCGCGCAGGTAAAGCATCTTGCCAGCCAGCATCTTCTGCAGGACGTCTTCATTGAGTGCGGGGACCTGGTCGTCTTTTGCCTTGGAAGGCTCGGTTTTGGGGGCCGGCGCTGGGGCCGTCGGTTGCTCGGCTGGTGGCGTGGCATGAGGTGGGTTTGCGACGGCTGGTTGCGAAGGCGGTGTGGTGGCGGCTGGCGGCGTGCTTTGGGGTTCACTCGGCGCGGGCGCCTGCGCCGCCGCAGCGTGGCCGGTACCCGCACCCAAGGCGAGAGCCAATGCCACAGCGACAGTCCAAACGCCGGCAGGCGCGCAAAGCCGCGCCCGAATGCCAATAAAAGCCAGTCTCATCGGGGGAACCTTCGACCGCAACTGTAGCAGGGTTCCGCCCGCTATGAGCATGAGAATCGTGCAAAAGTCGGTTACTGAGGTTTGATCATGGAGGTTGCGGCTAGCGGTTTATGTGTTTCAATCGCCAGACGATGCGCCGGAATAGGCCCATGGCACGCCGGGTATCGACGACGTTAAGCTGCAGGCGGCGCAGCAACAGCTGCAGGTCGTGCCGGTTGGCTGCGTGCATGATGCGCGGAGAGTATCCCGCTTCGGTCATCGCCTCTTCTATGACATCCGCGAGCCGGTCGAGCGAGGCCGAAGGCGTGGAGGGGACGGGGTGGCGACGGGCCGGCTGATCCTGGGCGGCGTCATTGCGGTCGGCAGGTGAAAGCGCGCGCGTGGCTAATTCATACAGACAAACGGCGACGGCCTGACCCAGGTTCATTGAGGGCTGGCGGGTGTCGGTTGGGATCTCGACCAGCACATGGCAGTAGGAGAGGTCTTCGCGGGTCAGGCCATGCTTTTCGGGACCGAAGATGATGGCGATGCGTCCGCCGCGCTCCAATTCCTGCTCTATTAAAGGAGCAAGCGCGGGCAAGATCACCACCTTCTGCTCCGCCTTGCGATGAGTCAGTGTGCCGGTGCCGATCACGAGGGTGCAATCGGCGACGGCTTCTTCGAGGCGCTCCCAGGTTTTCGAGTTTTGGAGTAAGTCCTGGGCTCCGATGGCAGATTTGGCTTCGCGCCAATGAGGTTCGTAGGGCGCAATCACGGAAAGTTGCTCGAAGCCGAAGTTAGCCATGGCGCGCGCCACGGCGCCAATGTTCAGCGGATTGCGTGGCGAGACGAGGATGACGTCGATGCGGTCGCGTTGGAATTGCGTGAGCAACGATTCATTGTAGAAGGCGGAATTCCGCGATGCGTGCCAGCGGGTTGATACACTGCTCAAACGTATGATCCCCAGTACGCAATCGGGAACAAACTCTACTACACCGGAGGTCGAAGCGCTTTGCGCGACGGCGCGCTGGTGCTATGGGCGCGGATGGGTGCCGGCGACCAGCGGTAACTTCAGCGTGCGCGCCGGATCGCATATTCACATCACGCCGACGGGCCTGGATAAGGGCATGCTGACGCCCGCTGACTTGCTGGTAATCGATCCTGACGGCCGTGCGTTTGCGGGCAAAGGCAAGCCCTCGGCGGAAACTGGCTTGCATACCGTGATCTATCGCGAGCGGCCTGGTGCGCGTGCCATTCTGCACGTACACACCATTTGGAACACGCTGCTGTCTGCGCGCTTTGCCGCGACGGGCTATGTCTCGCTCGAGGGGTATGAGCTGCTCAAGGGGCTCGCGGGGGTTACAACGCACATGCATCTTGAACGAGTGCCGATCATCGAGAATTCGCAGACATACGAAGAGCTTGCACAGGAATTGAACGCAACGCTGCAGACGCATCCCAACGCGCACGGTGTGCTGTTGAGCCGGCACGGGCTTTATACTTGGGGACAATCGGTGGCTGAAGCGCGCCGTCACCTGGAGGCCCTCGAGTTTCTCTTCGAGGTGGAGTGGCGACGGTTGAATGCTGCAGGCGAACCGATCGCGCCGGACATCCTGGAGTAAGGCGAGGCGCCGGAAGGCACCGGTGTCCCCGGACGGCATCAGTAATCAAGGAGCGCATTATGGCGGTTCTCCGCTTCCCCAATGAATCCGAAAGCACCATCAGTACAGACGCCGAAGTGCGCGCAGCGCTGGCGCCGCTTGGCATCGACTACGAGCGCTGGAGCCTGGATCGCGTGCCTGCCGACAGCTCCGCTGCGATCGTTTTGGACGCATACCGCGACGAGATTGAAGAGATGAAGCGGCGCGGCGGCTACGTGACCGCAGATGTGATCGATGTGAATCCCGACACGCCGAATCTCGAAACGATGCTGGCGAAGTTTGATAAGGAACACACGCATTCTGAAGATGAGGTGCGGTTCATCCTCGCCGGTCGCGGGATATTTTTCCTCGCTTTGGATAAAGGTGTCGCCAGTGTGGAAGTGGGCCCCGGCGATATGTTGCGGGTGCCGTGCGGCACCAAGCATTGGTTTACGCTGTGCGAAGACCGCCGTATTCGCGCCATCCGCTGGTTCCAGCAGACAGAAGGCTGGACACCCGTTTACACGGAGTCAGGTTTGGAAAAAGGCTATCAGCCACTCTGCTTTGGCCCGGCGTATCTGGGACCGCGCGTGACGACATCGATCTCCGCATGACAAATACGGCGCCCCGAGTTTACTTGTTCGACGTGGAGGGCACGATTGCGCCCGTCACGCTGGTCAGCGAGCAACTCTTCCCGTATGCGCAGAAGCATCTCGCGGAATATTTGAAGCAGAACCTGGCGCGGCCCGATGTGCAGGCGGATTTGAAGCTGCTTGCCGAAGAGAACCGGGCGGAGCTGAGCGATGAGTCTCCGACATTCGGCGTCGAAATCAGAAATGAATTGTATGCGCGCGCTTATCTAATGTGGCTCATGGAGAACGATCGCAAATCGACTGCGCTGAAATCGCTGCAGGGCAAGATCTGGAAGGCGGGCTTTGAGACCGGCGAATTGAAAGGCACGCTCTTTGCCGATGTGCCGGACGCTTTCGCGCGCTGGTCGAAAGAGGGCAAAGTCGCCATCTATTCGTCGGGGTCGGTGGAGGCGCAGCAACTGCTTTTTCGCTATTCCACTTTTGGCGATTTGACTCCACTTGTGTCCGCTTACTTTGATACGCGCATCGGGGCGAAGGCGGAGAGCGCAAGTTATGCGGCGATCGCGGAGAAGATGGAAGTCGCGCCGCATGAAGTGCTGTTCTTTTCGGATGTAGTGTGCGAGTTGGATGCGGCCCGCGAAGCAGGATGCGCGACGAGACTAACGGTGCGCGAGGGAAATGCGCCGGTCGACGACGCGAACGGGCACACTGCGGTTGAATCCTTCGAAATGCTTTAGGCTCTAATTAATCGTGCTTTGGACCAATCCAGCAGCAAATGCCTTGAACGAGCTGAGCCGCGCGCCCATTGTGCGCTTCAGCGTGCTCGCACTTAGCTCCATCTTTTTTCTGGTGGATCCGTTTGCCGCCATTCCATCGTTTATTGCGATCACACAGGGTGTCGACGAATTGCGTCGCAGGCGCATGGCGCGCAAGGCAGCGCTGACCTGCTTCATTGTCCTTACAAGTTTTGCGCTGGCCGGACAGTTCATCTTCAGAATGTTTGGTATCACCTTGCCGGCGTTTGAGATAGCGGGCGGGTTGATTCTTCTCTTGATCGGTTTGGACATGCTGGAGGCCAAGCGCTCCGCCACCCAGGAAGCGACGGGCGATACGGAAGAAGGCGCAGCCAAGGAAGATGCCGGCATCGTGCCGCTGGGGATTCCCATGCTGGCGGGACCTGGTGCGATCTCTTCAGTGATGGTGCTGGTGGGACCGGTGCCGTCGTTTTTTCACTGGCAGATGGGAGCGATTCTTGGCGCCATCGCATTGACATGCCTGATCAGCTACTGGGTGCTGGCTGGGGCGGGTAGGGTGCGCGCCGTGTTGGGCGAAACGGGCATCCGTATCCTGGTTCGAATTATGGGTTTATTGTTGGTGGCGCTGGCGATGCAGTTCTTTGTGAACGGCCTGACGGATTTGGGGATCATTGCTCGGCCGTAAGGAGCATTCATGGGGCAGACCGACACGTTCTTGAGCTATCTTTTCCTTCTCATTGGCCCATGCGCGCTTGTTTATTCCATTGTCTCGACCATCCAGATTAAAGGCTTTATCCGCCGCAGCTCTGAAGTGACCGGCGAAGTTGTTCGTTTGGAGCGATCGATAGATCGTGGTCGATACGGCTACACCTATGCCCCGGTCTTCACTTTCACCACGATTGAGGGCGTGGAATACACCGTCACGTCCGAGGTTGGATCGAGCCCTGCGGGTTTCAGTGTCGGCGATTCTGTGCGGGTGAGATACGATCTTGCCAATCCTCAGAATGCAAGGATTCACTCGTTTTTTCAAACCTGGGGAGTGCCGGTTCTCTCGGGTTTAGTTGGCCTGGTTTTTATAGGTGTCGCCTGCAACATGCTTGGATTACTGCACTTTTCCAAGTAAATGCAGTCTCGAGTCCCACGGAATGGGCGGATTGTGCGAGTTTCCCACAGAAAGGCCTGGTTTCCACAGGTCATTTGCTTGCTTTCGTGCGTGCGGATTGCTATTCTCAACAAGTCGCATCTGGCGATTCCGGCGTAGTGGGCCGTCAGTTGCATTCGAGGGTGGCCTGTGCTACTCTTAAAAAGTTGTAGATGAGCAGTGGAGCCTCCCGGTGGCCTTATGGCCTGCCCGTTGAGGGAAGTGGGAAGCTAGTTCGTTGGGTCGGGTGAGGCAAGTGCCCCAGAACCCCTGTAGGGAATCCCGCAGAGAACATAGCCATTGCATGACCCGAAAGGACATTCCTTTCGTGCGCCCTAGTGGCACGAGCATATTTTGCTGGTCGCTCTTTGATATTTTGCGCTGTGCGAACGTCGAGGCGGGAATCGATTTGGTTAATCCCGATTCGCCTTGACATGAAGAGGGAAGTTCGATAACTTCAAAAAGTTCGCGCAAAAATGCTGGCGAACGCTACCAAGCAGAAAACCAGCAAGCGCAATAAGTTCGGGGACACTTGGGCGTAAGTCCAGGCCTCGATCCAAACGGCACCGCTTAGGCGGAGGGTCGTAAGGATCTTTGACAACTAGGTTGAACATGCCAGTCGTGAGAAAAGATCAGGTTTGGCTTGATCATTCTCACAAGGTAAGAGCATTTGCGCGCACCCTGTTCTTCGGAGCAGATGCGCAGATGCCGTCGATCCTTATCCGACCTCCGTCGGAGACGGAACGACATCAGGTTTCAAACGAGAGTTTGATCCTGGCTCAGAATCAACGCTGGCGGCGTGCCTAACACATGCAAGTCGAACGAGAAAGGGTAGCAATACCTGAGTAAAGTGGCGCACGGGTGAGTAACACGTGACTAACCTACCCTGGAGTGGGGGATAACTGAGGGAAACCTTAGCTAATACCGCATAACACCTACGGGTCAAAGGAGCAATTCGCTTTGGGAGGGGGTCGCGGCCGATTAGTTAGTTGGCGGGGTAATGGCCCACCAAGACGATGATCGGTATCCGGCCTGAGAGGGCGCACGGACACACTGGAACTGAAACACGGTCCAGACTCCTACGGGAGGC
>Ga0265339_10000656_pt1 | contig 26773 bp, 20 predicted proteins | sample 4CB219metaG_FD_202085 | JGI IMG/M metagenome (GOLD analysis project Ga0265339, IMG submission 202085) | Rhizosphere microbial communities from Carex aquatilis grown in University of Washington, Seatle, WA, United States - 4-CB2-19 metaG | ecosystem: Host-associated > Plants > Roots >... | reverse complement strand
GCAGTTGATCACCCCCCAAATCAAGAGACAGGTGCGCGAATTGAGGGCGCGCCGTGCGAGGAAATCAGAGCATATAGAAATGGGAACGAAAATAGTTTGACGGGATTAAGTCTGCCAATTTATAGATGGAATCTGTCTTCCATCATATGACTTGGCATTCGGTCGCGCTTGATGATTCATTCGAGCAAAATATTGGCTCCCTGCCCAAACTGGTGCAGGATGAAATGGCGCTTGTTCTCAGAGGTCTTGAGGTAGATCCCTATTTTGTTCCAGATAGCAATTACTCCACGGAACAAGACGTCGATAAATTCTTCGTTTGTGAGCACAAAAGAGGCTGGGATGGGTGGGTCCTTGGCTGGTTCTTTGAATATTGGCCGAATACCGCAGCGTCGGTCCAAAACGTGGTGGCATTTCTCCACGACAGAGCGCATGAGGCAACCTCGAATGAATTGTTTTACGAAATCAAAGCTTGCGACCCGGATCCTTCTGAGAAACAGTGATAGCCGCAATAGTTTTAGAGTCCGAAACCAGAGTCCGTTGCCCTGAGAATGTCCAGCATTTACTTCAAACAACTCCAAAGCCAAATCAGTCCAGGTGATCAAGCGTCCGCGCAAAATTGTCTCGTACTTTCTTTTGACATTTTTGCGAACGCCGCTGGGCACTCATAGGTGGACCACAATTTGGTAGCCCGTCTCTGGTGACCTGCAAACGATGATCGGCTACCTTATATCTCCCGCTTTTGGAGAAGTGGGAAACGCCAATGCCGGTTCCGCGGTCACTCCGAAGCAAAGCGCCCGCGCACCATCCCCGCGCCTGCTAGACTGCGCTTCGAACCTGAAATTGAGGCACGCCATGCGATCGATCTGCCGCCTTCTCCCGTTTCTGCTGCTGCCTGCGCTTTGCGCTTCAGCGCAGCGCTTTGAAGTGACGCTGCCCAACACCCAGCCCGTCACCGGGCACCTGATCCTGGTATTCGCCAAGTCTGACAAGCCTGAACCGCGGATGCAGCTTGAAGAGACTTACCGGTCGGCGCAGGGGTTTGGCGTGGACGTTGAGGCGTTGCCGCCGGGCAAGCCCATTGTGGTGGACGCGGCGACGTTTGGGTATCCGCGGCGGTCGCTGAATGACCTGGACGGCGGCAGCTACTTTGTCCAGGCGGTCTTCAATGTCTATGAGCCGTTCCACCTTGCCAGCGGCAAAGCGGTGTGGCTGCCCCCGGACAAGGGCGAGGGGCAGCACTGGAACCTGAAGCCCGGCAATCCTTATAACAAGCCGCAGAAGGTGGATTTCGATCCCGCGGCGCAGACGACGGTGAAGATCGCGCTGGACCAGGTGATTCCGCCGATTGAAGACACGGACCGCGACCCGGAGTTCCTGGCAAAGCGCTCGCCCGACCAGAAGTGGCTCAAGTTCATGCGCTTCAAGAGCGATGCGCTGAGCAAGTTCTGGGGGCAGGACGTGTGGCTGGGCGCGTGGATCCTGCTGCCGGATGGGTTTGACGAGCATCCCGACGCGCATTACCCGGTGGTGGTGTACCAGGACCACTTCAGCGCCGGTTTCAGGCCGGCGGCGTTCACCAGCACGCCGCCCGATCCGAAGTCGCCCACATACCGGCGCGACCAGAACGGCTACCGCCTGTTCCAGGACTGGACGTCAGGCCGGCTGCCGCGCGTGATCATGATCTACGTCCAGAATGCGAATCCTTATTACGACGATTCTTACGACGTGGACTCAGCCAACGTGGGGCCGTACGGTACGGCCATTAACAACGAGCTGATTCCGGCGATTGAGAAGAAGTATCGCGGGATTGGGCAGGGATGGGCGCGGGCCACGTTTGGCGGATCGACGGGCGGTTGGGAGGCGGCGGCCACGCAGGTTTTCTATCCGGACTTGTACAACGGCGCCTGGGTGGCATGCCCCGATCCGGTGGATTTCCATGCCTACCAGAACATAGACCTCTACGACGATGCCAACGCGTTTGTGCGCAAGGGAGATTTCGGGCAGGTGCCGATCGCGGCGGACCGCAGGCCGGATGGGTCCATTGTGGCGGAGGCTGGCGCCGAGTACGCCTACGAGTATGTGCTGGGCACGCATGGGCGCTCCACGGAGCAGTGGGACATCTGGCAGGCGGTGTTTTCGCCGGCCGGGCCGGACGGCTACCCGGCTCAGGTGATCGACCCCCGGACCGGGGCGATCGACCGCAAAGTGGTGGATTACTGGCATGACCACTACGACCTGGCGGCGATTCTGAAGCGCGACTGGCCTGCGCTGGGGCCGAAGCTGGAAGGCAAGCTGCATTTTGCGGTTGGCGACGGCGATACGTACTTCCTGAACAACGCCGTGCACATGCTGGAGAAGCAACTGCAGGCCACGCGGAATCCGCACTCCGATGCGACGTTCCAGTACGGGCCGGGCATGCCGCACTGCTACACCGGCGGTCCGGCTGAGTACACCATGCAGGAGAACAGCGCCAACTGGACGCAGCGGGTGCTGCCGCTGATGACCGAGCACATGCTGGCGACGGCGCCGGCCGGGGCGGATACGAGGTCGTGGAGATATTGAGATTCCGCGAGAAGGGATCCGGAATCTGCGTTTCCCGCCCTTGCGACAGCAAGAAATCGCAAGGACGGGGCACGGAGCCGTTGTTTGCGATCCGGAGCGTCCGCGACCGGCGCCGCTTTTGCGTTGCGGGCCTCGTGGTGCATAATGGAAACAACCCCAAATCCCACCCTCCGGGACGTACGCCGTGAGAGGAGCGGTGTTGCATTTCTCCAAAACGGCCTTGTCACAAAGCTTTTTCTTTTCAGCGGATTAGAAACAAGATTCCCACAAATATTTTTTGCATTTTTCCCTCTTCGTGGGACGAATCCCATGGTCCCGGCTGGTATATTGTTTTTTCGGGGTCGATGCCTCTTAGTGGCTTTATGACTCTAAAGCAATTGTGAACACCAGGTATGTGACGGCCAGCACACGAGCACATGCACGGACCCTTACCGAACTCATCCACACCACAAGCGCAGCAGAGTAGGAACTATTCATGGCGCAAATTTTCGACCGCAGCTCCAATGCGTTGGCTCGCATGAGTCTTGTGTTGACGGGGCTGATTGTGATTGCCCTGGGTGTGACGCTGGACCAGCTGCAGCGCTCTCCGTGGGTTACCCGCCAGGGGCAGCGACCGGACCAGCCGGTGCCGTTCAGCCACAAGCACCATGTGCAGGGGCTGGGGCTGCAGTGCCAATATTGTCATTCCACGGTGGAGAGATCGAGCTACGCGGGCATTCCCCCCACCAAGACCTGCATGAATTGTCATGCGCAGATCTGGACCAACGCGCAGTTGCTGGAGCCGGTGCGCAATAGCTGGGCAACGGGGCAGTCGATCATGTGGACGCGCGTGCACGACCTGCCCGACTTTGTCTTCTTCAACCACTCCATACACGTGAACAAGGGCATTGGCTGCGCAAGCTGCCACGGGCGCGTGGACCAGATGCCGCTGATGTATATGCAGAACACGCTGCAGATGGAGTGGTGCCTTGACTGCCATCGCAACCCGGCGAAGAATCTGCGGCCGACGAGCCAGATTTACAACATGGCTTGGGAGGCCCCCAACGCGGAACAGCCGGTGTGGTGTGGCGTTCGCGACCAGGCGGCGGGCGGGCCGACGGCGGAGAGCGTGAACTGCGTGTCTGCCGATCCCGCGGGAGCCGGGCCGAACGTGGCCGCGCTGCAGATGACGCCTTCAGTACCGCCCGGTCATGAGCCGCTGGCGGGGGAGACTCCGGGCCCGGTGTTTCCGGTGCCGGCGAACTACCAGAAGTTCACCAGCCAGGAGGACATAGGGCATTTCCTGGAGAAGCAATACAAGATCCGCACTCCGCGCGAGCTGACCAGTTGCGAGGTTTGCCACCGATGAGCGGAGAGCGTGAGTTGGAGATGAAGGCGGGCAGCGGCGTGGATGGGAATGAGAATCTCGTGAGTTCCATGGAACGGGCCTCAGGGGCTAAAGCCCCCGTCGATTTTGTTGAGGTAGATGTACGGGCTGAAGCCCGTACCCTTCGCGCCGAAGCCGGTGTCGTTCAGGCTGAGCAGGGTCTGACCCTGGTGCAGATACGCCAGGCGCTGAAGGGCGTGAAGGGCAAGCGGTATTGGCGCTCGATTGACGAGTTGGCCGGCACGCCGGAGTTTGAAGAGGCGCTGGAGCGGGAGTTTCCGGCGGCGGCGCAGGAGTGGGTTGATCCGGTTTCGCGGCGCGGCTTTATGAAGCTGATGGGGGCGTCAATGGCGCTGGCCGGACTGGCCGGATGCACCAAGCAGCCCGAGGAGCCCATCTATCCGTATGTGAAGGCGCCGGAAGACCTGATCCTGGGCAAGCCGAATTTTTTTGCGACGGCGCATCCGTTTGTGACCGGTGGAATTCCCATCCTGGTGAAGAGCGACGAATTTCGGCCGATCAAGATCGACGGCAATCCCGAGCACAAGTACAACCAGGGCGGAAGCGATGTTTTCACGCAGGGCTCGCTGCTGGACCTCTACGATCCGGACCGCTCGTCGAAGGTTTTCTACCGAGGCGATGAACGGCATTTCGAGGAGTTTATTGCGCAGTTCCGCGATGCGGCTGGAGCCTCGAAGGACGGCACGGGTTTCTATTTCCTGAGCGCGACCATAACTTCGCCCACGCTGGCGGGGCAGTGGAGTGAAGTTCAGAAGGCGTATCCCAAGGCGAAGCTGGTGCAGTACGACCCGGCAATTGCGGGCACGGCATTGGCGCAGGGAGTTACGCCGCAATATGCGCTGGCGGGCGCGGACGTAATTGTTTCGCTCGATGCGGACTTTCTTTCCGGCGCGGCATATCCGGGGTTCCACCGGCTGGTGCGAGACTACGCGGCGCGGCGCAAGACGCCGGCAAACATCAACCGGCTGTACGCGGTGGAGAGCTCACCGACTACCACGGGATTTAAAGCTGAGCACCGGCTTCCCATCCGGGCGAGCGAGGTGCCGTCGTTCGCGGCGGCCCTCGCCGCGGCAGTGGGAGTGCCTGGCGCTGAAGCGCCGAGCTATGGCTGGACCGACGAGCAGCAGAAGTATCTCGCCGCGCTGGCCAAGGATTTGAAGGCGCATGCCGGCAAGAGCGCGGTAATTCCGGGCCTCTATCACGATCCGTCGGTTGCGGCTTTCGCACTCGAGATCAACTACGTGCTGGGGAATATCGGCAAGACGGTGCTGGTCCCGAGCCAGCCGCTGAACCCGATGCCCAGCGATCAGATGGGCGACATGAAGTCGCTGGTGGCGGACCTGAACGCGGGCAAGGTGGATTGGCTGGTCATCCTCAACGCGAACCCGATCTACACCGCGCCTGCTGATCTGGATTTTGTGGATGCGCTCAATAACGCGAAGACGGTGGCGCACCTGGGCTCGCATCTGGACGAGACGGGGCAGGTTGCGCACTGGCACATCCCGGCGGCGCATGGGCTCGAGATGTGGTCAGACGTGAGGAGCTACGACGGCACAGTTTCGATTGTGCAGCCGATGATCGATCCGCTGTTTGGCGGCAAGAGCGCGCACCAGATTCTGCAGGCGCTGCTGAATGAGCCGCTGCTTTCTCCTTATGAAGCAGTGCGGAATACGTGGCGCGCGGTGATCAAGGGCGATTTCGAGGCGGGCTGGCGGAAGGCGCTGCACGATGGGTGGATTGCAGATACGGCCTTCACAACAAGCAACAATGTTCCGGTTGCGATTCGCGGGCCGATTCCCGCGCCATCGGCGAAGGACGCGGTTGAAATCATCTTCCGCCCCGATCCTAACGTGTACGACGGTCGCTACGCGAATGTGGGCTGGCTGCAGGAGCTGCCCAAGCCGGTGACGAGCCTGAGCTGGGACAACGCGGCGATTGTTTCGGGCGCCACGCTGACCAAGTGGGGCCTGGAAGAAGACGACATCATCGAGATCAGCGTGGGCGCGGGGAAAGTGAAAGCGCCGGTGATCGTCGCGCCTGGGCATCCGGACAATTCGATCACGGTGTACCTGGGCTACGGCCGCGAGTTTGCCGGCCGAGTGGGTGGCGGACAGGGTTTCAATGCCTATCTCATCCGCAACACCTGGGCGCCGTTCTACGCAACCGGCACTATGAAGAAGGTTGCCGGCAAGTGGGGACTTGCCATCACCAAGAGCCACTTTCAGGACAAGCGCGGGCCGGCCGCGGCCAGCGGAAGCGGAGCAAACGTAGGCAACGGCAATAACTCGCTGGAAGGCAATGAGGCGCTGGGCGAGCGCGGCATCATTCGCTACGCCACGGTGGCGGAGTGGAAAGAGAATCCGGGCTTTGCCAACGAAGGCAAAGAGAAGACCGACATGGGGACATCGATGTTCCCCAACTGGGTCTATCGCGATAACTCGTGGGGCCTGTCAGTGGACATGGCGAGCTGCACGGGCTGCAATGCCTGCATTGTCTCCTGTTACGCCGAGAACAACATTGCGGTGGTAGGCAAGCAGCAGGTGCGCATTGGCCGCAACATGCAGTGGCTGCGCATCGACACGTACTTTGAAGGCGACCTGGCCGCGCCCAAGGCGCACCTCCAGCCCATGCTGTGCCAGCACTGCGAGAACGCTCCCTGCGAACAGGTTTGCCCGGTGGGCGCAACTGTGCACACGCCGGAGGGCCTCAACGTGATGGTCTACAACCGCTGCGTGGGGACACGCTACTGCTCGAACAATTGCCCTTACAAAGTGCGCCGCTTCAACTTCCTGCTCTTCTCCGACTACGAGACCGAGAGCCTGAAGCTGATGCGCAATCCGGACGTGAGTGTGCGCTCGCGCGGCGTGATGGAGAAGTGCAGCTACTGCGTGCAGCGCATCCAGGAAGCGAAGATCAATGCCGATAAGGAAAATCGCGCCATCAGCGATGGGGAGATCCAGACCGCCTGCCAGCAGGCGTGCCCGGCGCAGGTGTTCACCTTCGGCAACATCAACGATAAAGAGAGCCGGGTGGCCAAGCAGCGCGCCGATGAGCGCACTTACCAGGTTCTGGCCGATCTGAACACTCGCCCGCGCACGACTTACGTTGCGCCGGTGATCAACCCGAACACCGAACTTGAACAGACGCCGGTGGAACACGCGCCGAAAAGCGGGGACTAGGGACTAGGGACTTGGGATAAGGGACTAGGGAACAAGACGTTCGGGGTCCGGTTGCAGGCCCGAATGTATCGACAACTGAGAACCGTTAACTGAGAACTGAGAATTCAACTGATGGCAACCAGCGAACTGAAACCAGGCAGCCCGGACTACGAACGGTGGGTCGATCCCGCCACCGGCGAATACCGTGTTATCGAGCCGGGGCAGACCTTCAAGTCCGTAACCGACAAGATCACCCGGATTGTGCTGACGCCGCACACGCCGATGGGGTGGTTCTTCCTGTTTTCAGTGTTTGGCGCGCTGGCGGTGGTGCTGCTGACGGCAATGACGTGGCTCTTTCTGGTGGGCGTGGGGATCTGGGGCATCACGCAGCCGGTGGCCTGGGGCTTTGCCATTATCAACTTCGTCTGGTGGATTGGTATCGGCCACGCCGGTACGCTGATCTCGGCCATTCTGCTGCTGTTCAAACAAAAGTGGCGCAACTCAATCAGCCGCTTCGCCGAGGCCATGACCATCTTCGCGGTGGTTTGCGCCGGCATGTTCCCGCTGATCCACGTAGGCCGTCCGTGGCTGGGTTACTGGATGCTGCCGCTGCCTTACACCATGACGGTGTGGCCGCAGTTCCGATCGCCCCTGGAGTGGGACGTGTTTGCGGTCTCCACTTATGCCACCATCTCCGTCGTGTTCTGGTATGTGGGCATGGTTCCGGATTTCGGCACCTTCCGCGATCGCGCCAAGACGCGCTTTGCGCAGTATGTTTACGGCATCATCTCGCTGGGCTGGCGCGGCTCAGTACGCCACTGGGTGCGCTATGAGACGGCGTCGCTGCTGCTGGCCGGACTGGCCACGCCGCTGGTGCTCAGCGTGCACACCGTCATCAGCTTCGACTTCGCGGTGGCGGTGCTGCCCGGCTGGCACACTACCATTTTCCCGCCCTACTTTGTTGCCGGCGCCATTTACTCCGGCTTCGCCATGGTGCTGACGCTGGCCATTCCGCTGCGCAAGTTCTACCACCTTGAAGCGCTGGTGACCGAGCGCCACATCGATAACATGGGCAAGATCATGCTGGCCACCGGTTTCATTGTGGCCTATGGCTACGGCATGGAAGCCTTCATGGCGTGGTACTCGGCGTCGCACTGGGAATGGTTCATGTTTTGGAACCGCGCCTTCGGGCCCATGGGCTGGTCTTACTGGGTGCTGATCACGTGCAACCTGGCGATTCCGTTGACCACCTTGTGGGTACGCAAACTGCGCACCAATATCACGTACATGTTCATTCTCTCGCTCATTGTGAACACGGGGATGTGGTTTGAGCGCTTTGTCATCATCGTCACCAGCCTCTATCGCGACTTCCTGCCTTCGTCGTGGGGCACTTATCGCGCCACTAAGTGGGACTACATGACTTTTGTAGGGACGCTGGGATTATTCACCACGCTGTTCCTGCTGTTTGTGCGCTTCCTGCCCATGATTCCCATGAACGAGATTCGCATGATTCTGCCCGGGGCCAAGATCAAGCCGAAGGCGATTGCGGGGAAGGGAGAATAAGCATGCCTCCACGTGAAGGAACCTACGGACTGCTGGCCGAATTCGACGATCCCGGCGAACTGATCCGCGCCGCGCGCCAGTCGCGCCAGGACGGATGGCGCCGCATGGACTGCTACTCGCCATACCCGGTGGAAGAGGCGGCTGAGGCGATCGGTTTTCATCGCGACAAAGTGCCGCTGCTGACGCTGATCGGCGGATTGATGGGACTGACGGCCATGTTTCTGCTGGAGGTGTGGATCAATACGCTGGCGTATCCGCTGAACATTGCCGGACGCCCGCTGTACTCCTGGCCGGCGTTCATGATCCCCGCGTATGAGTGGACGATTTTGTGGGCGGGACTTTCCGCTGCGTTCGGCATGTTTGCTCTGAACGGACTGCCGTCGCTCTATCACCCGGTGTTCAACGCGCCCAATTTTCGCGATGGCGCGAGCGTGGACAAGTTTTTCCTCTGCCTGGAAGCTCTCGATCCCAAGTTCGACCTGATTGAAGCGCGGAAATATCTTGAAGGCTTCCATCCGCTGTCAGTGGTGGAGGTGGAGTACTGATGAAGAGCAGGGAACAGGGATCAGGGATCAGGGAACAGAAGGCACCGCGGTTCGCGAAGCACATCCTGGCGTTGACCGGGATGAGCGCGCTGCTGCTTATCGCCGGCTGCCGCCAGGACATGCAGGACCAGCCCCGGATGTTCCCGCAGCGCGGCACCACGTTTTTTGCCGATCATCGGGGCGCGCGTCCGCAGGCGGTGAACACCGTGGCCCGCGGCCAGCTCGACGAGAACAGCTACTTCTACACCGGCGTGGTGCAGGGCGCCAACGGCTACCGCGAAGAGCGCAACGAGCTGCCCTTCCCGGTGACCATGGAAGTGCTGAAGCGCGGGCAGGAGCGATTTAACGTCTACTGCACGCCGTGCCACTCGCGCGTGGGCAACGGCCTGGGTGAGATTGTGATGCGCGGTTACAAACCGGCGGCCAACCTGCATGACCAGGTCCGCATGGCGCAGCCGCTCTCGCATTATTTTTACGTGATGACGCACGGCTATGGCGCCATGCCCGACTACGCTGAGCAGCTTGCGCCGGAGGATCGCTGGGCAGTGGCCGCCTACATCCGCGCGCTGCAGTTGAGCCAGGACGCCAACGCGAGCGAAGTGCCGGCGGGTACGCAGGTGGAGAGCCTGAAGGACGTGGCGCAGCAGGAGAATCTGCCAGCATGGCTGGCGCAGCCCTGGAAGCTGCCGTCCACGGCCGTGTGGGCCAACCCGGCAAAGGGCCAGGGACTGCCCGCAATGGCTCCGGCAAACAACGCAGACCCCAAACAGATTGCGCCGGTGGGCAAGCAGGCCCCGGCAACGAAGTAAGGAACCGGAAGGATTTAGAATGGCTCACCCGTCACACTCGAAGACGCTGCCGGCCGACCTGGGCGCTCCGCTCTTCGTGAGCGCATGGAGGACGCGCGCTCTCGTTCTCTGCGCCATCTTCGCCATTGCCGCTGCCGTCCTGGCGCTCCTTGGCCAGGCGCAGGATCAACTGGGATGGGAGCACGTGCTCCGCGCCTGGGATCTTGGCATGATGGTCACCTTCGGTTTTTCGGTCGGCGGATTGGCGCTGCTGATGGTGCAGTACTGCTCGGGCGGCAAGTGGGGGCTGCTGCTGCGGCGTCCGCTGGAGGCCATGAGCCGTACGCTTCCCCTGATTTTCCTCTATTGGATCCCTGTTGCCGTTTTCCAGAAGGGCCTCTTCATGTGGGCCAACCACGGCATCGTGGACAAGGATGTGAAGCTGGGCCTGCTGACTCCGGCGCAGGTTGAACTCATCGATCATTGCATTGCATGGAAGCATCCGATGCTGAACATTCAGATGTTCTGGATCGCCGGCATTGTGTGCTTCGCCATCTGGGGCCTGTATACGTGGAAGCTGAACTCGTGGAGCCTGAAGCGCGACGCCCAGGGCCCGGAGACCACGCCATTCTGGATCAAGAAGTTCGAGAACTGGAGCGGCCCCGGCGTGGTGGTCTATTCGCTGACCATGACCGCGGCGGCCGTCTACTGGGTGATGTCGCTGGACGTGACCTGGTACTCGTCGGTGTACGGGCTTCTCTTCCTTGTGGGGCAGGGATACTCGGTGCTGGCGCTCTCCATCATTGTGGCCGTGAGCCTGTCAAAAGCGGAGCCGTTCGCCACCATCCTGCGCAAGACCGAGCAGCACGACCTGGGCAAGCTGACGTTTGCGTTTGTGATGCTCAACATCTACCTGGCGTTCGGTCAGTTCCTCATCATCTGGTCGGGCAACCTGCCGGAGGAGATCAACTGGTACCTCGACCGCATCCGCGGCGGGTGGGGCATCATCATCACGCTCGACTTTATTTTTCACTGGGTCATCCCGTTCTCCATGCTGCTTTCGCGCGACATCAAGCGCAACAAGAAGCGCCTGGTGCGGGTGTGCCAGTGGATGATCTTCGCCCGCGCCTTCGACATGTTCTGGCTGATTGAGCCGAACTTCCGCGACGCGGCGCGCAACCTGCATTTCAGCTGGGGAATTCTGGAGTACGTGGCCGTCCCCACCGCCATGGTCAGCCTCTGGGTGGCGTTCTTCTGCACGCAGTTGAAGAAGCGCCCGCTGGTCCAGGTCAACGATCCGCACCTTGCGGAAATTTTGGAGCCCGAACATGCCGTTGCATAAGGACAACATCCTGCCTCCGCACGGTCCGGATGAGCCCGGTGAGATCGATGCCTCGCATGGATACGAGCGCAGCGACGCCAGCGTCACCGGCATCACGGTGTTCCTTGTCTCGCTTGCAGTCTTCGTGGCGGTGGCCGGCGTGCTCTGCTACGGCATCGGCAAGGTACTCAACGCGGGCATGAACAAAGAGGACGGGCCGACTTCAAAGTGGGCCAAGACCGCCGACGTGCGCCAGCTGGGAGATTTTCCTTCAAGCCCGGAGTTGCAGAACAAGGTGGCTACGCTGGTGGAGCAGTTCCCCACGCCGCGCCTGCTGAGCGACGACGGCGACCAGGACATTACCGACCTGCATGCGCGCGAAGATCTGCTGCTTGACCATTACTCGCGCATCGATGGAGAGCAGGGCAAGGTCCGGATCCCCATTGAGCGCGCCATGGAGCTGATTGCGCAGCGCGGTCTGCCGGTGGCTTCGCCAACCCAGGAACAACCGATGATGACCGGCGACAACCGGCCCGTGGTGACCATGCCGCTGACCACCGGCTTTGCCCGCACGGCATACGAAATGGAACAGCGGCGCGACGAGGGCCCGCACGCGGAGCGCCCGCCTAATACTAAGTAGGGGAATAGGGGAATGAGGGACCAGGGACCAGGGACTAGGGATTAGGGACTAGGGACTAGGGACTTTAAGAGCAGGGAACGAGACAGGAGTCGCAGTGATGCAGTCAAAAGGCACAATCCGGAAGACGTTGCGAACGGCGGCTTATGTTGCTGCCGCCGCGATTGTGTGCGCGCCCGCACTTACGGCGCAGGTTTCCAGTTACGGCGACAAGCAGATGGGCCCGGGCAACGTGAAATCGCCGCTGCTCAGCAAGGTGGGCATTGCCCAGCATCTCAACTACCAGTTACCGCTGAACCTTACTTTTACTGACGACGCGGGAAGGCAGGTTCCCCTCGCCAGTTACTTCGGCAAGAAGCCGGCCATCCTTGCGCTGGTGTATTACCGCTGTCCCATGCTTTGCAGCGAGGAGCTGGACGGGTTGACCAGCGCGCTGCTCATGGTGGATGAGAAGCCGGGCCGCGACTTCAACATCATCGTGGTCAGCATCGATCCCGGCGAAGGCCCCGACCTGGCCGCCGCCAAGAAGCGCAGCTACCTGAAGAGATACGGCCAGCCGGAGACCGCCAATGGATGGCACTTCCTTACCGGCACGCAGGCGAACATCGACGCGCTGACCGATGCCGTGGGCTTCAAATATGTGAAGATCCCCGGCCCCGACGGCAAGCTCACGCAGTTCGCCCATGTCAGCTCCATCCAACTGGTTACGCCGGAAGGAAAGCTGGCTCAGTACTACATGGGCGTCGAGTACTCGCCCAAGGATCTCCGCATCGGGCTGGTGCAGACCTCGAATAATCGCATTGGATCGCCGGTCGACAACATCCTGACTTACTGCTACCACTACGATCCCGGGACCAACAAGCAATCGCTGATGATTGCGCACGTGGTGCAACTGGGCGGACTGGTGACGCTGTTTTCCCTGGGCGGCTTCATGTTTGCCATGTTCCGCCGCGACTACTCAAGGGACCACGCAGCAACGGACAAGCACGACGCAGGAACGAAGGTGAACGGATAACGGAATGGATCACATCAGTCCAGTAATCTGGCAGTACCTCGTCAAGTGGATGACGAACTTGCCGCTCTTCCCGCCGGAAGCGTCCAAGATCGCTCCGCAGATGGATGCGCTCTATTACTTCATGGTCCTGGTGAGCCTGATCGGCCTCACCATCGTGGTCCTGCTGCTCGTCAGCTTCTCCATTCTCTACAGCAGGAAGCGTCATCCGGTGGCCGTCCAGATTGAGGGGTCCACCCTGCTTGAAGCTACCTGGACCATCATTCCCCTCGGCCTGTTTCTCATCATGTTCGTCTGGGGCTCGCTGATCTATTTCCGCGTGTACACGCCGCCGGCAAACGCCATGAACATCTACGTGGTGGGCAAGCAGTGGATGTGGAAGGCTGAGCATCCCGGCGGCCAGCATGAGATTGACGCCCTGCACATTCCGGTGAACAAACCCATCCAGATCACCCTGATCTCGCAGGATGTCTTTCACAGCTTCTCCATTCCCGCCTTCCGCGTGAAGCGCGAAGCCATCCCCGGCCGCTACACCAACGTGTGGTTTGAGGCCACCCAGGTGGGCACCTATCACATTTTCTGTACCCAGTATTGCGGCACCAATCACTCCGCCATGATCGGCCAGGTGGTGGTGATGTCTCCCGAGGACTATCAGAAGTGGCTGGCCGAATCGACCAGCGGCGCCAGCCTGGCGCAGAACGGCGAGCGGCTGTTTGCCAGCCTGAGCTGCAATGCCTGCCACAACGGCCGCCCCGACGCGCGCGGACCGAGCCTGGCCAATGTTTATGGTTCGAACCTGACCCTTGCCAGCGGGCAGACCGCGCACGTTGATGAAGCTTACCTGCGCGAGGCCATCCTCAACCCGTCCGATCATGTAACTCAGGGCTTCACGCCCATCATGCCCACCTACCAGGGCCAGATCAGCGAGGACGGCGTGATCTCGCTGGTGGAATATATCAAGTCACTCAACTCCAACTATCGCGTTGATCAAACCCTCAACACGACCGCGCTGCTGCCGGAAAGCGAAGGCAAGGCCACGACCGCGACACCGAAAACCGCGGCGCCTTCAGCGAAGCAGGGGATGGTGAAGCAATGAGTACCGACACAATCGTCAGGCTTCCGGACCAGGCCACGGCCCGGATTCCCAAGGTGAATTTTCTCAGCAAGGAAAACGGCCTGTTGAGCTGGCTGCTGACCGGCGATCACAAGCGCATTGCCACGCTCTATCTCATCTCGATTACATTCTTCTTCGCCGTGGGCGGGGCCCTGGCCGGCCTCATTCGACTTGAACTATTGACTCCGCAATCTGACCTGATGGCCGCGGACACTTACAACAAGGTGTTCACAATGCATGGCGTCATCATGGTGTTCCTGTTCCTGGTGCCGTCAGTTCCGGCTACGCTGGGTAACTTCCTCATGCCCATGATGATTGGCGCCAAGGATCTGGCCCTGCCCAAGGTCAACCTGTTGAGCTGGTATCTCTACATCATCGCCGGAATCATGATGCTCTTCACCATGGCGACGGGCGGCGTGGACACGGGCTGGACATTTACCGTTCCCCTCTCCACCCATTTTGTGAACACCAACGTGATCACGGCCGGACTTGCCGTATTTGTGGCCGGATTCAGTTCCGTATTCACCGGTCTGAATTTTATTGTTACCATCCACAAAATGCGCGCGCCGGGCATGACCTGGTTCCGTCTGCCGCTGTTTGTGTGGTCTAACTACGCGGCCAGCATTCTCATGGTCCTGGGCACACCGGTGCTCGCCATCACCCTGGTCCTGGTGGTTCTGGAACGCGGCTTCGGCATTGGCGTCTTTGACCCCGCCAAGGGCGGCGATCCAATCCTGTTTCAGCACCTATTCTGGTTCTACTCCCACCCGGCCGTTTACATCATGATTTTGCCCGGCATGGGAGTTATCTCCGAGGTGGTTTCCACCTTCAGCCGCAAGCGCGTCTTCGGTTACACCGCGGTAGCTTTCTCCTCGGTGGCCATCGCGGTCTTTGCCTTCTTTGTGTGGGAACATCACATGTTCATCATGGGCGTGTCCAACTACTCCACGCTGGTGTTCTCGCTCCTGACCATGCTGGTGGCAGTGCCCTCGGCCATCAAGATATTCAACTGGTCGTTCACTCTCTACAAGGGTTCCATCACCTTTGAGACACCGATGCTCTACGCCTTCGGTTTCATGGGGTTGTTCACCATCGGCGGACTTACCGGCGTCTTTCTGGCATCCACCGGCACTGACATTCACCTTACCGAGACTTACTTCATCGTGGCCCACTTTCACTTTGTGATGGTGGGCGGAATGCTGATGGCGTTCCTATCCGGCATCCATTTCTGGTGGCCCAAGTGGACCGGCCGCATGTACCCGGAGAAGATTTCGCAGCTGGCCGCGTTGATGACATTTATCGGATTCAATTTCACCTTCTTCCCGCAGTTCATTCTGGGCACGCTGGGCATGCCGCGGCGCTACGCCGCTTACCCGCCGGAGTTCCAGGTGCTCAACGTATTCTCCACCGCCGGCGCAACCATCCTGGGTATCGGATACCTGCTTCCTATCCTGTATCTGACATGGTCGCTCAAGTACGGCGAGATCGCCGGGTCAAATCCGTGGCAGGCTACGGGGCTGGAGTGGCAGACCCAGTCCCCGCCGCTGACTGAGAACTTCCCTGAGATTCCGATTGTGGATCACGACGCCTACGACTACGAGTGGCTGGAGCGGAAGGAGAAAGAGGTAACCAGTGTCGGATAGCACCGTGACAGTATCGGGCGCGCATGGGGCGCACGAACATCCGCCGTACCAGCGCCATCATTTCGAGTCAATGGAGCAGCAGGTGGACGCCACCACCTTTGCCATGTGGCTGTTCCTGCTGACGGAAATCATGTTCTTCGGGGGCTTGTTCTGCTCCTACCTGATCTTCCGCAACTGGTATTACCCCGCGTTTGTTGAGGCCTCGCACCAGTTGAATCTGTTCTGGGGCACGCTCAACACGGGCGTGCTCATTACTTCAAGCTTCACCATGGCAATGGGCGTGTGGTGCTCTGAGATGCGCAAGAAGTCCGGCCTCGTGCTGTGCCTTGTGCTTACGTTTGTGCTCGGGCTGGTCTTCCTTGGCATCAAGTACATTGAATACTCAGAGAAATGGGAGAAGCACCACGTTCCCGGCTTCCACTACAGCATGAAGTCGTTCACTGACCCGGCGTCAGACAAGGAAGTGCACGACAAATACCCTGACGACAAGGCGCTGATGCCCGATATGGCGCGGCATACCGAACTCTACTTCTCGCTCTACTTTGCCATGACCGGCATGCACGCGCTGCACATGATCATCGGCATCTCCATTCTGGGATTCATGATCTTTCGCGCGCGCGCCGGTGCTTACACCACCGGCCACATCACGTTTGTTGAGAACTTCGGCCTTTACTGGCACTTTGTCGACATCATCTGGATATTCTTGTTCCCGCTGCTTTATCTGATAAGCAGGCACGCCTGAGGAGACTTGGCATGAGCACACCGAACGATCAGCATCACGGCACCGGGCACGACCACGGCCCCAGGGAGCAGGACGTTCACGATTCGGCGAACCATATTGTGGCGCCGCGAATTTACATTATTGTGGGCGCATTCCTGCTGGTGATGACCGGACTCACCGTTCTCGCGGCCACGTTCGATCTGGGCGCCTGGAACCCGGTGATTGCGCTGTTTATTGCCTGCGTGAAGGCCACCACCGTGGTGCTGTTCTTCATGCACGTCAAGTACAGCTCCAAGCTGACCAAGCTCACGGTTTTCTCCGGCCTGTTCCTGTTCCTGGTGCTGATCGGGCTCACGCTTTCTGACTACATGACGCGCGCGTGGGGACGGTGGTAGGGCAGGGGAATAAGGGAGTAGGGGAATAGGGGAATAGGGACGAGGGAGTAGGGGAATAAGGGGAATAAGGGATTTAGGGAATAAGCTGAAGGCCGCCTGCGGGCGGCCTTTCTTATTGCGCCTTGAAGAGGACGGTCCAGTTGGCGTTGGTGTGCGGCTCGATCACGTGCGGCTGCCAGCCTGAGGCGGGCTGAACTCCGGGCAGATACTTGGAGAGCGCATCGGTCAGGGAGGTCCAGCCAGGCATGCGCTCATCGAGGATCACCACGTTGGCCGGATCGGTCACCGCCATGCAGAGGAGCCCCGCCGCGCCGTTGTCGCACCGGAACGCTCCCACGCGCGTGATGCCGGTCCATTCCATGCGGACGGACCTCGATGTGCCATCGGTGAAATGGGCTGTGCGCTCAATTGCGTGACCATTCACTGCAATGGCGGCGTGGCGAAGCTCAATCCTGCGCTGGGTTGCGCCGGGTTCCTGCGCCGCCGGGGAATTGGCTGCCGGATTCTCCATCTGCGCGCAGCATATCATCGCGCAGGATGCTCGCAACAGGACCGCTCACTCGGTCTGTTCTTTTGGCGTTTCATTCCAGTGGCAAGCTTCCAGCGTGGTCGCTTCCGGCAAGCCGAATGGATTGTTTTCAAAATCATCAAGAGGGTAGGTCTCTAACAGGCATAGGAGTCCGCCAGCTTGAAAAAGCATGACGCCCACGAGTTTTCCATCGACACGCCCAAATGCGTCGGCAAGCGGGCGCTCTGGTGGCGGATCGGCAATTCGGAATTGCGTTGGAACTGTAAGGTCCACGGTCGGACAGCCGCAAGAGCATTTGCGGGTGACCCGTGCGTGATCAAGCTGCGGAATAAATGCAACAGCTGCTCGCGGGGCAAAGTCGCGGAGAAGACGCTCAGCAAGGGCTTTTTCTGCGGCGGACAAAGTCCGATCCTCATCGAGCGTGGTGGCGGGTTTGTTCCGACGAAAACGATCAAAGAGGCTCAAGGCTGGCTACCAAGGTCCATTGTTGAATATGTCAGCATAGATGCCGCGAAACCGACTCTGAGCTGTCACTCCGCCGCGCAGGAGTAATTCGCCGCATCGTCCGTGCTGCCCTTGCCCGAATACTTCGCCACCAGGGGATACGCGCACAGCGGATGCGTCCGCTCCCCGCGCTTGGCGACGATGCGATCCGGCGCAACTCCGTCCTCCACCCACTTCACGATCACCTGCATGTGGTCGAACTCGCTTGTGCCGGGGCCGCCCATGCAATGCTCCATCCCCGGAATCATGAACAGCCGGTAGAAGCCCGCCGTGTCCCCCATCTTCTGCTGCACGCTCTCAAAGTAGTCGATGCTGTTCAAGGGCGAGATCGCGGGATCGTTCCAGCCGTGATACTGGAGCAGCTTTCCGCCATGCTTTTTGAACGCGCTCAGGTCGGGATTGATCTGGTTGATCGCACCGCCCACCTTCGCGTCCGCCAGCGCCACGTCCTTGTCGAAGTCGAATGTCTTCCAATCCCACGTCGGCCCGCCGAAAACCAGGTTCGCGAGGCCGTTGAACATGATCATGTGCTGCGCGTTCGTCGGCGGAACCTGCGCGCCCGCAATCCACATCCCCCATCCCGCCTCGCCGCCCCGCATGGTCCCCGGAAAAATCTGTTGGCCCGTGCGCGGATTCTTCGCGCCGTCGTACACCTTCGCCAATCCCGCAATCTGCGGCGCGGTCAGGCACTGGTTGTCTTCGTCGCCCTTGCACAACAGTTTCTGGGGGTCGAAGTGGCACTGCCGCGGATCCTCCAGAACCCCATCCTTCACGCCATCCAGCGTGTCGCACTCAGCCAGCACCGCCGCGGTAATTGCCGGCAGCTTGGCCGGCGCAATCATCGTCGCCGGATCCTCGTGGATGGCCTGCGAGATCCAGTTCCCGCCAACCTGCAAATGCACAAAGTAGTTTGCCGGCGCGCCGGCGAGAATGCCGTCGTAATCGTCCGGGAAGCGCTGCGCCTCGCTCAGCCCCTGCCCGCCGCCCTCTGAGCAGCCGTTCCAGTAGGCGTGCTTCGCCGGCGCTCCGTAGTACGCCGCAATCAGCGCCTTGGCCTCCACCGTCATCAGGTGCACCGCGCGCCAGCCAAAATCAGTAATCTTCTCGGGATGCCCCAGCGCCCAGTTGCCGGTCACCGGCGATCCGGTGTGCCCGGTGTCGGTGCCCGCGGTTGCATAACCCGCCAGGAGCGCTCCGGCCATCGCCTCCTCAACAATCGACCCCGCCAGGCCGCCGTTACCCACCGCCTCCAGGCGCCCGTTCCAGCCCGACCCCGGCAGCCACACCTCAACCTTGATATCGGAGTCCGCCGTCGGCCGCAGCACCGCCGTCACGCGGCAAAACGCGGGCACATTCACCTTTCTCGCGCCCATAAACCCCTGCACCATCAGCGGCCCCGCCGGTACCGCCTGCGCTGCCGTAATCTCGCCGCCATCCATCTTAAGCGTGGCCAGTGACTCGCAGGTTGCAGGCGCCGCCGCGGCCCGCGCGCACACCAACGGCACAACGGCCGCCATAACCAGGACGACGCACGCCGCCTGAAGCGCTGAATTTCGATTCATTTTCATGCGATGGGAACCTTCCGGCGAAATTCTAGCAGGATGGAAACCGATCCATTCCGGAACCGAAAAGCCCGCGTCCGCTCCCCGCCCACATCATCCACTCTGCAGCGCAACGCCATCAAAGGAATACCTGCATGCAGGAGACAAACGCCATTCCCGCGGACCTGGCCGCGCAGTCCGCCGGCCCCCGCGTCCTGGTCCGCCGCGCCGGCCCGCCCCGCACCGGCGGCAAGTGCGTCGTTTACTGGATGCAACGCGCCCTCCGCATCTTCGACAATCCCGCCCTCGACGTCGCCATTGACGCGGCCAACACGCTCGGCCTGCCCGTCGTGGTCTACTTCTCCGTCATCCCCAATTACCCACACGCCAACCTCCGCCATTACCACTTCCTCCACCAGGCGCTGCGCGGTGCAGCCGCCGACGCGGCGGAACGTGGTGTCGGCTTCGTCGTCCGCCGCGCGCCGGGCAACTCGCTCGAAGCGTTTCTGGAAGAAGTACAGGCGGCCATGCTCATCGGCGACGAGAACCCCTGCCGCGAGCCCGAACGCTGGCGCCGCGTCCTCACCCGCCGCCTGCGCCTGCCCTTCTGGACCGTCGATGCCGACGTTGTGGTGCCCTCCCAGGTCTTCGGCCGCGACTACTTCCTCCTCCACCACTTCCGCCCCCACCTCCGGCGGGAGCTGCCCACGTACCTCATCGAGCCGCGCAACGAGAAACCTCTCCACGCCTGGCGCCCTCCGCGCGGCCTCGGCCAATGGGACCTCGCGCGCGACATCACAGAGGGCTTCGCGAAGCTTGACCGCAGCGTTCCCCCAGTCGACACCTTCACCGGCGGATCCCGCGCCGCCCTCGCGCGCCTGCACGCGTTTATGGCCAACGGCCTGGCCGCCTATGAAACTGCCCGCAACCACCCTGAGACAGCGGGAACAAGCGGCCTCTCGCCCTGGCTTCACTTCGGCAACATCTCGCCCATCCGCATCGCCCTGGCAGCCCGCGTTGCCGTCGCCGCCGGCCACGCTTCCGCCAGCGCCGCGGAGCGCTTCCTCGATCAGCTCATCGGCTGGCGCGAGCTCTCCGTGCTCTTCGTCCGCCACAACCCCGACTACGACAACTGGCGCTGCGCTGAGCCCTGGGCCCAACGCACGCTTCAGCATCACGCCTGCGACGCGCGCTCCTGGCGCTATACCCTGGAACAGCTTGAGCAGGCCCGCACTCACGACGAGCTTTGGAACGCCGCCCAGCGCCAGATGCTCTCCACCGGCTGGATGCACAATGTCCTGCGAATGTACTGGGCCAAAAAGATCATGGAGTGGACGCCCGACCCCGCCACCGCGTTCGACTGGGCCGTCATCCTCAATGACAAGTACCAGCTCGATGGCCGCGATCCCAACGGCTACGCAGGCATTGCCTGGGCCATCGTGGGCAAGCACGACCGCCCCTGGTTCGACCGCCCCGTCGTCGGCGTCGTCCGCCCCATGAGCGACTCCGGCATGCGCAGGAAGTTCAACGCCGCGGCCTACATCGCAAAGTATGAGCAACAGAGCGACTAAACGGGATGTGGGCTACATCACATCTGCCCGTGCCGCCATCGTCCTAAAATGGGCCACACTTTCCAGTTCGGGAACCGCCAAAGTTAGACGCTGCTAATTTTCGCCGCCCGCGCCTCTACTCCGCAGATCATGGCGGAGTGGAGGCTGGAACACGGTTCCGGAAGCGCCTGGCCATGAGAGATTGCAAGAAAACCTGCAAAAGACAGGTACCCGCACGTCGCGCCACCGGGCTCCTTTGCCGGACACTGAAGAAATCCTCGCCGCTTTTGGCGCTGACCGCGCTGGTTCTGGGGCTGGCGCTCAGCCCGCCGGCGGTCCGGGGTCAGGCCAAGCCTGCTGAAACACAAATAAAGGTGCCCCCCCGCGTCCGGGAGGCGCGGCGTTTCCTGGCGCGACACGGCGTGACCCGCCGTCGCGCAGCCGGCGTATGGAAGGCGCGGGCCGGCGCCATGGTCCAGCCCCAGGCATCGTCTGCCACCGCCAACTGGGAACCGCTGGGACCGTTTCAGGTAATCTCTCCCAACTACGGCCTGGTTACCGGGCGCATTTCGTCGCTGGCGATTGACCCGGCGGATCCTGCGGCAAACCGGCTTGTTGCCGGCACCACCGGCGGCGGCGTTTGGATCAGCCTGAATGCCGGTGCAGCCAGTGTCTCCAGCGTGGCCTTTGTGCCCCTGACGGATCGGCTGAATGCGCTGGCCGGGGCCAAAGACAGCTCCATCAGCATTGGCGCCGTCACCCTGCAGCCGGGCGGAACAAACGTGATTCTGGCCGGCACAGGCGATCCCAATGACGCCCTGGACTCCTATTACGGCGCGGGGCTGCTGCGCTCGGCGGACGGCGGCAACACCTGGACGCTGATTAAGGGTTCATCCGATGTGGCAGCCGGAATTGGCATCGTCGACGGATTCCTTGGGGAAGGATTCGCGGGATTTGCCTGGAGCACGGTCAATCCCCAGGTGGTGGTTGCAGCCGTTTCCCAGGCGGCTGAGGGTGAACTGGTGGACGCCGGCCTGCCGGGGTACAGCTACGCCGGGCTCTATTACTCCACTGACAGCGGAGCCACCTGGCACTTATCCGAGATTACCGACGGCAACGGGCAGGACGTGCAGGGCCCCGCGGACGCCTGGGCCGGCATCGATGGCAATGCGGCCACGGCCGTGGTCTGGAATCCGGTGCGCAACTTGTTTGTGGCGGCGGTCCGGTTCCACGGCTATTATCAGTCCCCCGACGGGATTACCTGGACACGCATGACCGCCCAGCCGGGGACAGGGCTCACCACCAAAAAGTGCCCTACCAACACTTCCGGTATCGGATCCACGGCGTGCCCAATCTTCCGCGGAGCTCTGGCAGTGAACCCGCTCACCGGCGACACCTTTGCCTGGACCGTGGATTTGAACAACCAGGATCAGGGTCTCTGGCAGGACGCGTGTTCATTGAACTCGGGCGCATGCAGCAGCCAGTCCATCCTCTTCGGCAGGCAGTGGGGCACCGCCCCGTTGCAGACCACCACCTGGCAAGGTGCGGCCACCATCCTGAACGGCGACTATAACCTGGCTCTGGCGGCTGTGCCCTCCGGCCAGGACACGCTGGTGCTGGCGGGCGCAAACGACCTGTGGGATTGCAGCCTCGCCATGGGATGCCAGTGGCGCAACACCACCAATTCCACTACCTGCATGAGCGCGCAGGTTGGCGAGTACCAGCACGCCATCGCATGGAGCACGGCCAATCCCCAGCAAATCTTTGTAGGCAACGACAGCGGCCTGTGGCGGTCGCTGGACGCCATCGGCGAGACAGGATCGGCGTGCTCTTCAAGCGACGCCTCGCACTGGCAGAACCTGAATGGCGCCCTCGGTTCGCTGGCCGAGGTTGAAGACCTGGCCGGCGTCGCGACCACGCCCTACACGCTCATGGCCGGGCTGGGAGCAAACGGTACCGCGGGCATCAAGGGAGCGCTTGGCCCGGTCCAGCAATGGCCTCAAATTCTGGGGGGCGAAGGCGGTCCCGTCGCCATCGATCCGGTCAATCCGGATAACTGGTATGCCAACAACGGCGCCGGCGTGTCCATCCACCTGTGCGCGCAGGTGGGGAGCTGCACGGTTGCGGATTTTGGCGCCCAGCCGGCGGTGACCCAGGCGGATGCCGGCAACGACGGGCTCACCATGACCGAGCCCGCGCCCTTCCTTGTGGATCCTGCCGATTCCTCGCAAATTCTGGTGGCTACTTGCCGGCTGTGGCAGGGCCCGGCCAATGGCAACGGCTGGACGGGCGCCAATGCGATTACACCCATTTTGGGTGGCGGCTCCGACTGCGGTTCGAGTCCGCAGATCCGCTCCCTGGCCGCGGCGGCGCTGTCCGGCGGCGGCGAGGTGGTCTACGTCGGCCTGTTCAGCCAGCCCAATGGCGGCGCCGGTATGCCGGGCCATGTTCTGGCCGTCACCATGGATGCGGGCGGAACGTGGTCCGGATGGAATGACCTTACCCTGAACCCGGTGGCCAACAGCAACGTGGGCTTCAACGCCTATAACCTGGATGTTTCAAGCCTCACCATCGATCCGCACGATGCCACCGGCCAGACCCTCTACGCAACCATCGCGGGAATTCCCAATCATGCTTTAGACGTCTCCACGATCTATCGAACCGCCGACGGCGGCGCGCATTGGGATTCGATTATGTCCAACCTGACGCACGCGCCGGCCAACGCGCTGGTGGTCGATCCGGTTGACGCCAACACCGTCTACGTTGGTACTGACGTTGGCGTATCCGCTACCCAACAGGTGGTCATGTGCGCTGACAACACCGTCAGTTGCTGGGCGGCGCACGGCAGCGGCCTTCCCGAGGCTCCGGTTACCTCTCTGCTGGCCATGCAGCCCTCGGCTGCCCTGAACGTGCTGGTGGCGGGGACGTACGGGCGCGGAATTTGGCAAATCCCGCTGCTTACCGCCGGCCAGCAACTTACCAGCGCAAAGGCGACGCCGTCTTCGTTGACCTTCGCGGATCAGGCCGAGGACACCACCAGCGCGGCACAGACCGTGACCCTTACCAACACCGGCGGCATCGCCCTCGTCCCCACGTCCATTGCGGCCAGCGGCGATTTTTCCGTAGCTGACCCGAATCACTGTGCGGGCGGCGCCATTGATTCCAGCCAGAGCTGTTCCATTGACGTAACCTTCTCACCTTCCGCTCTGGGGAGCAGGTCCGGCAGCTTGACCATCCAGGGGAATATCGCCGCCGGAAACATTACCGTCAGCTTGAGCGGAGTAGGCGCTACGCCTCCGCAGGTTACGCTCTCGCCGGGTTCGATCGATTTCGGCGCGGTGGAATCCGGTACTCAATCTCCGGCACAGCAGGTCACGGCTACCAATCGCGGCGGTGTCGCCTCGGGAATCTCCAGCCTGACGGTGACTGGGCCATTTACTCTAGCTGCCAACGATTGCGGCTCCGCGTTGCCGGCGACCTCCAATTGCCAAATCAGCTTGGAGTTCAGCCCGGCAACCGCGGGCGCTGCTTCCGGGACGCTGACCATGGTGGACGATGCCGGAACCCAGACGGTGCAACTCTCTGGTACCGGCACGGCGCCTCCCACGGACACTCTGGGCGTCACCTCGCTCGATTTTCCCTCCACTATCATCGGCGTCCCTTCTACGGCGCAGACCGTCACCCTGGCCAACACCGGCGGTAATCCCCTTACCTCCCTCTCTTTCAGCACCAGCGGGCCCTACCAGCAAACCAATAACTGCACCACCCAGCTCATCGGGGGACAGAGCTGCACCATCAGCGTGGTTTTCATCCCAACGGCTGCCGGGGCGCAGAATGGGACGCTTACCGTCTCTGACCTCCTGCACAACCAGGTTGTTGCTCTCCAGGGAACCGGTGTAATCGCTCCGGAGTTCACTGTTGCCCCTCCCAGCCTCAACTTCAGCACAACCCAGCCTGGCTCCACCAGCGCGCCGCAGACGCTTACCGTGACCAATTCAGGCGGGGCGCCGATGGCAGCTATCGCGTTTCAGATCACCGGATCGGGAGCGTCTGCCTTCTCCGCCGGTACAACCACCTGCGGAGCGGTGCTGGATGCGGGTGCCGCCTGCACGGTTCAGGTGACCTTTACCCCGGCTGCTACGGGCGCCATTTCCGCCAACCTCACCGTGACCACCTCGACTCGCGGGCCGAATAACAAGGCGATTGCCGCCACGGTTCCGCTGAATGGAAATGGAGCCGACCTGGGAACCCTGGTGGCCCAGCCGGCGCAGGTCAACTTCCCCACCACGGGGGTGGGCCAGACCAGCAATGCGGTCGCCATCACGCTGACCAATCAAAGCGCGATCAGGTCCTTTGACAATCTCAGCCTGGCGGCTTCCGCCGGTTTCCAGGTCACCAGCAACGCCTGCCCGGCATCGCTGGCTGAAGGCCACAACTGTACGGTGCAGCTCGATTTTTCGCCCACAGCCGCCGGACCGCAAACGGGCACACTTACCGTCTCCTCTTCCACACTCACCGCGCCCGTGGTTGTGCCGCTCTCCGGCACCGGTTTCGATTACACGCAGAGCGTCACCGGATCGGCTTCCCAAACCGTCTCCAGCGGCCAAACCGCCACCTTCCCACTTACAATTACGCCGGAGGGGACGTCCGCAACCTTCACATTCCAATGTGGTTCTCTACCGCAGTATGCTTCCTGCAGCTTTAATCCGGCTGCGCTTTCAGTAGCCGCAAACACCAGCGGGACGGAGGCGGTGCACATTGCCACCTCAGAAACCACGGTGGCGGAGAAGCGGCCGGGCGGCTTCCTGGGGGCGGCGCCGGCGGTTCTGGCTTGCGGAGGGCTGCTGCTGTGGCCCCTGTTGCGGCGGCGCAGGGGAGCATGGATCCTGCTGATTCTCTTGGCGATTTCTGCCATGGCGACGGGACTGGGATGCAGCGGCTCAGGGGGCGGCGGCGGCGGCAAGGTGACCACGCTCAGCACCCCGGCGGGGACCTACACCATCTCTGTGACGACGAGCTCAAGCGGGGTGCAGCACGCGGTGACGCTGACGCTGGTGGTGGATTAAGCGCGGTTGTGCCAGATCTCATGCAGCGGAAAAAGTGATGTAAATCACAAAAACGGGCGGACAAATGAGGGCCAAATGTCTCGCGGGGGCGAGACATTTGGCCCCATTTGTCTCGCGCACGCGAGACAAAACGATGCAAATGTCCGGGGCATGGCGCAGCCAGAAAGGCCGATCCCGGCTCCGCATCCTTTAACCCGCGGGCGGCCGGAAGTGGCTGCAATCGCCAGCCGCTATACTTGATTTTCGGACAAGCGGAATCCCATCGATCTGGAGTGTGGAATGGCGGCCAGGGTTACGGTTGTGGACGTGGAGCGCGTGGCGGAGTTGGCGCATCTGGAGCTGGCGCCGGAGGAGAAGCCGCAGATGGTAGCCGATCTGAATGCCATCCTCAATTACGTTGCAGAGCTGAATGAGCTTGATACAACGGGAGTTGCGCCGTTGGCTCAGATCACTGAGCTGGAAGGCTCAGGCGGCGCAAACGACCTGCGGCCCGATGCGCTCAGGCCCTCGCTGGACCGATATGCCGTGATGCAACAAGCTCCCGAGAGCGACGGGCGGTTCTTCAAGGTGCCGAAGGTGATTGAGAGATAGGGACTAAGGGACTCGGGACCAGGGACCAGGGACCAGGGACTAGGGACTTAGGGACTAGGGACCAGCTAACAGCAAACAGCTGACAGCTAATAGATTGGGATCATTGAGGTTATCGGCGGAGATGATGACATCCGGGACATTGGTGG
>Ga0265339_10000651_pt1 | contig 26858 bp, 22 predicted proteins | sample 4CB219metaG_FD_202085 | JGI IMG/M metagenome (GOLD analysis project Ga0265339, IMG submission 202085) | Rhizosphere microbial communities from Carex aquatilis grown in University of Washington, Seatle, WA, United States - 4-CB2-19 metaG | ecosystem: Host-associated > Plants > Roots >... | reverse complement strand
CGAGGATGTGGACCGATTCGTTCCCGCCGGGCGACGTGTACGTGGGCCGCGATATGGGCGGACGCCGCACCACGCCGAGCATGGCGGACATCGCGCACTACGCTGCCGGCACCGGTGACCTGCACGCGTGGAACGATCGCGATTCGCGGTTCGGCGGCCCGGTCGCGCCGGCCCTGCTCTATCATTCCGAGGTCTACCGCGATCTGGGGTGGTACCTGCCGAATCTGATCGGCAACCTGCACGCCAAGCAGGAATGGGATTTGTTTGCCCCATTGTTGGTCGGCGAGGCGGTGCGCACGCGCTCGACTGTGGTCAGCCGCTATCGCAAGCGCGACCGCGACTACGTCGTGAACGAAATCGTGATCACCGATGACGACGGTCGCTGGCTGCAGCGCAGCCGCACGCATCAGAGTTTCCTTGCCGAGACGCCGTCGGACGATGTCGTGCTCGACAAGAGCCGCGAACGGCGTCCCGACCGGCGCTTCGACATCGAGCCGGGCGGCGAGCTGCTGCCGGCCTTTCGGCGCGTGGTGACGCTCGCCATGTGCGAGGCCTTTTCCGGCCCGGTGCGCAATTATCACACGGACCGCGAGATGGCGCGCGCGCTCGGATTTCCCGATGTCGTCGTGCAGGGAATGCTCTCGATCTGCTTGATCTCGGAGCTGATGACTCGCTCCTTCGGCGCGAGCTGGCTCGCCGGCGGCCAGATGCAGATCAGTTTGGTCAACGTGCTGTGGGGCGAAGAGGCGGTGACGACCGGCGGCACGGCCCGAGTGCCGCAACGAGAGGGCAGCGCTTGGCGCGTACCGGTCAATGTCTGGTGTGCAAAGGACGACGGCACCAAGACGATCGTCGGCAGCGCATCGGCACGGCGCTGACGTTGTCAGCCGGCGCCGGCCAAAATTGACTTGCACATCCCTCGCCTTTAGAGTCGCGGGTCACCATTGCCGAGAGGACGGGTACCTATGTCGCGCGTGCTGCATGCATTGATGTCGTTGAGCCTGCTGGCGCTAGCGCCTGCCATGGCGCAGGCGGGCTGGATCATCGATTGGAGCACGACGGCGCTGGCGCAGAAGGGCGACCGCATGCCCACGCAGCAATCCGTCCAATACATCTCCGACAATCGCGTCCGCATGCAGCAGCCGGAAATCACGACGATCACCGATTTTACGCAAGACCGCTTCACCTTGATCAACTCGACCAAGCGTTATTTCTGGAGCGGCAGCGTCGACGACTACGTCAAGGAGATGAGTGCGCAGCGCGCCGAAGCGATGGCCCAGCGCGCCGGCAAGCTGCCAATTCCCGAGGCAAAGAAGGAAGAGGCTAGAAAGGCCGACGCCGAGCACAAGCGCACGCTGCAGCCGACCGTCCTGCCGCCCATCTCGTTGGCGAGTGCCGGGCCGGGCGAGAAGATCGCAGGCTACGACACCGAGAAGTACGAAGCGCGCGTCGACGGCGACCTGTTCCAGGAGATCTGGCTGGCGCCGTCGCTGAAGCTGGGCAGCGATCTCGATACCGCGCGTTTCCTCGCCCAGCAGCAGAAAACCGGCGCGGCGATGATGGGAAAAGCCGCCAAGCAGTACAACGCCCTTTATAATGACGCCGAGTATCGCGATCTGCTGGCGAAGGGCTTCGTACTGAAGACCATCACACATCATCTCGCCGGCAGCTACGAGCGCGTCGCCACGTCCGTGAAGCAAGCGGATGTTGCCGCGTCTGAGTTCGCGCCGCCGGACGACTACCGCAAAGTTCGATTGGCGGATTTGTTCGACCCGCCACCGACCGCCGCCCCGCGTTCCACGACCCCGCCGGTGCCGCGGCCGCCGACCAAGCTGAAGAAGCCCTAGGCCGCGCGCCGGCCGTTTCCGCCGAGGCCGGACATGTCGTCAGGGCGTCCGCCCATCACCGCCTTCGTCTTCTCGACGCGGATCTTCAGGTCCTTCAGGACCTGCAGGTCCGCTTGCATGCGGTTGAGCGAATCGACCAGGCGAGAGACCTCCTGCAGTGCCGGATCGAGATCCTCCAACGCCACCGCCTCGAGGCCACGCTCGAGCTGCTTGAACATGTTGACGAGCGAGCCTGTGTCGGTCACTCCGGCCTGCGACAAACGGTTCTGCATCTTTCCGTAGAAGACCAGTAAGTCGTTTGCCTGCTTGCGCAGATCTTCCATCGCCTCTCACCTCCCAGCCGCCTGACGCGGTCGAGACGGACTGGTGAGCGAAAATCGTGCCCCGGGCGGGGTGCTGTGAGACCTTCCCGTCCGAGAGCGCGATCCCAGCGCAAGTGACGAGGCAGCGGCACCTTGGTGACGCAGCGTGTGATAGCTGCTGCGTCAACCGACGGAATCTGTCACTCCGGCTCGTCGCCGAAGTGGGCGCGCGCGATGCGCTCCTTCAGATACTCCAGCGTGCCGAGGTCTTCGATGATGTCGCCGCCGGTATCGTAGAAGAAGATCTCGCCTTCCTTGTTTCGCCCCACTGCGACCAACCAATCGAGCTCATCCCGATCCTTCAGCAAGTAATTGATGGTCTGCGACACGCCTCGACCAGGAATAATCGTAATCTTGGGCGCCAAGGTTTTGGGCTGTTTCGCCATCAGATCCTACACGTCACGGGATTGGCGGTTCGTCAGACCTGGCGACGCCGCGCGCGGCGCCGCGGCGGAATAGTCGGGGCGTGACGCCGCGCGGACGATACACCCGGCACTGGACCCTCGCAAGTCAGTCTTAGGCTGACGACGGTTTCGATGTGGTACGTGTGCGGGAACAAATCGATCGGTTGAACGCGTTCGACACGGTACGCGGGGCTGAGCGCGCGCAGGTCGCGCGCCAACGTCGCCGGATCGCACGAAACATAGACGATCCGTTGCGGCCGCAGCCGGAGCAGCGCCGGCATGCAGCCGGCCGCCCCGGCGCGCGGCGGGTCGAGCACGACGGCGTCGAACTGTTCCGCGCCATCCGCAAGCCGGGCGACGACGCGTTCCGCGCGCTCAGCGATCACACGCATGGACGGTCCGCTCTCGCCGGCGGCACTGGAGCGCGCGTCGGCGGCTGCCTCGCGATCCTCCTCGACCGAGGTCACCACGGCACCGCGCCGCCGCAGCGGCAATGAGAAGTTGCCGGCGCCGGCGTACAAGTCGAGCACGCGCAGGCCGGGCCGCGGATCGACAGCCGTCACCACGGTCGCGACCAGGGCGCGATTGCCCAGCGGGTTCACTTGCGTGAACCCGGGCGCCCGCACGGTCAGCTCGGGCCCGTCCTCGCCTTCGAGCTTCGTCCGTATCGCCCCCCAGCTGCGTCGCCAACCGCGACCGCGTAGCGCCATCCCCGAGACGTTCGGAAACTCCGCTAGCCAGGTCTCGATGCGCGCCGCATCGGCCTCCGCGAATGGGCCCTCGACTTCGGCGGCGACCACGACGCGGGCGGATTGCGCGGCGATGGCATTCAATTCGATGCGCCGCAGTTGCGAGGTCAGCGCCGACACCAGCGCTGCTGCTGCGGGAATCGCCGCATTCACTGACGGCTCGGCCAGCAAGCAATGGTCAATCGGAACCACGCTATGCGAGGCAGCGGCGAGCAAGCCCACCGCGCCGCCATCGACGCGCAACTTGATCCGGCGCCGATAGCCCAGCTGGCGCGGCGACGGAAGCACGGCATCGATCGGCGCCGCCTCCAAGCGAGCAATGCGCCGCAGTTGCTCGCGAACGACGGCCGATTTCGCTGCCAACTGTGCCGCGTAGTCGAGGTGCTGCCAGGGACAGCCGCCACAACGCGGCAGATAGGGACACGGGGTCGGCCGGCGCGCCGGCGAAGGTCGCAGCACAGCGACGACATCGGCGAACGCGAATCGGTCACGCGACTCGCGTATCCGCACTTCCACGAGCTCGTCAGGAGCGGCGCCGCGCACGAACAGCACCTTGCCGTCCAGCCGTGCGACGGCGTGCGGACCGTACGCCATCTCGTGGGTCGTCACCTGCACGCGGTCATCGATCTCGGGGGCGCTCACGTGCTGAACTAGAGCATGTCTGCAAGCGCAACTCATCCGGCGACCTAGGTCGCGGCGCGACGTGGTGCTATGGCTTCCCCTCTCATGCAGCCCCGACCGATCCGCCATCGACGCGCGCGGCGGGCCGATTTCGGTGCGCTGAGCGAGTTGCTCAACGCCGCCGGTGTCCGCGCGCCGTCCGACGATCGACGTGGGCGCAGCCGCTTCCGCCGCGTCGTCGCCGACCTCGGTGCCGACCTCTACGTCGCCACCATCGACGATGTGCTGTGCGGCGCCGTGCACGCGACGTACGTCCGCCAGCTGACCGCCGAGCCTTCCGCAACCATCGAGCTGCTCATCGTCGCGCCCGACGCGCGCCGACGCGGCGTCGGCGCCTCGCTGTTCGGCCTGATCGTGGGCCGCGCGCAGCGGCGTGCGTGCCGCACGATCACGCTCCGCGCTGTCGTGCCGGCAGCGGCGGGCGCCTTCTTTTCACATCTTGGGTGGCGCGTCGCGGGGACGCAGCTACTGTTTGACCTGACGGCGAGCGCCGACTAAGGCGCGCGCGGATTTCCCAGATGGCGCAGCTCCAAAAGGCGATCGCACAACTCATGGAGGGCCGCCAGGAGCGGCCACCGGTTGAGCCTGACGTCGGCGATTCGGCTGACCTGCCAACGCACCCGCGCGCGCGCGTCGGCGCAGACGAGGTGGGACCGGCGCAGGTATTTGCCGAGACGCTGCTGGCGAAGGTGCCGGACGAATACGGTGTCGGCTTCAGCCCGAGTTGGTCGGCCGCCATGGCGGCCGGGGCATTCGCCTTCTTTCGCGATCGGCGCGGAGCAGACTTGGCCGTGCGAGTCTTCACACCGCGCGTGGAGCGCGATGAATGGACCACATCCTGCACGGTCATCGAGACCGCGTTGGATGATCGTCCGTTCATCGTCGACACCGTCACTACGCTGATCGCTGCGCTGGGCGGCGAAGTGCGCCTCCTGCTGCACCCGTTGTTCAGCGTCGAGCGCGGAGCCGATGGCACGTTGCGCGCTCTGGCGCCCGCCGGCAGCGAGGCGGAGCGCGAGTCGTTCTTGCACGTCGAGGTGGCCAATCTTTCGGCGCCAGCCGCGCTGCAGGAATTGCTCACCGAGCGCCTGCAGGCGCTCATCGCCGTCACCGGCGACGAGCCGGCGATGCGCGCACGGCTCGTCGAGGCGGCGGCGCAGCTGCGTGAACGCCAGCTCCCTCCGCCGTGGGACGACGAGCGCGAAGAGTCGGCCGCATGGATCGAGAGCCTCACGCCGGGCCGCTTCCTCGTTCTCGGCTACCGCGAATACGACATCGCTCCGTCCGGCGACGCGACGCGAGCCGGCGTGCGCGCAGCGAGCGGCCTGGGGTTGCTGCGCGACTCGGCGCGCTCGCATTGGTCGGCGCCTTCGCCGCTTGCGCCGGAGCGCGTGCAGCATCTGGCCGCGTCACCGCTGCTGCTGGTCTCCAAGACCGCGGCGCGCAGCCCGATCCATCGCCATGTGTCGATGGACGACCTCGCGATCAAAGAGGTGGACGCGGGCGGTGCGGTGATCGGCGTGCGGCGCTGGCTCGGCCTGTTCAGCAGCGAGATGTTCGGCGATCCAGCGAGCCAGACGCCACTACTGCGGCGGCGCCTCGATGCCGTGCTGGCGCACGAGGGTGTCGCAGCCGACTCGCACGATGGCCGTGAGCTGATCGCGCTGTTCGACAGCTTCCCGCGCGAAGAGTTGCTGGCCAGTCGGGTCGACGACCTGGTCGCCGCCATCGACGCGATTGCGGCAGCGGACGCCACGGCTCAGCCCGATGTGCGGGTGCGCGCCGACGCGCACAATCGCGGCCAGTTCGTTCTCGTCATGCTGCCGCGCGCGCGCTTCTCGACCGACCTGCAGGCGCGCGTGAGCGGTGCGGTTGAACAGGCGCTGGGCGGCCCGCTTCTGCTCTCGCACGTGGCGCTCGACGAACGCGCGGTGGCGCGGCTGCACTTCCATGTGCTCGGCGGCGAGCGGGCCGAAGCCGACCCGCTCGCCGCGCTGCGCAGTGCATTGGGGGATTTGCTTCGCACCTGGGAGGACGGGCTGCGCGACGCGCTCTCCGCCGACGCGCCGCCGGCGGAGAGCACGCGGCTGATCGCCCGCTACGCGCGGGCGCTGCCCGCGACGTACAAGGCCGCAACGGAACCCGCCGAAGCTGCCGGCGACGTGCGCGCCATTGAACGACTGCTCGCCAGCGGCCGCGAACAGATCGAACTGATCCCGTCGGCGACGGCTGCGCCCTCCACGATCAAGCTATTCGTCGCCGACGTGTCGCTCGCCCTCAGCGATTTCGTACCGGTGCTCGAACATCTCGGACTGCGCGTACTCGACCAGGACATCGTCACCGTCGCGCTGCCGGATCGACGCATCGTCTTGCACCGCTTCTCGATCGAGCCCGCGCCTCGTGAACGCGAGACTGCGGTCTTGGACGCGCAGCTGATATCGGCGTTGCGCGCCGTGCGCGCTGGGCTCGCGGCAGACGATGCGCTCAACGCATTGGTGACGGCCGCCGGCGTCTACTGGCAGAACGTCGGAGTTCTGCGGGCGTATGTCGACTACGGCCACCAAAGCGGGATCGGGGCTCGTCAGACGATCATCGATGCACTGGTCAGCAACCCTGCGGTCGCGCGCGCGCTCGCTGCGTGGTTCGCGGCGAAATTCAATCCGGCGATCGGCCCCGCCAATCCGGTGCAACGTCTCAACGGGATCGTGGCGGCGGCTGAACGCGAGTGCTCGGCTGCGCTGGCGGCCGTCCCGACCCTGGCACACGACCGCCTGTTGCGCGCCGTCGCCGCCGTGGTCGCGGCGACCGTGCGCACGAATGCGTACGCGGTCGAACCGCCGGCGGCGCTGGCGATGAAGCTCGACGCGACGCTGCTGCCGCACGTGCCGGCACCGGCGCCGGCGCGGGAAACATGGGTGCACGGGCTCGGGCTACAGGGCATCCACTTGCGCGCAGGCCTCATCGCGCGCGGCGGCATTCGCCTCTCCGATCGCGCCGACGACTTTCGTGCCGAGATCTTGGCTCTGATGCGCACGCAGGTGGTGAAGAACGCGATCATCGTTCCGACCGGGGCAAAGGGCGGCTTTGTCATGACGGGCCCGCACACTGGGGGGGCGAGCGACGAAGCGCGCGCTCAGCACGCCTATGGCGCGTTCATCGACGCGCTGCTCTCGATTGCCGACAATCGCGAGCGCGGCGGTGTCGTGCCGCCGCGCCATGTCGTGCGCTACGACGGCGACGACCCCTATCTCGTGGTCGCGGCCGACAAGGGCACAACCGCGTTCTCCGATCTCGCCAATCGACTCGCCGCGGACCATCGCTTCTGGCTCGCCGACGCCTTCGCCTCGGGCGGCAGCCTTGGCTACGACCACAAACGATTGGCCATCACGGCGCGCGGAGCATGGGAATCCGCGCGGCAGCACTTCCGCGAGCTCGGACGCGACATCGACCGCGACGCCGTCAGCGTGGTCGGCATCGGCGACATGAGCGGTGATGTCTTCGGCAACGGTCTGCTGCGCTCGCGCCACTTGCGCCTGGTCGCCGCCTTCGACCATCGGCATGTCTTCCTCGATCCCCTGCCCGACCCGGAACGCGCGCTGCGTGAGCGCGAGCGTCTCTTCGCGCTGCCGCATTCCTCCTGGGCCGACTATGCGCCGAGTGCGTTCGGACCCGGCGGTGGCGTGTTTCCGCGCGGCGCCAAATCGATCTCGTTGACCCCCGAAATGCGCCGCATGCTCGGCATCGACGAAGCGGCCCCATCGGGAGAAGCCGTCGTCCGCGCGGTGCTGCGCCTGCCGGTCGACCTGCTGTGGAACGGTGGTATCGGCACGTACATCAAGGCCAGCCACGAAACACACCGCGACGCCGGGGATTCGGCCAACGACGCTGTGCGCATCGATGCGAGGGAAGTCCGCGCCACCGTCACCGTCGAAGGCGGAAACCTTGGCTTCACGCCGGCGGCGCGCGTCGAGTACGCGCTGGCCGGCGGGCGTATCAATAGCGATGCGATCGACAACTCCGCCGGCGTCGACTGCTCCGATCATGAAGTGAACATCAAGATCGCCCTGCAATCGTCCGCCGACGCCACCGACGTGTCGGCGGCGGCTCGCGCGCGCTTGCTGGCGGAGTTGGCCGAGCCCGTGTGCCAGATGGTCCTGGCCCACAATCGGAGCCAGGTCCGTGCGATCACACACGACCAGCTCCGCTCGCGCACGCATCTCGCACCATTTCGCGATCTGTTGGCGATTCTCGAGAGCGAAGCCGGCCTCGATCGCCAGGCCGCGCAGTTGCCAACCCGTGAGGCGCTGCGCCTGCGCCGCGGGGTCTATCTCGGCCTGACTCGGCCGGAGCTCGCGATGTTGTTGGCGGCGACCAAGCTCGACCTGCGCCGCCGACTCCTGCCGTCGGGCTTGATCGACGATCCGGCACTCGAGCCGCTGCTGCTCAGCTATTTCCCGCCGCCGTTCGCCGCCGCGCACGCCGCCGCGATTCGCCGGCACCCGCTGCGTCGAGACATCGTCGCCCTGAGCCTCACCAACCAGTTGATCGACACGATGGGCATGACGTTCCTCGTGCGCGTCGTCCGCGACAGCGGCGCCGATGTACTCGATGTGGTCGCCGCCTGGATCGCGGCGCAGCGTCTGACGGACGCTGGCGCCATCCACGCGGCGCTCATGGAGACACATGAGCGGGTGAGCGAAACGGCAGCGCAGCACGCCGCGCTACTGCTGGCCGACGGACTGGAACGCGCTACAACCTGGCTCGTGGCGACCTCAGCCGGCGGCCGGCCGCTGGCGGCGACCGTCGCCGAGTTGCACGCCCCGCTCGCCGACCTGCGTGCCGCGTGGAACGAGGCCCTCTCGCCGGCACGGCGCGAGGCGCGCATGGAGGATATCGCGGTGCTGGCCGGGCTCGGCCTCCCCGAGCCACTGGCGGCGCGGCTGGCCGCGCTGGCGGATCTGGATCACATGCTCGAGATTGCCGACTTGGCACGGAGCGCAGATGTACCTGTCGCATTGGCCGCAGCAGCGTACCTCCAACTTGGACCGCCCCTGGGGCTCGATTGGCTCCGACAGACCCTCCCCGGCAGTCTGGCCGGCGAAGACCGCTGGGAGCCGCGCGCCGCGGCGGGCTTGCTCGAGGAACTGCGCCGGGCGCGGCGAGCGATCGCCAACGCGGTGTTGTCCAGTCACCGACCGGACAGACCAATAGACGACACTGTGGCCACCTACATTGAGGGGCACCGTGGGCATATGGACACGGTGGCCGAGCTGATTGGCGATCTCACCGTTGCCGCCCGGCCGTCGTTACCCGCTTTGCTGGTGGTTCTGCACGAGCTCGAACGTCTCGCGCGTGGCGTACCTAGTCGCCCATGGCAATAAACCGCGGTTGACGTGATAATGTTGCACGCCTATTCGGCGGCAGACGAGTGCGATTGTGAGTGTGACGGTAAGGATTCTCGGCTCGGGTGACGCTTTCAACGCGCACGCCCGCTGCCACGCCAGTTATTTGGTAGTCGCCCCATCGGCGACAGTGATGCTCGATTGCGGACCCTCCGTCTTGCTCGCGATGCATCGGGATGGGATCTCCGTCGAGGCGATCGACGCCATCTTCCTCAGCCATTTGCACGGTGACCACTTTGCCGGCCTTCCGTTCCTGTTCTTGGCGTGGATCTTCGATACGCCGCGTAGCCGTCCCCTGACCATCGTCGGCCCGCCCGGCACAGAGGCCCGCGTCCACGAGCTTTTCCGCGCCATGTATCGCGACGTGTCGCAGCGGGTGCTCGCGTTCCCCGTGCACTACATCGAGGTCGCCGGCGGCAGTCGTACATCGGTCGGCGGGGTCGCCCTGCTACCGTTCGCCGTGCCGCATCAGCCGACCGAAGTGTCGCTCGGTTACCGGCTGGAAGTGGACGGCAAAGTCATTCTCTATTCGGGTGACACGGGATGGACCGAAGCGTTGGTCACCCACTCGCAGGGAACAGATCTCTTCATCTGCGAGTGCTGTTTCTACGAGACGCGCGTCGATTTTCATCTCGACTATCCGCGCATCGTCGAGCAGCGCGGACGTTTTGGCTGTCGGCGCCTGGTGCTTTCGCATCTCGGTCGCGAGGTGCTGGCGCATCGCGACGAGGTCGCCGAGCAGCTCGCCAGCGACGGGTTGCTGATCGAGGTCTGACGCGCGCGCAGGCCCGCGCTAGCGGGGTCGGCGTCTTGCCGCTTGTTGCGGCGTCAAGACCAGAGACGTCTTCTCGCGTTCCTGCACTTGCTCGGTTGCGGCTTGGAAGAAGTACGCCAGGCTGGCACGCACCAGCTGATTGCAGAACGGAACGTCGTGCGGCGCGATCGCGCCAGCGAGCGCTTGGCCGACGGCAACAGATTGCGCGGCCGCCGCCGGACGGCGCGCGGCGGCAAAGTACACTGCCTGTTCCTGCATGCGGCGCGCCCACGACGCGCGATGCTCTTCCCCGAACAGGCCGTCGACGGCCTGCCCGATGATGGTCTCGAAGCGCTCCTGTTGCTGCGCCTCGTTAAGCACCAGCGGGCTGTCGCGCACGCTGGCGAGTTCTTCGAGGAATGGCTGCAACTCTTCAATGGGCCGGAACCAGGTGCGCATTTCGGGCTCGCGCAGCAGCTCGTCCGATTGCGCCAACCACGCAGGCGCGTCCGGCGGGGTCACGGCTGGCGGCAACGGAGTCGCTGGGCGCTCGATGGGAACCGGAAGGCGGCTGAGCTGTGCACGCAGCGCCGGGTAGTCGCCGTCCATGCGCCCGCCGCGTGCACGCGCCCAGTCGAAGGCGCGGCGGACGAGAAAATCGGCGTAGTGCCAGTCGACCGCCTGTAGGCGCACCTCGTGGTTACGTTCCAATTCGCCGCGTAACTCCTTCAAGGCTTTCCGCGTCACCGCATGGAGCGCGACCTCGCGCAGACCTTCCGGATCGTTGATCACCGCCAACCAGTGCAGGGCGCCGCCGGGCTGCGGCTTCACCATCCACACGAGTTGGTCGCCGCGCCCATCGAGCGGCGACACATAGCCTTCGATCGGCGCGGCAAGCAGCGGGCCAGGCGCTGGCGTCGCCATCGGAGCAGCCGATGCGACGCCGCGCTGTGTCAGTCGGTAACGGGCGCGTTTGACCTCACGCCGCACGTGTTTGTCGGTGGCCGTCCGCTCGAGCGCATCGAGCGCGCCGGCGCTGGCGTCGGTTGCTATCGCGCCGAGGCGATGCGCGATGGCGACGTCGGCAGCTGGATTGCGACCCGAGAGGCGGGCCAACGCATCGACGTCGTGCATCTCACCGGCACCCCACTCCGCCAGCAGGCGTTCGCCGATCGACTGCAGGTCGTCAGGGTTTGGCTTCGCCATCGGGGGCAGCCGCAGGCGCCGGCGCTGCCGCGGAAACGCTCTTGGCGGGCAAACTCGCGAGCTTCGACGTCACCTGGTCATGCAACCAATGCGGATCCCACCACTCGACCGGATCGACATGATGGCCACGCAGCATGATCGAGAAGTGCAAGTGGTCGCCGCCGGCGAGCCCGGTCTCGCCGGTCTGCCCGATCGTCTCGGCCTCTTTGACCGTCTGACCTTCCTTCACGGCGATCGTGCTCAGATGGCCGTACACCGAAGCCACGCCGAGGCCGTGATCGATCACCACACAGTTGCCGTAGATCCCATTGTATCCCGCGAACACGACGACCCCATCCTGCGCCGCTTCGACGGGCGCGTTCTTGAGCGACGCGAGGTCGTAGCCGAGGTGGGTCTGTCGATCGATGGTCTCACCCTTGTAAATGTAGACCCGGCGATCGGCGAAGGCGCTCATGGGCGCAGCGTTTGACTGGCGATGAAAAACGCCGCTCCACAGCGGCTCGGGGGCGGAGTGCTGCGTCGCTGCATCGAGTCGCGCTTCCGACTCGTGACGGACGTCGCGATTGACGGTCAGGTACCCCTCTTTCAGATCGACCGGAACCGGCTTGCCGACCTTCGACAGAATTTCCGGCACCTTGCGCTGCAGGAACGCGTCGTCGATGGCCATCTGGCGCTCCGGGAACTTGCGGTCCTTGATCGAAACGGGCAGCGCCACCTCGGTTACGTTGCCGGCCGCATCGACCGCGCGCAGCACCGGTCGCGCCTGTACGGACAGATCCTGCGGAACCGCGAAGAGTGCAATCACGGCGTCGGGATCGGCGAAGTATCCGCGCACGGCCGGGAAGGCGTAGCGATCGACGACCACCTGCACATCGGTCGCATCGTCGCTGACGCGCGCCAGCGCTAGGCCTACGCCGCCCAGTCGGAGATTGTGCTGCGTCGTAAGCAAATCGACGCGGGGTGGGGTGGAGTCGATGGTCACGTTGCGCGTCGCCACCGCGCCACGCGTGCCGCCGAGCAGATGCCACGCATAGGTATCGGCCGCGACCTCAAGCGTGGCGGGCCCTTCTGCGACGCCGGCTTGTTTCAGATCGGATTCGTAGTGGATCTGCTTTTCATGCACCGGCGAAGCATCGAGCGGGAACTCTTCGCGATAGAGCGACACCGTTTGCCCGCCGCTGTTCAAGCGCACTTCGACCCAGCGCAGCGGTGGACGCCCGCGGCTGGTCACCGTCACGTCGCCGGTGGCGACGCGGCCGAGGCGGTCCGTCGGTGACGCAAACGCGACTTCGGGTGGCCCCGGCTCGAGCTTAAGCCACCATACCGCACCGCCGGCGAGGACGATCAGTGCGACGACCGCCAACCACCCCGCTCTCACCGCTCGTCACCCCATCCACCCATGCGCGGACGGTTCCCGATGCGAGTTGGCAAGTCAAGGCGCAGGCCGATCACCTTGCCTTGCTACACTGAACCCTTTAAGCAGCTCGCTTGCATGAGCGCCGCGCGCATCACTCCAGCTGCCGGCCGGCTCGGCGTGCTCATGCCCGGCCTGGGGGCCGTGAGCACGACACTGGTCGCCGGCGTCGAGCTCGTTCGCAAAGGGCTCGCCCAACCGATCGGTTCGCTGACGCAGCTCGGCACGATTCGGCTCGGCAAGCGCACGGACAACCGGACACCGCTGATCCGCGACTTCGTGCCGCTTGCCGGGCTCAACGATCTCGTCTTCGGCGCGTGGGATATCTTCCCCGACTCCTGCTACCAAAGCGCTCTCAAAGCCGGCGTGGTCGAGCCCAGGCAGCTGGACCAAGTGCGCGACGAGCTCGAAGCGCTGACCCCGTTTTCGGCGGCGTTCGATCCCGCTTTCGTCAAACGGCTCAACGGACCGCACGTCAAGCGCGGCGCCTCCAAGATGGCGTTGGCCGAACAGATCATGGCCGACATCGAGACGTTCCGCAGCCGCAGCGGCGCCGAGCGATTGGTCATGATTTGGTGCGGCAGCACGGAGAGCTTCCTGCGGCCCGAAGGCGTGCACAGCACGCTGGCCGCGTTCGAGGAGGGCTTGCGGACCAGTCATCCGTCGATCGCGCCGAGCATGCTGTACGCGTACGCGGCGTTGAAGATGAGGATCCCGTTCGCCAATGGCGCACCAAATCTGACAGCGGACATCGGCGCGCTGGGCGAGCTCGCCAATGCCAACCAGGTGCCAATCTGCGGCAAAGATTTCAAAACCGGCCAAACCTTAATGAAGACGATCATCGCGCCGGGTCTGAAAGCGCGCATGCTCGGGCTGCACGGCTGGTTTTCGACCAACATCCTCGGTAATCGCGACGGCGAGGTACTGGACGAGCCCTCCTCCTTCAAAACCAAAGAGGAGAGCAAGCTGTCAGTGCTCGACGTGATCCTGCGCAAGGACCTGCACCCCGAGCTGTATGGCGACTACGTGCATCGGGTCAGCATCCACTACTACCCGCCGCGCGGCGACAATAAGGAAGGGTGGGACAACATCGATGTCTTCGGGTGGCTCGGCTACCCGATGCAGATCAAGATCAACTTCCTGTGCCGCGACTCGATCCTGGCCGCCCCCCTGGTGCTCGACCTGGCGTTATTCCTCGATCTGGCGCAGCGCGCCGGGATGCATGGCGTACAAGAGTGGCTGTCGTTCTACTTCAAGAGCCCCCAGACCGCCCCGGGTCTCTACCCTGAGCACGACCTCTTCATTCAACTCATGAAGCTGAAGAACACCTTGCGACACCTCCGCGGCGAAGAGATGATCACCCACCTTGGGCTCGAGTATTACGATTGAGGCGCCCGACTGCGGGTGCGATGAGCCGCACGGCGTACCTGGAGCAGAAATTTTCACTTGCTTTCCCAAGTCGGCCTTGACTCAACCACGGGCCGCGTCTACAACTCGGAGGCCCGGTAAGATCTCCTGTGGGCCTCTCCACCCGGATGACGACCGCTGGTCACTTCCCCGTATTTTACGTTTGGTGCCTGTCCCGTTGACGCGGCTGCGTGCGCATCTGCATCGGTTTGGGTACGCCTCGTCGCGACCGGGTCAGCATGGCCTGGCGATCAGTTAGAACGGGATTCGAGCAGGTGAAAACTATGCAGCGCAATCGTTCCCACGCGAAGCCGCGCAAGCTGGCGGATGACAGCAAGGCGCACGGACGGCCGTTCGACGAAATGGGCGAACGGATAGGTCAGAGTGAAGCGGGGACCGAAGAGATTGACGGCGTCATCTCTATGCTCGGCGAGATCGACGTCGAAAGCGTCGAGTCGCTGGCCGAGGCCAGTCTCGGGAAAGAAGTCCCCGAGAAAGAGGCTGAGTGGTCGGAAGACGAGCGGGAGGAGCGGCCGCCGACCCCGGCCGCCGCCGCCAGTGCCAGTTTTGCGGAGGATACGTCGGACCCGGTCCGCATGTATCTGCAGGAGATCGGCGCCGTCTCGCTGCTCAGTCGCGAGCAAGAGGTCGAGATCGCCAAGCAGATCGAGGAAGGCGAGAAACAGGTCCGCGAGAACGTTCTCAACCACTCATTCCTGATCAACTACCTGTTGGAATTGGCGGATCGCATCAAGGCCGGCGAATTGAGCGAGCGCGAGTTGCAGGACGAAGAGGCGCTGGACGATTCACAGGCCCAGGAAGAGCCCGCCGAAGAGGCCAGCGCCAGCGATGGCGTGATCCTCAAGACGCTGGAGAAACTGCGCAAGCTGTCGGTGGAGCGTACGCAGGCTCACGAAGCCGTGCGGCGGCTGAAGGCACCGACGCCGGCCGCGCAGCGAAAGGTTGCCGGGGTCGAGCAGCGGGTACGACGTGTCCTCGACGAGTTGCAACTCGGACGACGGCACATCACGACAGTGGTCGAAAAGCTGAAGAAAGCCGATCGGGTGCTCGATCGCCAGCAGGACATCATCATCGCGATCGAGCGCAAGACGCGCCAGACCGCCGCGCAGGTGCTGCGCTTGGCGCCGAAGATCAAGGGCGAAGACAACCGCGCAGCGTCGACTGCGGCGCGGCAGATCCGCCTCGGCGTCGAAGAAGCTCGCCGGGTGGTCGACGACCTGAAGGCCGCGCGCAAGCAGGTCAGCGACCTCGAAGCTGAACTCGGGATGGGACGTGAGCAGCTCGGCCAGACGCTGCGCATCATCCGCCAAGGCGAATACAAAGCGCAGGACGGCCAGAAGCGTCTGATCGAAGCCAACCTGCGCCTCGTCGTGAGCATCGCCAAGCGGTACACCAACCGCGGCCTCGGCTTCCTGGATTTGGTGCAGGAGGGCAACATTGGCCTCATGCGCGCCGTCGAGAAGTTCGAGTATCAGCGTGGCTACAAGTTCTCGACCTATGCGACGTGGTGGATCCGGCAATCCGTGAGCCGTGCCATCGCCGATCAGGCACGCACCATCCGTATTCCCGTGCACATGATCGAAACGATCAACAAGGTCGTTCGTTCGTCGCGCTATCTGGTGCAGCAGCTCGGCCGCGAACCGACGCCGGAAGAGATCGCGCTCAAGATGGAGATGCCGCTCGACAAGGTGCGCAACGTGCTGCGCATCGTGAAGGAGCCGGTATCGCTCGAAACGCCGATCGGCGACGAGGAAGAGAGCTCGTTGGGGGATTTCGTCGAGGATCGACAGACCGTGTCGCCTGCCGACGCGGCCGTCTATACCAGCCTGGAGGAGCAGACGCGCAAAGTGTTGGCGACGTTGACGCCGCGCGAGGAACAGATTCTGCGCATGCGCTTCGGGATCGGCGAAAAGTCGGACTACACCTTGGAAGAGGTCGGCCAGCGCTTCGCCGTCACGCGCGAGCGCATTCGGCAGATCGAGGCCAAGGCGTTGCGCAAATTGCGACATCCAAGTCGCGCCCGGTCGATCGAGTCGTTCGTCGGTAACTGACCGTGTTGCGGGCCGATCGGGGAGTGGTGGGGAAGAAGGAGGAGGCCCAATGTTGAAAGCGGATCTGGAAGACGAGTTGCGTCGCTGGCGCGCCAATCGAGCGCGCAAGCAGACGACGACGACAGCCGTGCCGAACGACCGCCGTACCGTGCGTGTCAACGGCCAGGAAGTCGTTGTCGTCACCAAGCCGAAGCGGTCTGCGGTCGTCGGCTGACAGACACGCCGGTTCAGCGTTGACATAGCGTCGCGCTGCGCCCTACGTTCGATCCATGCGTCGTTTCGCTTCCTGGATCGCTGTCGCCGCCGCCGTGAGTGGTGCTTGTTTCGCTCAGCCGGCTCATGCCGCGCGGCCGACCTGCGACGACTTGCTGTCGGCGGTCGCGACGGGCCGCAGCCGCCCGCAGGTTGCACAGGAATTCAATACGACCGAAGCGCATATCAGCGCATGCGAAGCGCTCGCCAAGAACCAGGAACGGCAAGTCGCTAGACGCGAACGGTTCGAGTCGCGTCGTATCGACCGCGGCCTGCCGCTCGACGAGTAGACGCCATCCTGCCTTGCCTGACTTGGGCGGGGCGCGTATCTTTTTGTCTGATGTCGTGGCGTGTCGCGCTGGTAGCGCTTTCCGTCTTGACTGGCGTCCTCGCGGCGAGTCCCTCGCGAGCCGATAGTGTCCGCTACCTGCTCACCGCCGAGAGTCGGCTGACGACGTATTGCGCCGCCTGCGATCCGACGACCACCCGGACCGAACCACTGCGTGGCGCCTTCGATTTGAGCGTCCTGCCGGGCGTCGACTACGCCGTCGAAGCGGTCACCGGCGTCCACTGGGAAACCGATACCGTGAAGATTGCGGGCAGTGGATTCATCCAACGCCTCGGCGACGTCGGCCTCACCATGGTGCTCGATAGCCGCTTGAACGGAGTCCCTATCCTGTTGACCAGCGGCCGCCGACAGCACGTGCCCCCCGGCGAGATCCGCCTCCATTTGACCTCACCACACGGCGGCCAGAGCGGCTTCACGGTCGCGCTCGTCGCGATTCCCGTTCCGCCGTCGTCTCCCGATGCCGATGGCGACGGGGTCGTCGACGCCGCGGATAGTTGCCCCGCCACCGCCAACGCGAATCAAAGCGACGCAGACGGCGATGGCATCGGCGACGCGTGCGACCGTTGTCCCGATACCGCGGCCGACACCCCAGTGCTCGGCGACGGATGCTCGATCGAGCAAAGTTGCCCCTGTCAGGGGCCGTCGACCGGCGAAGAGTGGGCGGACCAGGGCAGCTATGTGCAGTGCGTCGCGCGAACATTGCGACAGCTCCGACTGCGAGGGCAGATCGAGAAGAACGAGATCCGCAAGCTGCTACAAGGCGCCGTGCGCTCCAGTTGCGGGCGCCGCATCTTGGCGATGGGTTGAGTGCCCGGCTAGCGAGAGTACCCGTGGGTCGACTGCACTGCAGACGCGGTCGCGTTGTTCAGATACGCCAGGACACCGGGAGCGTCGAAGTAGGCGAAGCAGTACATCGCCGCCGCTCCCAGCACTAGTCCGTAGAAGAACTCACGCACCGCGTCGCCTCATACGGTCGCGATTATAGGCCCAGGGAGATCCCTGGCAACGGCGAATCGGACATCGCGGAGCGTTCCCAGACGACCGCCGGAATCCCCGACCAGCCGACGCTCGTTCTACGGGAAGATCACGGTCGACTCGCGACCGCCTTCTAGGAACGGCTCGTTGGCCGTCGTGTGCAGCGTGTTGCTCTGACCGCTAAACCGGTCGACCACCAGGCCAATTAACGGCGACGACACGCCGCGCACCACCAGATGCGCGCTATCGGTGCCCAGCGTCGACTTGCTGAGCGTGCTCAACTTAGAGAACGGTTGGCTAGCGATGCACGTGAAGCGATACGAGGAGGAGAACACCTGCTCGAACTCGTTGACGATCGCCAACTGCACAGTCGTTTGCGTCGGCATCTGCGTCAGCAGGTCTTCGGCGCAGGTTACGGTGATCAGCTCGCTGACTGGCCCGCCGCTCTGCCGCGTCAGCACCGCGAAGTGCAGGCGATCGGGACATTCCTCGTAGGTGAACCCGTCCAAGTTGATCACGCCGTCATAGGCACCGGGCGTCAACCGTTGGAAGCCGATCGCATCGTAGCCGACCGTCTCGCCGGTCGTGCGCTCGTACACCAGTGCACGCCCCTGCAGGGCGTTGTGTGCGCTGAGCTCCGGTCGGTCGGCGGCGACGGCGCATTTCAACTCGCCGACCCCGTCGAACGGTGGCACCGAGGAGAAGGCAAGCGGGTTGCTCGCGCCGTCGTACGCCAACCAGGACAACGGCTGATTTGCCGTGAGGCGAAGGAAGAATCCGACTTCCACGCAATCCGCTTGGCGCACATAGAAGCACTGCAGCTGAATGTCCTGGGCCGACATGTTCATCAGCTCGATGCGCGTGTCTTGCGTGGCGGTCGAGACGATGTACGGCAACACGATGTAGGCGGAGGCGAGCTTCTGCGCCGGCGGCGCCCCCGGCGCAAGATCAAACGCGATCTGGCCGTCGTTTGAGGTCGTCGGAATCGGCGTTGCGGTCGGGCGCGGAGTGTAGGTGCGCGTCGCCGTGCGGGTCAGCGTCGGCGTCCGCGTGTCCGTCGGCTGCCGCGTCGCGGTGACGGTGCGCGAAGGGGTGATGGTCACCGTCGGCGACTGCGTCGCGCTCGGCGTGCGAGTCCTCGTCTCCGTCTTGGTGCTCGATGCGGTGCGCGTGACGGTCGGGTTCGGCGCCGTCGTACGCGTCCGCGTCGGTGCGGCCGTCGGCGTCTTGTTGCCAAACGGCGACAAGCGCCATGAATCGAGCGCTCCGCCGACCGCTTTCAACACAGCGCTCCAATCGACGCCGAGCGTCGTGGGCGCAGCGAGAGCCGGTTGCGCCAGCACCAGCGCCGAGAGCATCGCCGCAACCGCAACCCGCCTCATGGGAGAAGTATCTCCGCCGAACGGCCGCCGCGCAGTGCCGGCTCATTGCCAGCCGTGCCGCGCGCCCCGTCCGGAGTCACGAAGCGGTCGATCAGCATCGCCAACACCGGCGTCTGCACGCCGCGGACGATGACGTGCCCCGTCTCGGATCCCAACGTCGCGCGCGTAAACGCCTGATTGATCTGGCGCAACGTGCGGCGCGTGTTGCACGTCACCGTGATCGCGGCCGACAGCTGCTGTTCGAATTCGTTGATCACCAAGAACTGCACGACCGTTGGCGTCTGCGTCAGATTCGCCAGATCCTCGCTGCACGGCGCCAGCACGATCTCGCTCTCCGTCAACGGGTTCCCCGTCTCGCTCGAGAGAAAGAGGAAGTGTTGCTCGTCCGGACACTGCGCATAGGTGGCCCCGTCGAGCTCGACATCGGTGTCGAACGGGCCTTCGGAAACGCGCTGGATCCCGACGGCACTATACCCGATCGTCTGACCGTCGGAGCCGAACACGGCGGCGCGCCCCTGAATCGCGTTGTAGTCGTCGAGCGATTCTTGACCGGGCTGCGGCACGACGAAGCATTTCATCTCACCGCTGGTGCCGAAGAACGGCGGAATGGCGGTGACGCTGGAGCTGAACAAGCCTGCGCTCGCCAGCCACGACATAGGCTGATTCGGGGTCAGCTGGATGAGGAAGTCGATCTCACTACAACTCGACGCCGGAACGAACAGGCAGTGAAGGTTGACCGGATGCCGGGAAAGGTTCACCAGCTCGAGGCGCGTGTCAGTTGTCGCGCCGCCGCCCTCGACCGAGATCAACGGGTAGATCAAGATGGCCGACGGCAGCCGCTGCGCGGGCGCATCGGCATGGGCAATTGTCGCCCAGCCAAAGCTGACCGCTAACAGCAGCGCGGCAGCGGCGCGCCATCGTCCGTTCGTCGGCATAGATTCCGGGCGCATAGTAGGGAGGCAAACGGGTTAAATCAAGCAAAAAACCGGTGGCGGTCAGCTCGCCAGAAAGTATTGAATTCCATGATCTTTACATCAGCCGCCAGTGTGGATCGCTACTGTTCCGCCTGTGGCGCCGAGTGGTCGCTCGCAGAGCGTTCGCAGATGATCAAACGTCGGTGCAGGCAGTGCGGCAGCAGTGCGTACCGCAACCCGGCCGTCGGTGTCGCGGTGATCCTGCGCGATGCCGCCACGGTCTTGCTGGCACGGCGGGCGCGCGGCGCCCGCGCTGGGCTGTGGTGCGTTCCGTGTGGCTACGTCGAGTGGGACGAAGACGTCCGCGTCGCCGCGCGGCGCGAGTTGCACGAGGAGACCGGGCTGACGGTCGCGCTCGGCGAGGTCGTCGCCGTGCATTCAAATTTTCATGATCGCGCGCGGCAAACCGTGGGCATCTGGTTCGCGGGGCGCGTCGTCGCGGGCGACGCGCATCCGGGCGACGATGTCGACGCGCTCGCGTACTTCGCCCTCGATAGACCGCCGCCACTGGCGTTTCCCACCGATGCGCTGGTGCTCGCGCAGCTGCGCGCTGAGCCCCGAATATCTTGACTTGGCGGGACCTTTCGGCACACATATCGCCGGTTCTTTGGCCGCGCCCTCGGCACCCGCCTGCGCGGCGCCGGGCACGCCACATCCCACGACGAACGCACATTCCGGATCTTTTGAGGAGGACACATGGCAGGATTGCTCGAGGGCAAGGTTGCGATCATTACCGGCGCGGGCCGCGGCATCGGTCGTGAAGAGGCATTGTTGATGGCGAAGGAAGGCGCCAAGATCGTGGTCAACGATCTCGGCGCACACTTCGACGGCACCGGCGGCGCGGACAAGCATCCGGCGCAGGAAGTGGTCGAAGAGATCAAGGCCGCCGGTGGCGAGGCGGTGACCAACGGCGAGAGCGTCGCCGACTTCAAAGGGGCCAAGCGCATCGTGGAGAGCGCACTTGACCACTTCGGCAAGCTCAACATCGTCGTCAACAACGCCGGCATCCTGCGCGACCGCATGATCTTCAACATGGGCGAGGAAGATTGGGATGCGGTCATCGGCGTGCATCTCAAGGGCTCGTTCAACATGAGCCGTCACGCCTGCGAGTACTGGCGCGAGGAGCACAAGAAGGGCAACGTGCTGAACGGCCGCATCGTCAACACCGCGTCCGACGCCGGCTTGCTCGGCAACGTCGGCCAGTCCAACTACGGCGCCGCCAAGGCCGCGCTGGCGTTGATGGCGATCGTGATGGACGCCGAGATGCAGAAGTACGGCGTGTGCTGCAACGCCATCGCGCCCGTCGCGCGCACGCGCTTGACGGTCGAGGCGACGCCGTCGACCGCAGCGTTCATGGGCAAGAAGGTCGAGGAAGGCAAGTTCGACGTTTTCGATCCGCGCAACATCGCACCGCTGGTCGCCTGGCTGTCGAGCGACGATGCCAAGGATTCGCATGGCGAGGTGTTCCGCGTCGGCGGCGGCACCGTGTGGCTGATGCAGGGCTGGCACTCGGTCGGCAAAGTGTCGCAGCGCGCCCTCTGGGATGCCGCCAAGTTGGGCGAGAAGCTCAAGACCGAGTTGGCCAAGGGCATCACTGCAAAAGAGAACATCGGCGCCATCATGGCCGAGGCGCTGAGCTCCTGAACAGCGCTTGTCCGCTTCGTCGAACGGGGCCGGCGCGCATCGCCGGCCCCGCCCGTCTCTGCCCGTGACCCCGCGCACGATCCTCATCGTCTGCCACGCCAACACCAGCCGCAGCGTCATCGCGCAGGCGCTGTTGCAGCGCATGTTGCGCGAGCGCGCGCTCGATGCGCACTGGCGCGTCGCCTCAGGTGGTATCGCGCCGTACGCGCGCAGCGGCGCGCTGGTCTCGCTCGACGCGGTGCTGGTCCTGCGCGACGAAGGCATCGACCTGCCGCGCGACAGCGTCGCCACCGATCTCAAGCGCGAGCGCCATCTCATCAGCGAAGCCGATCTCATCCTGGCCATGACCGACGAGCAGATCCGGATGCTGCGCAGCGGTTGGCCCGAAGCCGCCGACAAGCCGATCTATACGCTGAAGGCCTTCGCCGGCGGCGGCGGCGACATCGCGGACCCCGCCGGGCGCGACGAATCGGTCTTCGCCGCCTGTCGCGACGAGATCAAAGCGTGTCTGGAGCGCGCCATCCGTCGTCTCGACTGATGGCGCCGGGCGGCGTGGGGTCGGAACCGGCGCGCCGGATGTTTTCCGCGCCGCGGCCTACGGTGACGATCGATCGCAGCGGGACGCGCTCGCCGGGATCTGCTTGAGCGAGCGTCCGCCGCTCGGCGATATCCACCACTTCTTCAACCACGCGTTCTGCAGAGCGTCGCAGCCCACCCGTGTGCCGACGGCATCGTGCGGCTGCGTTGGGCGCCGAAATCCCGATTGCCCGCACACGCGCCTGCGCGCGTCGAGGACGACGCCCCGGCGCAGCTCGAGCACGAACTGATTCGAAGGCGCGGCCATGTTGCGTGTCTCTGGCGTAGCGCAGTGCGCCACTCATTTGGCCGACGCCGGCGTCGAGCTCGTCTCCAGCCGGCGCAGATTCTCGCGGTACAACGCGTTGTCCGGTTCGCGTTCCAGCGCACGCCGCAAGGCCGCGATCGCAGCGGCGCGATCGCCCATCAGAAAGGCCACGTTGGCGCGATACTGCTGCACCAACGCCAACTGCGGAGCCAGTCGCTCGGCCTCGTCTACGCGCCGCATGGCGCTTGCATAGTCACCGCGACGCGCCAACTCGCTCGCTTCGTCGGCCAGCGCCACCGCTTGCTGTACGTCCGCGTCGCGTGGCGTCGGGCCCGCGTTTATTGCGTGCAGACGCTCCAGCGCTTGGCGCGACGGCTCGTACTGCGGGTTGTAGCGCAGCGCTTCGCGATAGTCGGCGATGGCATCGTCGGCCTTGCCTTGCCGCTCATGAATGACGCCGCGATTGTGGTAGCTCTCGGGATTGAGCGGCGACAGCGCCGCCGCTTGGTCGAGTTGCGCCAGCGCCGCGTCGAATTTGCCCAGCGCCCCCAACGCGCCGGCATAGCTGGCGCGCAACGCCCCCTCGTCCGGATGGGCCGCGACCAATGCCGCGAACGCGGCGGAGGCGTCCTCGAAACGGCCCTGCTCGAACAACACCGCAGCGAGATTGCGATCGCCCTTCGGCGACTCCGCGTTGAGATAGCCGAGCGCGCGCAAGCGTTCAAGGATGGCGGGATCGGCGGATGCGTCGGTGCCGAGCGCCGCGGTGACGCCCACGCCGTCCTCGTAGCTCGCCACTGTGCGCGGCGGATCGGCCAGCGTCAGTGCGTCGGTCAGCACGCGGCCGGTCATATCGCGCGGTGGCGGCACGCCGCTCAGCGCCAGCACCGTCGGGGCGATGTCAAGCAGCGTCGGGCGCTGGAGCGTCACCCCGGCGCGCACGGCGCGGCCGTAGAAATAGAGCACGCCTTCGTCGCGATGCGATCGCTCGCTGACGCGACGCATGTCGCGGGTGACGCTCGGATCGTCGGGCAGGGCGCCGAGCGTAAAGCCGTGGTCGGAGAGCACGACGAGCGTCGTGCGTTCATCCATCAGACGCATCGCGTCGCCGACCAGACGATCGGCGTACACGTACATCGCCTCGACGGCGTCGCCGTACAGTCGCTGCTGTTCGGCGAGCTCGCCGACGAGCCCGTGCGCGCGGAACAGATGGCCGAACAGATGCGCCGTAGAGTCGGTCGCTTCGATATAGGTCATCAGCAAGTCGGGGCGCTCGCTGCGCCACAGGTCCGCGGCGATGGCGTCGTAACTCTGCGCCGTCGCCAGTGCCCATTTGAAATGGCCGAGCGGGTCGGCGAAATCGAACGGGCGCTGTAGATCGGCTGCGCTGACGTGCACGAACGGCGCAACGTCGGCGAGTTGCAAATCGTCCGGTCGCTTGACCAGGGCCGCGATGCGCGGCGCCAACGCCGCGGGATAGACGCTCGCCGCGCGCTCGCCGCCGCCGCGCACGCCTTCGTCGAACAGGAAGTGGTAGCACGTGTGGTCGCTGACGATCGCACCGTGCACGGACTCCGCCGGCCAGGTCGCCCACCAGCCGACGACGGCCACGCGCTTGCCTGCGTCGGAGAGGATGTTCCACAGCGCCTTCACGTGGCGCATCTGGCTGGTGACTGGCAGCTGCTCGCCGGTCGTCGCATTGACCGCCACGAAGTGTCCGATGTGATGCTGATCGGGCGTCTTGCCCGTTGCGATCGTCGTCCAGATGATCGGGCTCAGCAGCGGACGACTACTCAGCAAACGCCCGTAGGCGCCGCGCGCGCGCAGCAAGCGCAGATTCGGCAGCTTGCCTTCGCCGGCGAGCACATCGACCGTGTCCGGATCGAGTCCGTCGAGCCCGAGCATGATGACGCGTCCGGGCACGGGCGCGCGCGTGCAGCCCGCCGCCAGGCACGCGGCGAGGACAATACCGAGCAGCCAGCGCATCACGCTCAGCTAGGCGCGGCGGTTTGGCGCCGTCAATCAGCGCGCGCCGCCGGCGCGGGCCCGAGCGCCGATTCCAGCGCGACGAGGTTGCGGCGCAACGGCACGCTCTGCGGCGCGCGCGCGACCGCGGCGCGCTGCGCCACGACGGCGTCGGACACGTCGCCCTGCAGATAATACATGTTGGCGAGATCGCGATAGGGCCGGGCGGCGCCCTCGTCGAGCCACGCGGCGGCTTGCAGCAGCAGCACCGCGTCCTCGACGTGTCCGCGTTCGAACAGGTTGCGCGCGACCGCGCAGCGGCGGCGGGTTACCGCGCGCGGTCGACCGGGCCGCAGCGACGGCGGCGGCGGCAATGCCAGCGCGCGCTGCCGCATGCCCTCGATATCCGCGTCCCCCGGCCGCAGCGCCAACGCGTGTTCTGCCGCGAGCTGGGCGTTGCTGGCTTGGCCGGCCGCGAGCGCGATCTGCGCCAAGGCGATCCACGCCACCGCCTCGGCCGGATCGCGGCGCGTCACCCGCAGGTACACCCGCGCGGCGCGAAACGGCTTGCCTATCTCGCTCCAATGCGCGCCGCGCGCCAGCAGCGCCAGGATCTCCGGCGATGCGACGCGCGTCGGCGCACGCATCGTCGCGGCATAGGCGAGCCCGGCAAGTGCGAAGCCGATCAGTCCGATGACGGCGAGACGACGCGACATGCCGCGCTAGTGCGCATCTGAACGCCAGCGATCGACGCGGTCGGCGATCGGCTTCACCAGCCAATGGCCACGGCCGAGCAACGCGACGCCGGCGATGAGCAGCGGAATTCCCGGAATCACCGGCAACAGGATGCCGAGCACCCCCGCGACCAGCAGCAAGACGCCGAGCACGACGCGTCCGGCTTGCCAGAGCGCTCCCAAGCGTGTGCGCACCGCAGCCCAGGATTCGTCGCCCTCACCCGGCTCGGTATCGCTGTCCGGCTGCTGTTCCGACATCGCCACTCGCGCTCTCCAGCGAAGTGTGCCTCATCGCACGGCACTCGTCGACGCAGATCCCGCACTTCCTTGTAACGTGCGCGCCGGACGCGCCTGGCGAGGCGGCAACTGGCAACTCGGCAGTGGAGTCATCTCACCAACGATCAGCGCGCACCCGCCACGAGCTCGACCGGCGCCGCGTCCATGAGCCGGATCACAGCTTGGCGATGACTTCATCGCCAAATCGGTTGAGGCGCTCGACGAGCGCGGCCTCGCTGGGAATGCTCATCCACGCGGGGATGAGGCGCGTCACGCCGAGATCGGCGAAGCGCCGCACGACGTCGAGGGTCAGCGCGCCGCGCGGCGTGACGCTGATGTGCAATTCGCCCAACGCGGACGGCCGACTGTGCGCCGCGCGCGCCGCGCGCAGCCCCGCGATGCACGCCGCGGTCTCATCGAGATCCAACGCGAAACCGTACCAACCGTTGGCATGCGTGAGGGCGCGCCCGAAGGCTTGCGGCGACCGACCGCCGATGACGATGGGCGGGTGCGGCCGCTGCACCGGGCGCGGTTGCGCATCGATTCCGGCGAAGCTGACGAAGCGCCCCGCGTAACTGGGATGCTCCATCGTCCACAGCGCCAGCATGGCCTCCAAGTACTCGAGGGCCCGCGCCCCCTTGTCGCTGAACGGCGCCCCGAGCGCGTCGAATTCGGCTTTCAGGTAGCCGATGCCGAGACCGAAGATCAGCCGGCCATCGGACACGACATCGACGCTGGCCAGCTCTTTGGCCAATACCGCCGGGTTGCGCTGCGGCAAGATGATGATGCCGGTTCCGAGCCGCAGACGTTTCGTCGCCGTGGCCGCGACGGCCAGGGCGACCGCCGGATCGAGCATTGGCGTCTGCGGCGCCACCGGCGACGGCGGCACCTGTGGATCGGGCAGCACGACGTGCTCGCCGGTCCATACCGATTCGAATCCGGCCGCCTCCGCCAGGCGCGCGACGCGTGCCACCGCCAACCCGCTGGCGCACGGACCCATGTTGATGCCGAACAATCCGAACAGCACGTCCGCCTCCTTGCGCAGCGGGTAGTACGGCGGCGCCGCAATCAATCGCAAGAGCTCATGTTGTTGGGTTGGCAGGTCTTTGCCGCACGCCGGCAGACGTGTAGGCTCCCCTCGCAGCGCCGCTGCGGTGCCGCCTCC
>Ga0265339_10000644_pt1 | contig 26938 bp, 17 predicted proteins | sample 4CB219metaG_FD_202085 | JGI IMG/M metagenome (GOLD analysis project Ga0265339, IMG submission 202085) | Rhizosphere microbial communities from Carex aquatilis grown in University of Washington, Seatle, WA, United States - 4-CB2-19 metaG | ecosystem: Host-associated > Plants > Roots >... | reverse complement strand
AGCGGCAACGCCGGCAACACCACACCGCGCCCCCATCGACGTTCACGCTGCAACCACGCGCCGTCCATCCACAACACCGCCAGCGCCAGTGCGACGAACAGCACGACGCCGTCTGGCCGCGTCATCATCAACGCCACCGCACACCCGCTCGCGGCCCCGAGTGACCACGCATGGCGCCGCGGGTCGAGCGCCACCGCGCAGACCGCCGCGATGGTGAAGCACGTCACCATCGGCGTCTCCATGCCGGAGAAAAACCAGAGGTTGTACGACCAGTGATAGGCGAGTGGGATCACTGCCAGCGGCGCGGCCCACAGCCCGGCGGCCCACAAGCCGATGCCGAGCGCGATCAGCAGGCCGAACGACGCGAGCCACAACCCGACCGCGACGCGGTGCATGAAGGGCAGGGGATCCGCCGCGCCATTCGCGAGCGGCACCGTGGCGAGCGCCGTCCACAGAAAGTTGGTGTAGCCCTCGACGGGCTCGCCGGCGTTGTACACCCAGCCGTCGCCGCGCACGGCGTTGCGCGCGTAGCGGAAGCTCACATACGCGTCGTCTTGGACCCAGCGCTGCTCCCACCAGGCCGGAAACTGCACCGCCAGCACCCAGCCAATCAGCGCCAGCTGCGCCAGCAGCAACAGGCGCACGGCGACGGGGCGTTCCATATCCCGCCCTTATGTGGTTCGCCCGCCCATGTGGAAACGCAGGCGCGGCGCCGCTGCTGGTTTGGTGATGTCGCCGCCCGGCGGCGCGGAACGACCTACGCGGCGCTCGGAGCCCCAGCAGAACGCAAGGCCACGTAGGCCGGCGGCGAGCTCAGGCCGAGGTGCTCACGCGCGGTGGCGAGTGGCTGGTTCAACAGCTGCTCCCAATCGGCCGCCGGCAACCAGGCAGCACGGCGGCCGCGACGGTAGCCATCGCGAATCACGTGCCGCGTCGCGCCGCCATCTCCGCCAGCCTTGAGCCAGGCGACGGCGACGATGAAGCCGACGCCGCGGTTGTGCGTCTGCGCGAAGCTGAACGACAGCAGGGCCGCCTCGCCGACCAAATCGCGCCCGTAACCGGTGACCACGTGCCACAGGTCGTGCATGTCGCGCAGGCGATCGCCGAACAAGCGGCGCTCCGCGTCGAGGTCGGTACGGCGTGTGGCCGCGCTCGCATCGGCCAGGCCCTGACCGGTGATCTGCTCGCGTTGTGTGAATTCCGCGTACGTCCGGCCGAGACTCCCGACGGGCAGCGACAGCAAGTGCTGGCGATCGTCCAGCGTCGCGAGCAGATTGCGCCGTTCGGCAAGAATGCGCCCGCCGCTGGCGCTGCGGCGGAAGCGCTGGAAGGTGCGCTCGCCGCTGTTGCCGGACAGCGCATCGATGACATCGAAGACGCGCGCCGTGTCGTCGGGATCGTTGATCAAGGCGCGGATGGCGCGCAGCGCGCGCAACGGCTGGATGCGCTTGCGTGGCCTCGTCGTCGTGTGCTCCATCGCTCACCTCCTGGCGCCGGTGCCGATCACGAACTACTTACAGGGCTGTCAGTAGATCACTACATACAGGACTGTCAACAGTGAAGACGCGGAAAACCCCGGTGCGACGGCGGCGCACGGCCGAAGAGGCGCGCCACGAGATCCTCGCCGCGGCGCAACGGCGCCTGGCCGAGGGTGGGCCGGAGGCGATTCGCCTGCAGGATATCGCGCGCGACCTCGGTATCGCGCATCCGACCATCTTGCACCACTTCGAGAATCGCGAAGGGTTGGTGCGCGCGCTGGCGCGCTCGGCGATCGGCGCGCTGAACGACGACATCTTGCGCGCCATCGCGACACCGCACGCCGGCGCGCCAACCGCGGTGCTCGATCGCGTCTACGAGACGCTCGGCGAATCCGGTCATGCGCGCTTGCTGGCGTGGTCGGCGCTGAGCGAACAGGGGCCGCGCGAAGAGACGGGTGAGCCGCAGTCGCTGCAGATCCTGGCGACGGCCTTGCAGCGCCGCCTGGCCAGCGATGCGCGGACGTCGGGCGCCCTGCCGCCGGGCAGCGACGATGTGATTTTCGCGGTGCGTCTGGTGGCGACGGCGATGCTCGGCGATGCGTTGATGGGCGATGCGCTCAATCGCCTCAGCGGCCATCGCGGCGATGCCGGGCACCAGCGCCGCTTCCGGCATTGGCTGGCCAAACTGCTGGAGGAAGCCCTCAGCCCGCGTCCCGCCAAAGGCCGCCGGCTGCGCTCGTAGCACGTCGGATTTCCTCTTCCTCGGCGGACCGCCGCGTCTATCATGCGTCGCATGACGTGCGGCGCACATCGAGTGGCTCCCATACTGTTGATGCTGGCGCTGCTCTCGGCCTGCGGCTCCGACGACCGTTCCGGCCCGGCGGCGAGCCCGACTACCACGGCCGTCCCCACCGCGACGGCCGTCCCGACGGCGAATCCGCTCGCGCAAGCCTGTCTCGATGCCGGCGGCTCCATTGTCACCAGGCTCTGTTGCGGCAGCGTTACCGACTACCCTGACACCTGCGGGCTCGGGGCGTGCGGCTGTAGCCCGTCGAGCAGCCGGCAAGTCCCGCAGTGCGATTGCCCGAGCGGTGAGTGCTGGGACGGCAGCAAGTGTTTCGCGCTGGCGGGGCCAGCCGCCGCGCCGCCGCCGCGCCAAGCGCACTAGTGTCGCCGCGGGTGTACCGTCGCGAGATTCGAGGGCTGCGCCGGCGGCGGCGATTTCGCCTCCTGCAACGCTGAAGCGTGCCGAGTGAGGACTGAGGTTCAACAGCGCTGCCAGCGTCCTCATCATTGCCCTGTGACCGCACGCCGCGCCCTTCCCCTCGCCGACGCCCTGCGCTAGCACGGCGCGCATGCCGCGCATCCGGTTCAGTGTGCAAACGCCGATCGAGGGCACTACCTTCGCCGCGCTGGCGCGCCACTGGCAACGCGCCGAAACGCTCGGCTACGATTGCGCCTGGCTCGACGATCATTTCTACGGCGTCGCCACCAAGCCCTCGATCGATTCGCCGGAATGCTGGACGTTGATGGCCGCATTGGCGCGCGAGACCACGCGCTTGCGCTTCGGCACGTTGGTGGTGTGCAACAGCTACCGCCATCCGCCGCTGTTGGCGAAGATGGCGGCGACGCTCGATGAAGTGAGCAACGGACGGCTGGAGTTCGGGCTCGGCGCCGGCTGGTTCGAGCAAGAGTACGTCGCCTATGGGTTCGACTTCCCGCCCATGCGCGAGCGCCTGGCGCGCCTGTCCGAGGCGCTGCAGATCTGCCGCGCCATGTGGACCGATGAGCAAGCGACCTTCGACGGCCGCTATTACCGAGTGCAGAACGCGTGGTGCAATCCGAAACCGGTGCAGAAGCCCTATCCGCCGATCATGATCGGCGGCGGCGGTGAGCAAGTCCTGCTGCGGCTGGTGGCGCAGCACGCCGACCGCTGGAACTACGGCGGGCCGGTCGAAGAGTTCCGTCACAAGATTCCCATCCTCGAGCGGCACTGCGCGGCACTCGGCCGCGACCCGGCGACGATCGAGAAAAGCTGGTTCGGCAACATCATCATCGAGCCCGACCAAGCTGCGCTCGATGCGCGCTTGGCCAAACGCGCGGCGCGCGGGCACGGCGATTCGTACGGGCTGAACACCCTGGTGGGCACGCCCGAGCAGCTCATTGCGAAGTTGCGCGACTATGTCGCCTGCGGCGTCACCCACTTCATCGGCATGTTCGGCCGCGTCGAAAGGCTCGGCGCGACGGAGCTGTTCGCGCAGGCCGTCATGCCCGCGTTTCGGTGAAGAGCTCGGCTTGCACCGCAGAGGCACGGGGATGAGCTCAGAAGACGTAGCGCGGAGACGCCGAGACGGAGACCGCGGAGCGGATCTGAGATTGGTGTCCGGATTCAGGAAGGCGGTCGCGCTGCGCGTCGTCGCCTGCACAATTGAACCTGCCGCGAACCGCTCTCTGTGTCGCGTCGCCGAGTCCCGGCTTTGAAATCTTAGGAAAGGGCAAATTTCGATGCGCGATTTACGATTGAGTCATTCTTCTCGGCGCCTCCGCGCCTCCGCGGTGAGTCTCCTTTTCCTGCTGGTCGCCACCGCGGTTCTTGCGCAGGGACCGCAGGATTGGCTGAAACGCATCCTCGATCCGTCGTCGATCGGCGTCACGCCGCCGGACGGCGCGGTGATGAACCGCAAGCTGACCGTCGACTACCTCAGCAAGACCGACCCGCCCGCACAGATGGCGATCTATGTGGTGCCGCTCGATCAGATGGCAGCTGTATCCGAGCACTTCGAGAAAACGCTCGGCGTCAAGCCCGAGTCGACCGGCAGCGGCGAGTTCGAGATCCGGCGCTTCAATGTACCGGCCAAGGGCTTGGAGATCGTCTGCACGCGCTCGCAGTTCGTCGACAACAAGCTGCAGATCACCATGACATATGTGCCGAAGAAGTAGATAAAAAGATCAAGATAAAGGATGAAAGGCCGCGAACGTGCGGTTCCGAACCGCCTGCTGTCCTGGCGGCGGCAGGCGGCGCCGCGTCATCGTCCTTCGAAATCGTATGTCGTGTTGACAGACACGCCGCCTGCAACCATTGTCGCCCTCGCATGCTGCGCCGTCTCGCCACGCTGCTCTTGACGTTGGTCGTCGCCCTCGGGGGGCTGACGTCCGCGGCGTGCGCCTCCGGGCAGTGCGCCATGCTGCAGCAGCGCATGCGCTGCTGTGAGCCGGGCCTGCACGCGGAGCGCAGCTGCTGCGGGCGCGCGGCGCAGCGCGCGGCTGCGCCTGTCGCGGCGACGCTGGAGCGCGCCGATCATGCGGCGGCGCTGCATGCGCTGCCACTCGTCTCGACGTTGTCGCCGCCGCGCTTCGCCCGCGGGCCGATTGCCGCGGCGCCGATTCAGCTCAGCCACGCGCCACCGCCGACCCTGATCGCCCAGCATACATCGCTGCTCCTCTGAGACGCCGATCCCGGTCACGGGATCGTCTGCGTCTGCGTGCCGTTCACGGCGCGCGCGTTCACAGGAGGAGCTCATGCGTGCTTTGTTGCGCGCCGTCGCCCGTTGCGGGTGGATGGCGCCGTCTCTACGATTCGTGCTCGCCGCATCGGCGGCGATACTCGCCGCGCCGACGGCATTCGCCGCGCCGCTGCGCTTGCAAGACGCGATCGACATCGCGTTGCGCGACAATCCGGTCATCGCCGGAGCCGGCGAACGCGCCCGCGCGTTGCGCGAGGTGCCGGCGCAGGCCTCGGCGTACGACGATCCGACGTTCAGCTGGGAAGCCTGGGATATTCCCGAATCGCTGCGCGTCGACGCGGCGGAGAACAACATCTTCCGCCTGTCGCAGAAGCTGCCGTTTCCCGGGAAGCGCACGCTGGCCGGCAAGGTCGCCGCGCACGAAGCCGACGCGGCGGGCCAGGACGTGCATGCGGTCGAGCTCAATGTGCGCGCTGAGGTGACGCGCGCCTACGCGGATCTGTGGCTCGCCGGCGAACGCGCACATGTCATCGAGCGCGACCGCGGCTTGTTCGAGCGCTTGGCGCATACCGCCGAGAGCCAGTATGCCGTCGGCCAAACGACGCAGGGCGACGTACTGCGCGCGCAAGTCGAGCTGACGCACGCCGTCATCGCGCAGCGCACCGCGGCGTTGGCGATCGATGCGGCGCGCGCCGATCTCAATGCCCTGCTCAGCCGCACGCCCGACGCGCCGCTCGGAGATCCGGTCGCGCCGACCGTGCAGCGCATTGAACAACCCCTCGAGACATTGATCGAGCGCGCGCTTGGTGCGCGGCCGGAGCTCGCCGGGCAACGCGCCATGGTCGATCGCGAGACCTCGGGTGTCGAGCTGGCCGAGCTCGGCACGCTGCCCGACTTCGAGGTGAGCGTCGGACGCTTCATCAACTACGGTCGCAACGACGGCTTCGGCGCCATGGCGTCGGTGACGCTGCCGTTCGTCCAATACGGCAAATACCGCGCCGGTGTGGCAGAGGCGCGCGCCCGCGCCGCCGCCGCCGAGGCGGATTTGCGGCGGCTGCAAGACGCCGTGCGGCGCGACGTCGCACGCGCCTACAACGCCGCGAATACCGCAGCGCTCGAATACGAGCTGGCGCGCAGCACCCACGTGCCGCACGCCGAGCAGGCGGTGCGCGTCAACGAGACCGCCTACGCCAGCGGCGCCGCCGACTTTTCCGGCCTGCTCGATGCGATGCGCATGATGCAGGACACCCATCTGCAACACGCCGACGCTGCAGCGGCGTACCTGCGCGCCGTCGCCGATCTCGAGCGGGCCGTCGGCGCCCCGCTCGCGGCACAGGCGGAGTGACGGACATGCGCGCCCGTTCGATTGGTCTCGTCCTCATCCTCCTGATGCTCGGGCTCGGAATCGGCTTCGCCGCGCGCCCATACGTCGAGCGCGTCTTCCAGCGAGACGTGGTCGTCCGCGCCACCCGTTACCAATGCTCGATGCATCCGCAGATCGTCTCCGACAGGCCGGGCCAGTGCCCGATCTGCGGGATGCAGCTGACCGCCGTCGACGAGGCGACCGCGGCAGCGCCGGCGGCGGCGCGCACGCCGCTCTTCTACCGCAACCCGATGCGAGCCGACGTGACCTCGCCGGTGCCGGCGAAGGACGAGATGGGCATGGATTACATCCCGGTCTACGCCGAGGACCTCGCCGCCGAACCGTCCTCGGTGCCCGGCCACGCGGCCTTCATCCTGTCGAGCGAGCGGCAGCAGCTGATCGGCGTGCGCCACGCGATCGTCGAGCGCCGCAGCCTGTCGCGCGACATCCGGGCCGTCGGCATGGTGGCGTACGACCCGGGCCTCTACCAAGCGATCAACGACTATCGCCAAGCGCTGCTGGCGCGCGGCCGGCTCGACCACGAAGCGCTTGACGAAGCGCGCGACGGCAGCGACGCCATCGCACGCGCCGCCGCGCTGCGGCTGCGCCAGCTCGGCTTGTCGGAGGCACAGGTGCGCGATGCCGGACGCGGCGGCGGCAATCCGGACGCCCTGCTGCTGCCCGGCGCCAGCGCCTGGATCTACGCGCAAGTGTACGAGTACGAGATCGACGCGGTGCGCGCCGGCCAATCGGTCAGCGTCAGCGTGCCGTCGCAACCCGGTGTCGTCTATCAAGGGCGCGTCGCCGGCATCGATCCGATTCTCGACAGCGCCACGCGGACGGCACGCGTGCGCGTCGAGGTGACGACGCCGGCCGGCGGCATGCGCCCGCAGTCGTTCGTGACTGCGCTGATCCACGTGCCGACCAGCGAGGTGCTCGCCGTGCCGAGCGATGCCGTGCTCGACACCGGCGAGCACCAGTACGTCTTCACGGTCGACGGCAGCGCATTCACGCCGCGCGCCGTGCAGCTCGGACGCGAAGCCGGCGGCTGGACCGAAGTGCTGCAGGGCCTCGATGCCGGCGCGCAGGTGGTGACGGCGGCCAACTTCCTCATCGATTCCGAATCGCGCTTCCGCGCCGCGCTGGCGGCGTTTCGCGCCGAGCCCGACGCCGCGCCGCCGAGCAGGACGGAGCGCCAATGATCGAGCGCATCATCGAGCTCAGCGCGCACAACCGCTTCCTGGTGCTGCTGCTGACCGCCGCGGCACTGATTGGCGCGGCCTGGTCGGTGCGCCACATTCCGCTCGATGCGGTGCCCGATCTCTCCGATACGCAGGTGATCGTCTTTTCGCGCTGGGATCGCAGCCCGGACATTCTCGAGGATCAAGTGACGTATCCGATCGTCACCGCGCTGCTCGGCGCGCCGAAGGTGAAGGCGATCCGCGGCTTCTCCGACTTCGGCTACTCGTACGTGTACGTCATCTTCGAAGACGGCACCGACCTCTACTGGGCGCGCTCGCGCGTCCTCGAGTACTTGAGCAAAATCCTGGCGCGCCTGCCGGAAGGCGTGCGCACCGAGATCGGCCCCGACGCCACCAGCGTCGGCTGGGTCTACCAGTACGCGCTGGTCGATCGCACCGGGCAGTACGACCTGGCGCAGTTGCGCAGCCTGCAAGACTGGTATCTGCGCTACCATCTGCAAGCCGTGCCGGGCGTCGCCGAGGTCGCGGCGGTCGGCGGCTTCACCAAGCAGTACCAGGTCAGCGTCGACCCGACGCGGCTGCTCGCCTACGGCATCCCGCTCACGCAGGTGATCGATGCGGTGCGGCAGAGCAACTCCGAAGTCGGCGGACGTCTGATGGAGTTCGCCGGCACGGAGTACATGGTGCGCGGCCGCGGCTACGTGCAGAACGTGGCGGACATCGAACGCGCCGTGGTCGGCACCGATGCGAAGAGCGGCACGCCGGTATTGGTGAAGAACGTCGCCGACGTCGCGCTCGGACCCGACATGCGGCGCGGCGTCGCCGACCTCGACGGGCTCGGCGATACGGTCGGCGGGATCGTCGTCATGCGCCAGGGCGAGAATGCGCCGGCGGTGATCGATCGCATCAAGGCCAAGCTTGAAGAGCTGAAGCCGACGCTGCCGCCCGGCGTCGAGGTGGTCACGACCTATGACCGCTCCGATTTGATCCGTCGCGCCGTCGATACCCTGCTGCACGCGCTGCGCGAGGAGATGGTCATCGTCAGCCTCGTCATCCTGCTCTTTCTCTGGCACATCCCGTCGGCGCTGGTGCCGATCGTCACCATTCCGGTCGCCGTGCTGCTGGCCTTCATCCCGATGTATTGGATGGGGTTGAGCTCGAACATCATGTCGCTCGCCGGCATCGCCATCTCGATCGGCGTGCTGGTCGACGGCGCCATCGTCGAGGTCGAGAACGCCTACACCCGTCTGCAACAATGGGATGCCGGCGGGCGGCACGGCGACTTTCACGCCGTCCGCTTGCAGGCACTGAAAGAAGTCGGCCCGTCAGTGTTCTTCTCGCTGCTCGTCATCGCGGTCGCCTTCATGCCGATCTTTACGCTGGTCGATCAGGAAGGCCGCTTGTTCAAGCCTCTGGCGTTCTCGAAGAACCTCGCGATGGCCATCGCCGCGCTGCTCGCCGTGACGCTCGATCCCGCCATGCGCATGCTGTTCACGCGCATGGACGCCTTCGCATTTCGCCCGCGGCCGCTGGCGCGCCTCGCCAACCTCGTGCTGGTCGGTCGCTACTATCCGGAGGACCGCCACCCGATCAGTCGCGTGCTGTTCTGGCTGTACGAGCCGCTGTGCCGTTTCGTCTTACGCCACCGCATCCTCACCGTGCTGGCGGCGATCGCGCTGATGATTGCGACGGTACCGATCTACTTTCGCCTCGGCTCGGAGTTCATGCCGCCGCTGAACGAAGGCGACTTTCTCTACATGCCGACGGCCCTACCCGGCGTATCGGTCACCGAAGCCCAGCGCATCTTGCAGATGCAGGATCGCATTCTGATGAGCTTTCCGGAGGTCGCGCGCGTCTTCGGCAAGGCCGGGCGCGCCGACACGCCGACCGATCCCGCCCCGTTCTCGATGGTCGAGACGACGGTGCTGCTCAAGCCGCAATCCGAGTGGCGCACGGTGCCGCGCTGGTACAGCGACTGGCCGCAGTGGACCCAGACGATCGCGCGACGCGTCACGCCGGATCATCTCACCAGCGAGGAGCTGCAAGCCGAGATGGATGCGCGGCTGCGCTTCGCCGGCATTCCAAACATCTGGACGATGCCGATCAAGAACCGCATCGACATGTTGTCGACCGGGGTGCGCACGCCGATCGGCATCAAAATCCTCGGTCCGGACCTGACGGTGATCCAGCATGTTGGTGAAGAGCTGGAAGGCATTCTGCGCGACATCGCCGGCACGCGCACGGTGCTCGCCGAGCGCACCGCCGGCGGCTACTACCTCGACTTCACCCTCGATCGTGACGCGCTGGCGCGTTACGGCCTGTCCGTCGAGCAGGCCAACGCGGTGATTCTCTCGGCCATCGGCGGCGACGTCGTCACCACCACCGTCGAGGGGCGCGAACGCTACGGCGTCAACGTCCGCTACGCGCGTGATTTCCGCGACGACATCCCAGCCCTGCGCCGGGTGTTGGTACCAACGTCGTCGGGGGCGCAGATTCCGTTGGCGCAGATCGCCGACATCCGCAAGCACGAAGGACCGGCGATGATCCGCAACGAGAACGGCCAGCTGGCCGGTTACGTCTACGTCGACATGACCGGCCGCGACGTCGGCGGCTACGTCGACGAGGCCAAGCGGGTCGTCGCCGCGCGACTTCACCTGCCCACCGGCTATGCGCTGCAGTGGAGCGGCCAGTACGAGAACCTGCAGCGCGTCCGCCAGCGCCTGATCGTCGTGTTGCCGCTGACCATCGTGCTCATCGCGTTACTGCTCTACCTCAACACCAAGTCGGCGGTGAAAACCGCCATCGTGCTGCTCGCCGTGCCGTTCTCGCTGGTCGGCGCGGTGTGGCTGCTCTACGGCCTCGGCTATCACGTCTCGATCGCCGTGTGGGTCGGCATGATCGCGCTGATGGGCCTCGATGCCGAGACCGGCGTGTTCATGCTGCTGTTTCTCGATCTCGCCTATGACGAGCGCGTGCGCACCGGGCGGATGCGCGACGCGCAGGACCTGGAGGAGGCGATTGTCCACGGCGCGGTCAAACGCATCCGGCCGAAGATGATGACCGTCACGGCGATGTTCATGGGCTTGCTGCCGCTGATGTGGTCGATCGGCGCCGGCGCCGACGTCATGAAGCGCATCGCCGCACCGATGGTCGGCGGCGTCTTCACCTCGTTCGCGCTCGAGCTGCTGGTCTATCCGGCGCTCTACTTCATCTGGAAGTGGCGCTTCGTCCTGCAACGCGGCGCGCTCGCCCCAGCAAACGGCGGGCGCGAGACTCCAAGTCCCCATGGGATGCGGGAATGAAGCAACAAAGCGCGCTCACGCGGCCTGGTCGGTGTGCGCCCGCCATCGACAACCCGCCGAGCCGACTGGTGTGGATCCGAAATGGCCGTCCGGGCTCGATGAGAGGTCGGCTGGCAAGGCGCGCCGCAGGAATATCGGGGCGTGCTCCCAGGCGGCGTAACACCGCCTGGGCGCCGAGAGCCCAGCGAGACGCGGCGGCTATTCCGCATTCACGACACTGGGCGCGTCGCAAACGCGGCGCGCCCAGTCGGCGCGTGACTCACGCGGCGTCACTGAGCATGTTGCATGCCTGTCGCCAGCGCCGTCTGTACTTTCGCGAGCCCCGCGTAGTCCTTGGCCTGCTCTTGGTAGGTCTTGATGAGCGACTGGCAGTGCGCCTGCCAGCTCCCGCCTTGCTTGCCGGTCAGGGCCGACGCCATTTTCTGGTGCTGCGCCACGGTGGCCTTGGCCTGCTCCGATTTCGCGGTGAAGTATGCCGCCAACGCCTGATGATCCGCGACGGTCTTCGCCGACGCCACGGCAGCATCGACGGTGTCGTCGGTGATCGCCTGCGCGTGCACCGCAGCGCTCGAAAGCGCGACGATCAGCGCCGTAGCCACCGCGGTCAGTGCGCTTCGCATTTTCCGATTCGGCCTCATTGGTCTGCTCTCCCATTGTCGTTCGTCCCTGTGGGCAAGGACCAATTCCGTGCCGAGAACGGGGGCGGGTTGTCGTGGGACACAGCAAGCAGGAGGCCAGTACCTGACCTCGCTGGGCGACGTGGAGCATCTCGCAGACATTCCGGAAATCGAGATTGCGTGGCTCCAAATCTCGCGCGATTCGGAAACGAGCTCGGCAATCGTCGCACAATGGCGAATCGCCGACCGCACGCCTGCTGTCGCGCACGGCACACCAAGTCGATTAGATGCGAGTGCCCGTGCGCTGCGGTAAATCGTCACGTGCGGATGCCGGCAGCGCGCAGTCGCCTTACGGTGCGGGCGGCCGCTGATAACGGTCCGGATGGAACAGCAGCGCCGTCCCACCCGCTTCACAATTCGGCGCGAAGGCGCCGTGACTCATTGGCGGCGCGGTCGCCTGCGTTTCGTTCGCGACGTTCGCCGACGCCTGCGTGCGATGCGCATGACAGGCTCCGTCATCTCGAATCGATCGCTACTGCAGCGAACGGACGGCGCGCACGCTGACGGCGAGGGTGCGGATGCCGTTGCTCAGGTTGCCGTTGCTGAAATCGATGAGGCGGATGGCACTGGGGCTCGACGACGGAGCGGTCGACGTCCAGTGCAGCGTGCCCGTCGTCAGACCGATCCCGGCGTCGACGCAGGGATTGCCGGCGCAGGGCGCGGACAGCAGGCTGCGCAGCTCGCCGACGGTAGGCAGGCGCCAGTCGCAATGCCCGGCGAAGCCGTCGGTCAACGTCTCGTCGTCGCTCGAGCGACAGGTGTTGAGCGTCGCGAGGAACGTGGTGAAGACCGTGCCGTTCGGTGCGATGCCGCCCGCCGACCAGGTGTAGGTGTTGTCCTTGTCGTGCAGGCCGAAATCGTCGGTCTTCTTTTCCCACTGCAAGCCGTTCTGTGCATCGGTGATGGTGCCGTCGCCGTTGTCGACGAAGCGCGCACTGCCGAGGCGCAGCACCAGTCCCGCGGTGTCGGCGTCGAGCGCCGCCTCGATACTGCCTTGATCCATGTTGGTCGGGCAGGCGCCGTCGGCCTTGAGCTCGACGCTGGTGAATTTCTCGAAGAACTTGTCGCCGCACTTGGTGTAGTCGGGCGCGATCCCTTTGGCGATGGCCTTGGCGTCGACGTTCGAGCGACAGAAGGCGTACTTACTCGCCGTCTTGATCTTGTCAACGCGACACTTGAGGGCCGGATCCGATGCCGACGCCGACCCCACCAGCGCCGTGATGGCCACTCCGACCGCGATGACCCCGCGCACGAACGACAGTTTCCGCATGGCTCCCCCTGACTGGATCGGTCGAGAAGACACCGAGTAGCGAAAGACAGTCAAGCGCTTTCCAGGTGTCGGGGTCAGGTGCCAGGCGACTAAATTCGGTGCGCGATGTCGGCAGGTCACGGAATCCGCAGATGAGCGCAGCTGCACGGCCCGGGGTCAGGTGCCGGCGGCGGGCAGCGGACTGACACCCGACACCGGACACCCGACCCCGAACCCCTAGCTCACGGCCGCACTTCGAGGACGAGATTGAACGGCGTCTCGGTCGCGCGGCGGAAGCGCGTGAAGCCGCCTTTGGTGACGATATCGCGCAGGCGCGCCTCGCCGGCTTGCGCGCCGAGCGCCGTGCCCACCTCTTGCGAGAGCGATGCCTGCGTACAGACCAGCGTCGAGACCGAATAGAAGACGCGGCCTACCAGATTGAGATTCTCCTCGACGCGATCGTTGGCGTACGGCTCGACCAACAACCACGTGCCGTCCGGCTTCAGCGCGCCGCGCACGTGCGCCGCGGCGCCGGTCGGATCGCCCATGTCGTGCAGGCAGTCGAAGCAGGCGACGAGATCATACGTGCCCGGGAACGTCTTGGCCGAGGCAACTTCGAACTTGGTGCGGTCGGCGACGCCGGCGGCTTTCGCTTTGGCGCGCGCCGCTTCGACCGATGGCAAGTGGTAGTCGAAGCCGACGAACGTCGACTTGGGGAACGCCTTGGCCATGATGATGGTCGATGCGCCATGCCCGCAGCCGACATCGGCCACCGTCGCGCCTCGCTCGAGCTTTTCCCGCACACTGTCGAGCGCAGGAATCCACTCGTTGACCAAATGGGCGTTGTAGCCCGGCCGGAAGAAGCGCTCCACGCCGACGAACAGGTCGGGATCGTGTTCGTGCCAGCCGACCCCGCAGCCGCTGCGGAACGCCTCGGCGACCTTGGGCTCGGCTTTCATCGCCGCCGTCATGCTCTGGAACCCGCCGAGGACGCAGGCCGGGCTCTCCTCGTCGACCAGCGCCAGGACGTGCTCGGCCGGCAGCTCGTAACGCCCGGACGCGGCGTCGTAGGTCACGTACCCGGCGGCAGCCTGGGCGGCGAGCCATTCGCGCACGCAGCGCTCCGACGTCTCCGTGCGCTTGGCCAGCTCGGCTGACGTCAGCGGCCCGGCACCGGCCAGGGCTCTGTAGAGCCCGAGCTTGTCACCGATCACCACCAGCGCGGCGGTCAGGGCCGACCCGATGTCGCCCATCGCCTTCTGCACGAACGCCTCGACCTTCTTTTCGTCAATCATGTTTCCTCCCTGTTGGTTGCTAACGCTCTCCACCGCGCCATCGCAGATCGCGTGCCAAGATCGCGCGGCTCCTCTGCCGGGCGGCGGGGCAAAAGATCCGCGGCCAAACATGGCCGCTGGGCCAGAAGTGGTTTATGGAGTGGCCGATGGTTGCAGCCACGCACCCGACCGAAGCGATCCTCGGCAGTGCGGAGTCGATCGCGGCGCTGCGCGAGCAAGTGCGCCGCCTCGCCGCGTTCGACGCGCCGGGCAACCCGCACGTGCCGACGGTGCTGCTGTGCGGCGAAACGGGCACCGGCAAGGGACTGCTGTCGCGCGTCATCCACGACAGTGGTCCGCGCGCCGCGGGGCCGTTCGTCGATGTGAACTGCGCTGCGATCCCCGAGCCGATGCTCGAAGCCGAGCTGTTCGGCTTCGAGGCCGGCGCCTTCACCGACGCCAAGCGCAGCAAGCTCGGTCTGTTCGAGGCGGCGGCGGGCGGCACCTTGTTTCTGGACGAAGTCGATTCGCTGTCGCCGCCCGTGCAGAGCAAGGTCCTGAAGGCGATCGAGGAGAAGCGCGTGCGCCGCCTCGGCGCGGTCGCCGCGCAAGCGGTCGACGTGAAGTTGGTTGCGGCGACGCAACGCGATCTGCCGACTCTGGTCAGCAGCGGCGCCTTTCGCGCCGATCTCTACCATCGCCTCGCCGTGCTGGTGCTGGCCATCCCGCCGCTGCGCGACCGCCCCGACGACACGCTGCACCTGGCGCAGCATTTCCTCGCCGCCTACGCCACCGCTCACGGGCTGCCGCCGAAGCGACTCGACGAGGGCGCCCGCACCTGGCTGCGACGCCAAGCGTGGCCCGGCAATGTGCGCGAGCTCAGCCACCTGATGGAGCGGGTCACCTTGCTGGCGCCGCAGGAGGCGATCGACGGCGCGACGTTGGCGGCGTTGTCGGTCACCGTGCCGACGGCGCTGGCCGCAGCGCCGGGCGGCGCGCCACGTGATGACGCGCCGCCCGACGGCGCGCTCGACGCCGAAGCGGCACGCGTCCGCGCCGCGCTGGCGCGCGCCGGCGGCAACGTGGTGCGCGCCGCGCAACTGCTCGGCCTCGGACGCAACGCGCTGCGCTACCGCATGCGCCGGCTCGGCATCGAGCGCGAGCTGCCGGCGTCGCTGGAGACGCAAGCGGCGGCGCCGGCGACCGCGGCGCAAGCCGATCTCCCCGCCGCCCCCGCGCCGGCGTGGGAGCAGAAACCGGTTGCCATCCTGACGCTGTCGCTGTTGTTCCCCGCCCAACCGCACGCGCCCGGTTACGAGCCGTGGACCGCGGCGCGGCGCGGTGAGCGCGCCATCGTCGAGCGCGTCGCCGGCTTCGGCGGCGTGTTGTTGCCGCGCGCCCCATCGCGCCTCACCGCCGTGTTCGGAGTGCCGCGCGCGCTCGAGCAAGCGCCGCTGCGCGCCGTGCAGGCGGCGCTGAGCATCGTGCGCGCCGCGCCAGCGCCGGCGCAGCCGCAGCCGGAAATTCGCGCCGCCATCCACATCGGCGAAGTTCGCTTCGACGCCGCCGCCAGCGATCCCACCGCCCAGCTCTTCCCGCTCGGCGACACGTGTGCGCTGCCGGAGCGCCTGCTCGGGCACGCCGGTGCGGGGGAAGTGTTGCTGTCGGCGGCAGCGGCCCGACGCGTCGAGCGCGCCTTCGCACTGCATCCGCGCAGGCTGCAACTCGGCCCCACCGACGTCGACCGCGTTGCCGCACACGCCGTCTTGCACGCGCAGCCGCACGCCGAGATGGCGCGCGGCGCCGATGTCGGCGCGCCGTTCGTCGGGCGCACGCGCGAGCTCGATCTGCTGCTCGACGTCTACCATCGCAGCGCCGCCGGGCAGGGCCACGTCGTGCTGCTCGCCGGCGAGGCGGGCATCGGCAAATCGCGCCTGCTCAGCGAGCTACGCGAGCGCCTGGCGCCGCTGCCGCATCGCTGGATCGAGGGCCGCTGCGCGTCGTACGGCGCCGCGACGCCGTTCCTGCCGCTGATCGACGCGCTGCGCAGCGATGCCGGCATCGATGACCGCGACGACGAAGCCAGCGCCAGCCGCAAGCTCGAGGCCTCGATCGCCGCGCTCGGCGACGATCTGGAGTGGACGCTGCCCTACATCAAGCTTCTCTTGTCGCTGCCCAGCGACGATACCGCGGCGACGGCGCTCGACGCCGCCAGCCGGCGTAGCGAGCTGTTCCGCGCCTTGCGCGCGTGCATGCTGCGCGCCGCCGAGCAGGCGCCGCTGCTGGTGGTGGTCGAAGATCTCCACTGGGCCGACCCGGCCTCGATCGAGTGGCTGACATTTCTCGCCGACGTCGTGCCGACGGCACGCTTTCTATTGATCGTCTCGCACCGCACCGGCACCCGCCTGCCGTTCGCCGAGCGCAGCTACTGCGTGCACGTCGGCCTGCCGCCGCTGTCGGGCGCCGACATGGCGGCGATGACCGGCGCGCTGCTCGGCACCGCTGCCGTGCCCGACAGCGTGCGGGTGCTGGTCGCCGGCAAGGCCGAGGGCAATCCGTTCTTCGTCGAGGAGCTGGTGCGCTCGCTGCTCGAGGACGGCAGCCTGCGACGCGACGGCGACCACATCGTCCTGGCGCGCCTGCTCGACGACCTCAGCGTGCCCGACACGGTGCAGGACGTGTTGATCGCCCGCCTCGATCGCCTGGCGGAAGATTCGCGCCGTGCCATCCAGGTCGCCTCCGTCATCGGACGCGAATTCGCGCTGCGGCTGCTGGCGCGCATCAGCGACGTCGGCGAGCGCATCCGCTCGCAGGTCGACGAGCTGCGCAGCCTGGAGCTGATCTACGAGAAGGCGCTGCACCCCGAGCTCGCCTATATGTTCAAGCACGCGCTGACCCACGACGTCGCCTACGAAAGCGTCGTCGCCGAGCGGCGGCGCGCCCTGCACGGCATCATCGGGCGCGCCATCGAGGAGCTGTATGCCGATCGCCTGCCCGAACATTTCGAGACGCTGGCGCTGCACTTCAGCCGCGCCGAGGATTGGCCGCGCGCGCTGGATTACCATCGCCAATCGGCCGACAAGGCGGCCGAGGCGCACGCCAACCGCGCCGTGGTCGAGCATTGTCGCGCTGCGCTGGCCATCGCCGAACGGCCCGATGCCGTGGCCGACGCCGAGACGCGCGCGCGCCTGTTCGACCGTCTAGGACTGGCGCACTTTCATCTGAGCGAATACGCGGACTCGGGCGCAGCGTACGAAGCGGCGGCGAGCCATACGCCTTCCGACGCATCGCGTGCCCTCTCGCTCGCCTCGGCCGGGTACAGTCACTTCTGGGCGCATGCCTACGCCGACGCGATGCGTTGCAACGCCGCCGCCCTGGCTCTGTCGCGCCAAGGCGGCCTGCCGGCGGGCGCGGCGCTGGCGATCGCCTTCGATGCGTTTTTTCGCGTCGTCCGCGTCGGCAATTTGCGCGAATATGCCGCTAGCACGGAGGCGGCGCTGGAGGTCTGTCGCCGCCATCCCGACGCGCTGGCGGAAGCGCATGGATCGCTGCAGATGGCGCAGATGGGTGAATGGAGCGGCGACTACGCCGCCGCCATCCCGCACGCCGAGCGCTGCGTGACGCTGAGCCGGGCCCTGCGCCGGCCGGAGCTGCTGGTGCTCGGCAGCTGGTTCCTCGGCAAAGCGCGCTGCTGCGCCGGCGACGTCGGCGGCGCGCTGACGCTGCTGAACGACGCCTACGACCTCTGCGACCGCATCGGCGACCGCGCTTGGAAAAGCCGTCTGCTCAATACGCTCGGCTGGTGCTACGCCGAGATCGGCGACGTCGAGCGCGCGCGCCAGCACAACGACGCCGCGGCGCTCCTGGCGCGCCAGATCGGCGACCCGGAGATCCTCGCCAACGCCGACATCAACCTGGCGCTCAACCACCTCGCATCCGGCGAGACGGCGCGCGCCGACGCGCTGCTGGCGCCGCTCGAAGCGGCGCTGGCCAGTGACGGCGATCCGTGGATGCGCTGGCGCTACAGCCTGCACGTGCACGACACGCGCGCCCGATTGGACCTGGCCGCCGGCGCACCGGATCGCGCCCTCGTCGCGCTCGACGCCGAGCTCGCCGGCGCGCGCCTGCATCGCGCCGCGAAGATCGAAGCGCGGGCGCTGCTGCAACGCGGTGTTGCGCTGCTGGGGCTGGATCGCGCCGCCGCCGCCGCCGACAGCCTGCGCGACGGGCTCGAGGTGTGCACGCGCATCGGCTACCTGCGCGGCGTCGCCGACGCGGCCCGCCAGCTCGGCGCGCTGGCCCAGCGCCAGGGGGACGCCGCCGAGGCGACGCGCTGCGCGGCCGACGCTGACCGCGTATTGCAGCGCATCGCCGACACGCTGACCGACCCGAGCTTACGGCGTCGGCTGCTCGGGTCGTGAGCGCTCGCCGTTGCAACCCCAACGCGCTGGAGGATCGCCATGTCGCCCCGCTCGCTCGCAGTCGTCGTCGCACTCCTCCTGGTGGCCGCCGCCGCCTCCGGCTACCTGACGCCAGGCGCGCCGGTCACCGACGCCACGGTCATGGCGCGCATCGCGCACGCCGCCTCACCGAGCGACGAGCTGGCATTGTCCGAGTACTACTACGCCAAGGCGAAGGCCGAGGACGGGCGCATCGATGCGACGGAGCGAATCTTCCGCGCCTACATGCAGCTGGAAGGCAAGCAGTACGAGCCTCTGCGAGAGGCGTCGCGCAAGCTGCTGCGCGATGCGCGCTACTCGAAAAAGCACTATGAGATGCTCGCCTCGGCGCATCATACCTTGGCGCTTGAAGCAGCCAACGACATGGGGCCGATGGTCACGCCGACGGCGCATCACTGAAGCACCTCAGCGGTCGCGTAGCCGCGTGACCGCATACGCACCTGCTCGCCAAAGCGCTGTGCACAACAAATCGCTTTCAGCCGCCAGCGATCGGCCTTCAACGCCGGAAACCCACCGGATGCAAGGATCAGCACTCTGGCTGACCGCTCAATGCCGTTCGCTGACAGCATTCTTGGCCAAAGCCGAATGGCGGGATCCCGGCGGATCGATGAGTCATCTGGAGCCACCGACTCTTCTCACCCGGAGCCGCGCCCGTGCCCTTCGTCGCACTGGATCATGCGGTCCGCGCGACACCGGCACGAGAACGAGCGAGGCGAGGGTGGGCGGATCGATCCGATCGCTGCCCGCCCTCGCCCGCACTGCGCGTGTCGGAGGCGCGCGGAAGCCCTCGTGTTGCTCAACGATGTCCGGGTCCGCCGCCGCGTTCGGCTTCGGGCTCGCGTTGGTCGATCGTGCCGGTGCGAGTCGGTGACGCCGTGCGCGCCGGCGTCACGGTGCGCGTCGGCTGCAGCGACGGCGTGCGCGTCGCCGTGCGCAGACCGCCGCGGTCATCGGTGCGCGTCGCCGCCGGCGTCGCGCTGCGCGCCGCGCTTGGCGTGCGCGTCGCGGTGCGTTGACCGCCGCGATCGTCGGTCCGCGTCGCCGCGGCGGTCGGCGTTGTTGCGTTCGGCACCGACGTCGGCGTGCGCGTCGCGGTCGGAGTGCCCGGCGTCGCGTCGCTGCCGAATACATCGGCGAAAAACACGTCGCTGCCGCGCTGGATCCGGACCACCTGGCCGCGCGGATCGAAGTCGAGCGTCAACGGATGAGGTGTGTCGTCGGCCGCTTCGAGCTCGATCTCCCCTTCCAATTGGCCGCTCGGCAGCGCGCGCACCGCGATCGTGCCGCGCAACGCGTCGCCGACCAGCAGCGCGTAGTCGCCCGCCGCCACATCTTCCAGCTCGACGCTGAAGCTTTGCCGGCAGCGATCGTCCTGCCGCCAGCGCGCCACCGCCGTGCCGTCGGCATCGAGTCCGGTACTGGCAATCACCTGACTGATCTGACTCGCGACGCAGCTGGCGCCGCTCTTCGCCATCGCCGCCTGACCCGTGACCAGCCAGAGCGCCGCAGCGGCACTGCACCAAATCGTCTTCTTCATGTCAGCTCCCTTCATGCGAACGTGATGCTGCGCAGCCAAGGCAGGATGCGTGCCACGCAGGGTCACGCCGCCGTGTTCCTCGATCGCGCGGCGCGGCGGTTTAGCCTGGGGGATCTCGCGCAGCAGCGGGCGCAGACACCCAGGCGCCGTCGGCGAGCCGATTTGCCGGCGCGGGCGCGAAGTGTCATTGCCGCGCGCGGGAGGGAGCACGGCATGGCGTCAGGCCGCGACCGCGAAGACCTCATCCGCCAGGACATGCGCGATCTGCATGCCCTGGGGTACGCGCAGCAGCTCTATCGCGAGATGGGCGGCTTCTCGAACTTCGCCATCTCGTTCTCGATCATCTCGATACTGACCGGCGCCATTCAACTGTTCGGCTACGGCCTGCAGTTCGCCGGACCGGTGATCAACACCGTCGGCTGGCCGCTGGTCAGCCTGTTCGTGCTGTGCATCGCCGCATCGATGGCCGAGTTGGCGTCGGCCTATCCGACCGCCGGCGGACTGTATTTCTGGGCGCACCGGCTGGGCGGCACCCGCTGGGCGTGGACCACGGCGTGGTTCAACATGATCGGCCAGGTGACGATCACCGCCGGCATCGACTACGCGGCGGCGAGCTACATCGTCGGCGCCATCAACCGCATCGCCGGCACCGCGCTGCCGACCGATGTCGCCGCGACGGTCATCGCCATGATGATCATCATGCTGCCGCAAGTCGTCATCAACGCCGTCGGCATTCGCCTCACGGCGCGGCTCAACGATTTCAGTGTCTGGTGGCACATCGGCGGCGTGCTGATCATCGCCGGGTTGCTGCTCGGGCTCGGCACGCACGTGCAGCCGCTCAGCTTTCTGATGCGCCGCACACAGAGCGTCGAGCCGGCGGCGCTCGGCGCGACCTTTACCGTCGGTCCGTGGACGCTCGACTCGATCATGCTGCAGCTGCCGGGGCTCAAGCAGCTGTATGCCGCGGGTGGCTTCGGTCTCGCCTTCGTGCTCGGCCTGCTGCAGGCGCAGTGGACGTACACCGGCTACGACGCCTCGGCGCACGTCGCCGAAGAGACGGTGATGGCGCGGCTCAACAGCGCCTGGGGCGTGTTCCTGTCGGTCGCCGTGTCGTTCGTCGTCGGCTACGTGATGCTGCTCATCCTGACGCTGCACGTGCCCGACATCGCCGCGACGATCGACGCCGCCAATGCGCCGGCAGTGCTGTATCTGGCGTACGCCAATCTGCCGCCGCCGGCCGCGCACGCGGTGGCGATCATCATCGGCGTCGCCATGTGGCTGTGCGGCCTCTCGTCGATCACCAGCATGAGTCGCATGTGGTTCGCCTTTGCGCGCGACGGCGGCATGCCCGGCCACCAGCTGATTCGCCGCATTCACCCGCGCTGGCGCACGCCGGTGTGGTCGATCGTCATCACCAGCATCCTGGCCGTTCTGCTGACGGTGTACGCGGCGCTCTACTCCGTCGTCGTGGCGATCAGCACCACCGCGCTCTACATCGCCTACGCGATTCCAATCTGGCTCAACCTGCGCAACCGCTGGCGCGGGCAGGGCGAGCACACCACCGCCGCCAGCGCGCCGTGGAACCTCGGCCGCTGGAGCGCGCCGCTCAACCTGATCGCCCTGGTGTGGGTGGCGTTCATCACCGTGTTGTTCTCGATTCCACCCAACGAGCTGGCCGGCTGGTCGATGCTGGCGCTCTGCCTGTTCATGGCCGCCTACTGGCTGCTCGACGCGCGCCATCGCTTCACCGGGCCGCGGCTGAGCGACGAAGCGGCGCTACGGCGCATCGAAGCGGCGCTCGAATAGGCGCGCCCGCCCGCGCGACGCGCCGCCGGCCGTGGCGGAATATGAATTTTCCAGTCACGGGCGCGCCGCGGGCGCTTCTCAGTTGCGGACTGCCTGGCGGCGGGCAATGGTGTCGGACCATGGTGGAGTGGTCGACGATGGATCACAGTGAACCGGACACGGGCGGGACGGCAGGCGGCGCGACGACGCGGCGCAACCGCAGCGAGGCGAAAGTAGCACCGCCGGCGCCGGACGTGCCGCCGGTCGCTGACCTGAATGCGCCAGAGCTGTACCTGAACCGCGAGCTGTCGTGGCTGGCGTTCAACACGCGCGTGTTGCACCAGGCGCGCGACGCGCGCAATCCGCTGCTCGAGCGTCTCAAGTTCCTCGCCATCAGCGCCTCCAACCTCGACGAATTCTTTATGAAGCGCATCGGCGGCCTCAAGCAGCAGGTGCGCGCCGGCCTGTTGGAGCGCACCGTCGACGGCCGCACGCCGCAGGAACAGATCGAAGCCTGCATCGCCGTGGTGCGCACGCTGGAGGGCGAACAGCGCGAGCTGTTGCGGTCGCTGCTGGCCGCGCTGCGCGAGCACGGCATCGCCATCCTGTCGTACGACGAGTTGACCACCGACGAGCAGGCTGCGCTGCGCGAGCATTACATCAAGAACGTCTTCCCGCTGGTCACGCCGCTGGCCCTCGATCCGTCGCATCCGTTTCCGTTCATCTCCAATCAGTCGCTCAACCTGCTGGTCACCGGACACCATCCGAAGGACAGCGATCCGCTGCTGATCCGCGTCAAGGTGCCGCTCGGCGCCGGCATTGCGCGTTTCGTGCGCGTCGGCGACGGACGGCGCTTCGTGCCGCTCGAAGACGTCATGGCGCACAACCTCGACCTGCTGCTGCCGGACATGTCCGTGGTGTCGGTCGAGCAGTTCCGCGTCACGCGCAACGCCAACACCGAGCGCGACGAGGAAGAAGCGGACGATCTGCTGGCGATGATCGAGTCGGAGCTGCGCGACCGCCGTTTCGCCCCGATCGTGCGTCTGGAGGTCGTGCAGGGGATCGATCCACAGCATCGCGGCATGCTGGCGGCGGAGCACGATCTCGACGAGCAGGCCGACGTGGTCGACGTCGACGGGCTGCTGGCGCTGCGCGACCTGATGGAGCTCGCGCAACTCGAAGACGTGGCGCTGCACGATCCTCCGCATCACCCGATCGATCACCCGCGCCTGCAGACGACGCGCAGCATCTTCCACACGATTCGCGACGCCGGCGCGCTGCTGCTGCAGCACCCGTACGAGTCGTTCAGCACGTCGGTCGAGCGCTTCCTGCGCGAAGCGAGCGAAGATCCGAAAGTGCGCGCGATCAAGATGACGTTGTACCGCACCTCGCGCGACTCGAACGTCATCAGCTACCTGCGCGAGGCGGCGCAGAACGGCAAGCAAGTCGCCGCGGTCGTCGAGCTCAAAGCGCGCTTCGACGAAGCCGCCAACATCGGGTTCGCCACGCAGCTCGAAGAAGACGGCATCCATGTCACCTACGGCGTCGTCGGCATGAAGACGCACTGCAAGGTGATCATGGTCGTACGTCAGGACTACGACGGCTTGCGCCGCTACGTGCATGTCGGCACCGGCAACTACCACGCCGGGACAGCGCGCGTGTACGCGGACTTTGGCTTGATGACGGCGGACTCGATCATCGGCCAGGACGTCACGGAACTGTTCAACTATCTGACGACGGGCTACCGCCCGAAGCGGCGCTACCGCAAGATTCTTCCGGCGCCGACGCTGCTCAAAGAGGCCCTGCTCGAGCGCATCGCACGCGAAGTGTCGCTGCACAGCGCCGATACGCCGGGGTTGGTGCAGATGAAGATGAACGCCCTCGAGGACGTCGACATCACCCGCGCCCTCTACCGCGCTTCGCAAGCCGGCGTCCACATTGACCTGATCGTGCGCGACACGTGCCGGCTTCGCCCCGGTCTGCCCGGCCTCTCGGAGCACGTGCAGGTGCGCAGCATCGTCGGCCGCTTCTTGGAGCATGGCCGCGTGTATTATTTCCACAACGGCGGCGCGCACGACTATTTGATCGGCTCCGCCGATTGCATGACGCGCAACTTGGAAAGCCGCGTCGAGGTTGTCGTCCCCGTCGAGGACGACCTCCTGCGTCAGGACCTACGCAGCGTCATCGACACGCAGCTGTCGCCGAGCTGCGATGCGTGGGACATGCAATCCGACGGGACCTACGTTCAGGCGACCCCTGAAGCGCCGAGCTGCCATCAGCGGCTGATCGAGCTCGCCGATCGCCGCAATCGCGACGCGACCCGCTTGCGCAAACGACGTCCGAAAGGCTTCGCGCGCCGCACCAACGCGGAGCCGTGAACCGACAGCAAGTCGCCGTCCAGCGATCAGCCTTCAGTGCGCGAATTGCAGGCAGGCCCTAAACGCAACGTGAAGGCCGATCGCTGACGGCTTCGCAAGACAAGCCGTTTCTGCGGCTTTCGTTTTCAGCGGCAGGGCGTACCTTGATTGCGCCAGTCGCCGTTGTCGCAGAGGTACGTGACGCCCGTCTTGCACACCGTCGAAGCGTTCGCGACGGTCGTGCCGTCCAGCATGCAGGTGCGCGGCACCGGGTTGGACGCCGCCTGCATCTCGTTCGGCGCACAGGCGACGGCAAGATTCTTCCAGGCGCCATCCTGACAGCGATACTGCGTGCCCGACTGGCAACTGGCGGAGCCCGATGAGTAGGATTCGCCGCTGAAGTCGCACGACTTGAGGTCGGGCTTCTTGGCATCGCAGGCAGTCGCGAGCGAGTCCCATTCGCCGTCGTCGCAGCGGTACGTGGTGCCGGACTGGCATACGGTCGCGCCGTGCGAGTAACCGGAGCCGCCATAGTTGCAGGCGTGCTCTGTCGCGGACGCCGCGCAACCGATCAGCAAGCACACACCGCCCACGCTCAGTACCTTCGCCATTGAACGCATCAAAGCCTCCTTTGTCGATTCGCTGGATTCCTGCCGGAGGCCCAAAGCCGATCGCGTGCCAGCACCACGAGAGGACGCGCCGCTGCGCAGCGGCGCGACGCGGCGCAGGCCGCGCCATGTCGTTGTAGGGCGTACCGGGCAATCTTTACGGCCGCCCCCCTGCTTTGCAGTCGGTACAGGAATCCGCTAGCAGTCGCGGGTTTGCTCAACCCCTAAACGAGGAGTGCACACATGCGACTGAAGATCGCAGCGGTTCTGACCGTGCTGCTGGCGAGCCTGGGCGTCTCGCCGGCCTGGGCCCAAGAGGCCGGACATACGAGTGAAATCGATCTCGTCCTGCCCAACCTCGCCCAGGTCATGATGATGGGCACCAACGGTCGCACGCTGCTCCTCTGCGGCATCCTCGTGTGCTTCGTCGGTCTCGGCTTCGGCCTGTGGATCTTCAACCAGCTGAAGAACATGCCGGTGCACAAATCGATGCTGGAGATCAGCGAGCTGATCTACGAGACCTGCAAGACCTACCTGGTCACGCAGGGCAAGTTCATTCTCGTGCTCGAGCTGTTCATCGGCACCATCATGGTCGTCTACTTCGGCCTGCTGCGCGACATGGCGCCGTTCAAGGTGGCGACGATCATCCTGTTCAGTCTGATCGGTATCGCCGGCAGCTATACGGTCGCCTGGTTCGGCATCCGCATCAACACCTTCGCCAACTCGCGCACCGCGTTTGCGGCGCTCGAGGGGCGGCCCTTCCCCTGTTATGCCATCCCGCTCAAGGCGGGCATGAGCATCGGCACGCTGCTGATCTCGATCGAGTTGCTGCTGATGTTGATGGTGCTGCTCTTCATCCCGCGCGACATGGCCTATTCGTGCTTCATCGGCTTCGCCATCGGCGAGTCGCTCGGCGCCTCGGCGCTGCGTATCGCCGGCGGCATCTTCACCAAGATCGCCGACATCGGCTCCGATCTCATGAAGATCGTCTTCAACATCAAAGAAGACGACGCGCGTAATCCGGGCGTCATCGCCGACTGCACCGGCGACAACGCCGGCGATTCGGTCGGCCCCACGGCCGACGGCTTCGAGACCTACGGCGTCACCGGCGTGGCGCTGATCTCGTTCATCCTGCTGGCGGTGCCGAGCGCCGAGGTGCAGGGCCAATTGATCGTCTGGCTGTTCGTCATGCGCGTCATGATGATCGTCGCCAGCATCCTGTCGTACGCCATCAACGAAGGCATGCAGTCGGCCAAATACGCCAGCGCGACGAACATGGATTTCGAGGCTCCGCTCACCATCCTGGTGTGGCTGACCTCGATCGTCTCGGTGGTCATCACCTACATCGCGTCGTATCTGCTGATCCCCAACCTCGGCGACGGCACGCTGTGGTGGAAGCTGTCGACCATCATCACCTGCGGCACCCTGGCCGGCGCCATCATCCCCGAGGTGATCAAGGTTTTCACGTCGACCAGCTCCGGCCACGTGCGCGAGTGCGTCGAGGCTTCGAAGGAAGGAGGCGCCTCGCTGAACGTGCTCGCCGGGCTCACCGCCGGCAACTTCTCCGCCTACTACATGGGCATCGTGTTGGTCGGCCTGATGGGCATCGCCTACCTGGTCAGTAACGCCGGCCTCGGCGCGCTGCAGCCGGACGGACATCCGCTCATGCTCGCGCCGGCGGTATTCGCGTTCGGTCTGGTCGCCTTCGGCTTCCTCGGCATGGGACCGGTGACGATCGCCGTCGACTCCTACGGTCCGGTGACCGACAACGCGCAATCGGTGTACGAGCTGTCGCTGATCGAAAGCGTCCCCAACGTGAAGCAGGAGATCAAGAAGCAGTTCGGCTTCGACGTCGACTTCGAGAAGGCCAAGGAATTCCTCGAGGAGAACGACGGCGCCGGCAACACGTTCAAGGCGACCGCCAAGCCGGTGCTGATCGGCACCGCGGTGGTCGGCGCGACGACCATGATCTTCTCCATCATCATGGCGCTGACGCACGGTTTGACGGAGAACATGTCGAACCTGTCGATTCTGCACCCGCCGTTTCTCTTCGGCCTCATCATGGGCGGCGCGGTGATCTACTGGTTCACCGGCGCATCGACGCAAGCGGTAGCCACCGGCGCCTATCGTGCGGTCGAGTTCATCAAGGCCAACATCAAGCTCGACGGCTCCGAAAAAGCGT
>Ga0265339_10000639_pt1 | contig 27060 bp, 20 predicted proteins | sample 4CB219metaG_FD_202085 | JGI IMG/M metagenome (GOLD analysis project Ga0265339, IMG submission 202085) | Rhizosphere microbial communities from Carex aquatilis grown in University of Washington, Seatle, WA, United States - 4-CB2-19 metaG | ecosystem: Host-associated > Plants > Roots >... | reverse complement strand
GCCTCGTCTTCACTCACAATCAGCGGCGGACACAACCGCAGCGACGTCTCGCCGCACCCCAGCATCATCAGCCCTCTTTCAAATGCCAGCGTCTCCACGCGGTTGCGCAGTGCTGGATTCGGCTCGCGAGTCTGTTTGTCCTTCACCAGCTCAATGCCAATCATCAGCCCGCGTCCGCGTATGTCGCCAACCGAGGGATGCGTCTGCTTCCATCCCTTCAGCCGCTCTATGATCTTCGCGCCCACGCGGCCGGCATTGCCAATCCCCTCGCGTTCCAGCACGTTGATCGTGGCCAGTGCCGCCGCAATCGACACCGGATTTCCTCCGAACGTCGACGCGTGCGATCCCGGCACCCAGTCCATAATGTGCGCTCGGCTCATGCATACTCCCAGCGGCATCCCGCTGGCGATTCCCTTGGCCATGCAGACAATATCCGGCTCCACGCCCGCGTGTTCGATGGCCCACCATTTCCCCGTGCGCCCCGCGCCCGATTGCACCTCGTCCGCCACCAGCAGGATTCCGTGCCGGTCGCAAATCCCGCGCAACTCGCGCAGAAAATTGTCCGGCGCCACCACGTACCCGCCCTCGCCCTGTATTGGTTCAACGAAGATCGCCGCCACTTCCTCCGGGGGCAGAATCGTCTTGAACAGTTTTTCTTCGATGTAGCGCGCGCAGCCCAGCGCGAATGCTTCTTCCTCCTGCGGCCCGCCGGTGCAACCGCGGTACGCATACGGATAGCGAACGTGCGTTACGCCCGGCACCAGCGGCGCAAATCGCCGCTTCTGCTGCGGCTTTGAGGCCGTCAGCGATAGCGCGCCCATCGTGCGCCCGTGAAACGCGCCAAAGAACGCTATGATATGCTGCCGCCCGGTGTGATAACGCGCCAGCTTCAGCGCACACTCGATTGCCTCCGCGCCGGAGTTGCCATAAAAGAACTTGTGCGGCCCCGCCATCGGCGCCACTTTTGACAGCCGCTCTGCAAGCTGCGTCAGCGGCTCGTTATAGAAATCGGTTCCGGAAATGTGAATAAGCTCCGCGGCCTGCTTCTGGATTGCCGCCACAACCTCGGGGTGACAGTGCCCGGTAGAAGCCACGGCAATACCTGCCGCAAAGTCCAGAAACTCGTTCCCGTCTACATCTCGGATGCGGATACCTCGTCCGCTTTCCGCCACCAGCGGATACGACCGCGTGTAACTGGGTGAGATAAGCCGCCCGTCCGTCTCAACCGCCGCGCGGGCTTTCGGCCCCGGCAGTTCCGTCACCAGCTTCGGTCCGTAGCGCGCATGCAATTCCTGCTTTGTCATCGTGAGCCTCCTCGAATCGGTGGTGCGGCCGCTCGGTCCCCGGTTCGAGGGAAGCAAAGCCGCGGACCCCGCCGCTTTTCCGGGGTCGTTCAATGGAGCCGGACCGTCGGGCCGGCATATGCAGGCGAGGATCTTCGGCGGTCCTGAATCTAGTCGCCGCCGAAGAGGCTAGGTCGGGTGCGGGTGGGCAGCACCCTCAGATGCCGCCGCGGGCAGATGCTGCGCGCGCGCACTCCAGACCAGCGCCGCCTTGCCGGCAGCATTCCCGTCCAGTCTTTAGAGTGTTTGCGCACAAATGCCCCACTGGCTTGAAGGATACCATCCGAGGTCCCGGTTTTCCATGGGAACCCCGCCGCGGCGCATCGGGCCGGAGACACCGGCACGCCATCTGCGGGAATCGGACGCCCTGCCTACATCGGCTTGGCGGCGAATGCCGTGACCGGAACCAGCGCCGCCGGCGCATCGTCCTCCAGCGTCACCGCGCCTTGCTCGAAAATCGTCAACGCGCCGTCGTCGGCCGCCATGGTCATCCAGCACACCGCGGCCTTCTTCATCAGCCCGCACGCGATTTCTACGGTGTACTGATGCGTGGAATCGTTCTTTGGCGTTCCCTTCGTTCGCTCGATCCAGAGATGATGTGTCCCCAGCGTATACCTGGTGGTCACCGGCTCGTTGACAGTGAAGCTGCTCTGGATTCCTTCCGCCACGCCCTTCCCAAAGCTGGGAAGCTCCGCATCCGTAAAGCTCTGCCCGTAACAATCGAACGGCATCGCCACCTCGACAATGACTGAACCTTCATGGCGAGCCGTCAGGCCGACCTCAACGCACCCCACGCCCTTCTTTTCTTCCTCGCTCTTGGCCGTCTCTTTGGCCTGCTGCTTCGCATCGTTCAAGCCGGCGTTCGAATCGACGACCTCCCAGTCGCCCGGAATTGCGTAGCTGAAGCCCAGTGGATGCGTAAAGGTGCGCCGGTCTGCAGGCGTCTGTGCCATTGCCATCACGCCGGACGTCAAAGCGAGAACGGAAATTACGGTTTTCATGCCCATGAGTCTAGCCTTGAACTCCATCAGTCCACTGCAGGATTCTTATCGAATCAGCAGCGCGGAAACTGCCGAAGCCACACCCGCAACCGCAAACACGATCCCGAAGTGCCAGTAGACACTCCTGCGCGTCAGCAGCGTAACGGACGTAATCACCAGGCCGATCTCCAGAAGCGCCTCACCAAGGTCATAACGGTCTGCGCGGGCCTCCGCTCCGTTCACTTCCCGCTCGAACTCGTGCACCTTGTCTTCTTTTTCGCGCGCACTTGCCTCCAGATCCTTCAGGTCCTTGGCCCATTTCTCACCATGATCGGCATAGCTCTTTTCCAGCTTCGCCGCCGCTACCTTGTCCGCTATTGCAAGAACGCCCAGCAGGTCTGAAGCCAGGGCCGTGTCATTCGCGCGAATCTTGTGCGCCTGGTAATCGGACCACTGGTCGGACGCGCGGTTCTGTTCCACTGATGCCCTCGCCTGATCCAGCACCGCCTCGGTGTGCGTGCGATGCCCCAGCACCGTGGTTACCGCCACCAGCACCGCCAACACGCTCATGGTGAACGCTACCGGCCGCATCTTTGACTCGTGTGCCCCGTGCTCGGCGTGCTCCTGCAGTTCGCTCGCTTCGTTCGCTTCCATCGCTTCAGACCCCCTTAATTCGGCATTCTCTCCCGCAACTGCGGCTTGACCGCTGAAAACTGAAAACTGATCCCTAAGAACTGCTCTTCATCTTCTCTTCCACCGCACCCCGTCCTTTGAATCCTCAATCACCACACCCTTCTCCGCCAGCTCAGCTCGAATCGCATCCGCGCGCGCAAAGTTCCGCGCCTTCTTGGCCTGTGTGCGCTCCGCCACCAGCGCATCGATCTCCGCGTCGCTCAAGGCCATCCCCGCGCGCAGCTCCGGCGCAATCTCAGCCTGCCTTCCGTTTTCCTCCGCCCACGCAATCGCGTAGCGCGTCAACTCCGTATCGTTGTCCTCAATCACATCGAACACACGATCAAAGTCCTCCAGCACCTTTTCCACCGCATCGCGGTCTGCGGTGAAGAACCGCCCCTCGTCCATCGCCGTATTCGCCGCGCGCACCAGGTCGAATATCGGCGCCCGCGCCTCCGCTGTGTTCAGGTCGTTCGCCAGTGCCGCAAAGTATTCCTCGCCAGCCTTCTCGGCCAGCGCCTGAATCTCGCTGCTCTCACCCTCCGCGAAGTTACCCTCTCTCAACCGCCGCACAAAAGTGCGCAACCGGTCGATTGCCGCAGTGGCTTCGGTCAGTCCCTCAAAGGTAAAGTTATGCTGATGCCGGTAAGGCACGCTGATCAGCGCCAGCCGGATCGCCGACGCCTTGTAGCCCTTCAGCAGCAGGTCGCGCAGCGTGTAGAAGTTCCCCTCGCTCTTAGACATCTTGCGCCCGTCCACCAGCAGGAACCGCACATGCATCCAGTGGCGCGCAAACTGCTTGTGCGTCGCTGTCTCGCTCTGCGCAATCTCGTTCTCGTGGTGCGGGAACATCAGGTCCTCGCCCCCGGCGTGGAGGTCGAAGCTCTCCCCCAGGTATTGCATCGCCATGGCCGAGCACTCGATGTGCCACCCCGGCCGCCCCCGGCCAATCGGCGTCTCCCAGCTCGTCTCTCCGGGCTTGGCCGCCTTCCAGAGCGCAAAATCGCGCGCCGAGTCCTTTTCGTACTCGTCCAGGTCCACCCGCGCTCCGTCTTCCATCCCGCTCAGGTCCTTCTTGCTCAGCTTCCCGTACTCCGGAAACGCCTTCAGCCGGAAATACCAGCTCCCGTCTTCCGTCTTGTACGCTGCCCCCGCCGCAGCCAGCCGCTCAATCAGGTGCACCATCGCGCCAATGTGCTCGGTTGCGCGCGCAATCTGCTCTGGCCGCTGCACCCGTAGCGCCTCCAGATCTTCAAAGAACGCCGCCACGTACTTCGGTGTGTATTCGCCAATCGGAATCTCCGCCTTGCTGGCGTTGCGGATAATCTTGTCGTCCACGTCCGTTATGTTCATCACGTGGCGTACCGGCGTACCGGTCAGCCTCAGGAAGCGCCGCAGCACATCCACCTGCAAAAACGTGCGGAAGTTACCAATGTGTCCGTAGTCGTAAACCGTTGGCCCGCAGGCGTACATCCGCAGTTCCACGCCATCCGCGGGAGCCACCTCATCCACCAGGCCTGAGAGGGTATTGAAAAGGCGTAAAGTCATACGATTACAGCTCAACTCTCAGCTGCAGAATCGGCCCTCGCGGGCCTCCCCGATTGTATCAGCGGAGGATATCGGCAACCTGAGCCGCGGCCCCTCCGGAACCTCGGCTGGGAACCAGGCATGATCATCGGACAAATGGTAAGATAAATGGTATGGAAACTCAGGCGACATCCCGTAAGATCAAGCGGAGCTTCACCCTTTCCCGCGAGTCGGCGGCCTTCGTGACGGAAGTGCGTCGCCGCTGCCAGGCTCGTTCCGATTCCGAAGCGCTGGACATCGTGCTGCGGGAGGCGATATCCGCACAGAAAAGAGCCGAACTTAACGCCGCGGTTAAAGAGTACTACGACAACGCCACCGGCGAGGAACTCCAGGAACAGGCGGACTGGGCGAAAGGCGCCAGCGCCAGCATGTTTTCAGGCGTTCCCGAATGAGCGCCCTTGAAAGGTCCTATCCGCTGCGGGGCGAAATCTGGTGGATGCATTTTCCCAGTGATCCCCCAGGCAAGAACCGGCCCGGCGTGATTGTGTCGGTCGACGAACGCAACACCCATCCTCGCGCAATGACGGTGCTGGCCGTGCCGCTCTCCACATCTATCCATAAACCCGGCGTTTATCACTTACTGCTCAATTCGAGAGAGACGGGGCTTAGGGAGGACAGTGTGGCCTGGTCGGAGAATATCTCGGCAATCACGCGAGAATTGCTCATCGGTCCCGTTGAGGGGCATCGCCGCGTGACCGACACTCAGATTTGCAGGCTTTCCGAACTGGTCAGGCTTGCGATGGGCTGCTTTTAATGGGCCGTATCTCCGTTAGCCCCCCAGCGCCAACCCCGGCTCCGCCGTAAGCGCGCTCTCGGCAAACTCCCCCGCCACAAACCGCGGCCACGCCGCCGCCGCAATCATCGCTGCATTGTCCGTGGAAAGCGTCGGCGTGGGAAAAGCCACTCGCACGCCCCTTCGCGCCGCCTCCGCCGCAAACCGCTCACGCAGCTCCCGGTTCGCAGCCACGCCGCCCGTCACCAGGATCTGTCCGGCTCCCAGCGCCTCCGCCGCGGCAAACGTCTTCTTCATCAGGTCGCCCACCACCGCATGCTGAAAGCTCGCCGCCAGGTAGATAACAGCCTGCGGACACAGCGCCAGTGCCTCTTCGCGTGTCTTGGGCGGCCGTGCCCCCGCCAGCACCGCGGCAATCCGCTCTTTCACTCCCTGCCGCAGCCCGTTCAGCTCCACATATCGCAGGACAGCAGTCTTGATCCCTGAAAACGAGAACATGAACCGCGGGTCGAGGTCGGCAATAGGCGAAGTATTCGCCGCCTTCGTCCGTGGAGCCTTCCCCTGCAAATGCACCTTCGCCTTAATCTGCGCAAAGCTGAACGGTACCGCTCGCGGGTCGCCAAACCGTGCCAGCGCGTCGATCCACGGCCCGCCCGGATACCCCAGCCCCAGCAGCTTGGCCACCTTGTCGTATGCCTCGCCGGCGGCATCGTCCACCGTGCGCCCCAGCAACTTATACCGCCATCCGCCTCGCCCCGGCTGCGCCATGTAGAGATGCGTGTGCCCGCCTGAAACCACCAGCGCCAGTGCAGGTCCCTCCCCCAAGACGCTGTCATCCTGAGCGAAGCGAAGGATCTGCGGTTGCTTTTCGCCGGCCACGCTATGGAGCTGCGTGGAACCGGCCACAACCCGCGTCTCCCGCTGCTCCAGCAGCACCGCATGAATGTGCCCCTCCAGGTGATTCACCGCAATCACCGGCAGCTCCCGCGCAAACGCCAGCGCCTTGGCAAACGTAATCCCTACCAGCAACGCTCCAGCCAGTCCCGGCCCCGCCGTCACCGCAATCGCATCCAGATCGTCCAGCCCAACTCCGGCCTCCGCAAGCGCCGCCCGCACCACCGGCACAATGGCGCGCAGGTGTTCGCGGCTGGCCAGTTCCGGCACAACCCCCCCATAGCGCGCATGCGTGCTGATCTGTGAAGCCACTACGGACGACAACGTCCGCCCCCCGCGCTCCACCACCGCTGCCGCGGTCTCGTCGCACGAGCTCTCAATCCCGAGAATCAGCCCTCCGGCCATTTCTCAAGTTTAACGGTAGCGGCGCGCACTCCTTCGCGCCGGATGCTTTACGATTTGTGCTATGGCTGACATCGCCAAGCGAGTGATTAGCGGGCTGTTGTTTGGCGCCGAGCTAGCATTCAGCTTGTATGGCTGCGCCGCTTCCGCAGCAGCGACATTCTCTATCGGAATGCACGATACCTTCCCTGAAATTGTTGCCATCGTCCTCTGTTTGCCTGGCTTCTTCCTTGTATCAATTCTGGTGTTTTGGTTTCGAAAGATCGCGGGCGGAATAATGATGGCACTCTCTGTGATTTTCTTCCTTGGCATGCTTATGCAGGGGATTCATGATAACGAAACACTATCAAGCGACTTGGCTCCGCTGTTTCGAGTTTGCGTTCCGGTCTTCCTTTTGGGTGCTTTCGCCCTGTCAACCGGGCTCGCCCGCTGGCCGGAAGTTGTCCGGCGAGGCCGAAAATAGCCTAAGGAAGAGACATTCTTAAGAACCGGTCCACTCGAGCTGTCGTAGAGCTAAAGGAAACGGATGCCGCTCCCCTCCCGCCAATTCGAAGCCGCCCTCCGCATCATCGAGACCCTGCGCGCTGAGGGCCACCAGGCTTTCCTCGCCGGAGGCTGCGTTCGCGATCTCCTCCTTGGCCGCACGCCGCTCGACTATGACGTGGCCACCTCCGCCACGCCCGACATCGTCCTCAATCTCTTCCCGCGAACCTTCGCCGTCGGCGCCCACTTCGGCGTCGTGCTGGTTGCCGACGAAACCCTCGACGAAACACCTCCCCTTGAAGACGCGCCCGACTCCGCGCCGCGCTACTCCGTTACCGAGGTCGCCACCTTCCGCTGCGACGGCATCTACTCTGATGGCCGTCACCCCGACGAGGTCCGCTACACCACCCGCCCCGAAGAAGACGTCCAGCGCCGCGACTTCACCATCAACGGCCTGCTGCTCGATCCGGCGCGAATTCTCGCAAGCGCGAATCAAAGTGTCCGCAGACCGGCCTCGCATATCTCTAGCTCCCTTGAAGCTGCATCGTTAAACCAACCCGTGTCGGGGCACGACTTCAGTCGTGCCGAAAGCGCCGAAAAAACAACCCGGGCTTTAGCCCCTGAGCCGTCGCTCGACCCGCAACTCCTTCGCCATGCCGTCTTTGACCACGTCGGCGGCCTCGCAGATCTTGACTTGCGGCTCATCCGCGCTATCGGCGAGCCCCACCGCCGCTTCCAGGAGGATCAGCTCCGCCTGCTCCGGGCCGTCCGCTTCGCCGCTCGCTTCGGCTATACCATCGAGCCGTCAACGTTCGCTGCCATCCGCCAGTTCGCCTCCCGCATTCAGTCGGTCAGCCGCGAGCGCGTCCGCGACGAGCTCACCAAAATGCTCACTGAAGGCCGCGCCCGCCGCGCCTTCGAGCTGCTCGACGAAACCGGCCTCCTGGTCCAGGTCCTGCCTGAAATCTCCAACATGAAAGGAGTCCAGCAGCCGCCGCAGTTTCACCCTGAAGGCGACGTCTTCATCCACACGCTGCTCTTGCTCGCTCAGCTTCCCCCCCGCTGCCCGCGCACGCTGGTCTGGGGCGCGCTCCTGCACGACGTGGGCAAGCCGCCCACCTTCCGCGTCGCGCCCGACCGCATCCGCTTTGACGGTCACGTCGAAGTCGGCGTGGCCATGGCCGCGGAAATCTGCCGCCGCCTCCGCTTCTCTAACGAGGACACGCGCCAGATCCTCGCGCTCGTCGAGAACCACATGCGGTTTGCCGACGCCCCGCGCATGAAAGCCTCCACGCTCAAGCGATTCTTCCGCCTGCCCTGCTTTGAGGAGCACCTGGAACTGCACCGTATGGACTGCATGGCCGCGCACGCCAACCTCGATATTTACAACTACGTCAACGATCGCTACCATTCCATCGCTGAAGAAGAGTTCCGCCCCCGTCCGCTCCTCACCGGCGATGACCTCATCGCCGCCGGCTACGCGCCCGGTCCGCAGTTCAAGCAGATGCTCCAGGCCGCAGAAGACGCCCAACTCGAAGGCGCAATCGCCACGCCGGAAGAAGCCCTGGCGCTGGTTCGCGAGCGATTCGCCGGCGCGCGGCCCGCATGAGCCCTACTCCGCGCTCGTTCGATGTTCTGGTCCTCGGCGCCGGCGCCGCCGGCCTCATGTGCGCCGCCATCGCGGGCCAGCGCGGCCGCCGCGTGGCGCTGCTTGAGCACAATGCGCAGCCGGGCCGCAAGATCCTTATCTCCGGTGGCGGCCGCTGCAACTTTACCAACATCCACTGCGGCCCTGACCGCTTTCTCTCCGCCAATCCCCACTTCGCCAAGTCCGCGCTGGCGCTCTACCAGCCCAGCCACTTTCTCGAACTCGTCAACCGTTATCGCATTCCATGGCACGAGAAAACCCTGGGCCAGCTTTTTTGCGACCACTCCTCCCGCGCCATTCTCGACATGCTCCTCGCAGAATGCGCGCTCGCCGGGGCGGAAGTCATCTCGAACGCGCGCAGCATCCAGGTCGAACCCGCCTCCAGCGCAGGCTTCCACATCTCCTGCTCGCAAGGCGAATTCCAGGCCGAAGCGCTGGTCGTTGCCACCGGCGGCCTATCCATTCCCAAACTCGGCGCTACACCTTTCGCCTATGATCTCGCCCGCCGGTTCGGTCTTCGTATCATCGAGCCGCGCCCCGCCCTCGTCCCCCTCATCCTTGGCGGTGAGGAAGCGCATTGGACCTCGCTCACTGGCGTCTCCACCGAGGTCGCCGCCTGGGCCGCATCATCTGGCAAGAGGCACGCGCCCCGCTTCCGCGAGAAGATGCTCTTCACTCATCGCGGCCTCAGCGGCCCCGCGATTCTCCAGGCCTCGTCTTACTGGCAGCCCGGTACGCCCGTCACCGTCGATCTCGCGCCCAACCTGCCCTCAGGCAACCACCTGCTCGACCCCCTGCTCCAGCCGCACTCCCGCCGTGACGCCTCCGCTTTCCGCAATGCCCTTCGTGCCGCCCTGCCCCAGCGCCTCGCCGACCGCCTCGCCGATGTCGCGCAGCCTCAAGGCTGGACCAACGCCGCGCTCGAAGCCACGGAACACCGCCTGCGCAACTGGCAGTTTCATCCCGTCGGCACGGAGGGATTCGAGAAAGCTGAAGTTACAGCCGGCGGCATCGATACCGCCGATCTCAGCGCGCGCACAATGGAAGCCCGCAACGTCCCCGGCCTCTTCTTCATCGGTGAAGCAGTCGACGTAACCGGCCACCTCGGCGGCTTCAACTTCCAGTGGGCATGGTCCTCCGCCGTCGCCGCCGGCCGCGCGCTTTAGAGATCTGATCAGGCAATGCAGGAACGCATAAGGTAGTTCCGCCGCCCAAATTCATACCACGAGGTGGGATTTATCACGATACGGGACGTTTTTCGACCTTGCTCCATTATCTATGCTATTTGTTTTCATCGTTACGTTTCGAAATATACCGCATTGTGATCCATAGTGGAGGGGGAGTGGGGGTACCCCTTTCTCCGAAAACCGAAGGGCCGAATCCACGAGTGTGGATCCAGCCCTGCAGCCTCTTTATCTCACCTGCGGTGTGGTCAGGGCTGTGATGGTTGTCACGGTTCCTTTTGGCGCAGAGGTGAACTACGAACTGTGAACTCGGAACCGGTTACTCCGCCGGCGCAATCGGCTTCTTCGGCGGCGTCAGCACAAAACCCTTCCGCACCAGCGCAAACCCCTCCTGCGGCAGCTCCGCCTGCATCAGCTCGTTGTCCGGCCCGGCAAACAGGTCCGCGCTCCCACCTCCAAACGCTGCCCGCAGGTGATGCACCGCAATTGCCTTCCCATCCAGCGTCCCCTGCTCGTCCGCATAGGTCGCCAGCTCCACCTGCGCCACGCTGCCTGCCTGCTTCGGCAGGATCGCCCACAAGTCGCGCCCGTTCTGCTCCGCCGCCAAATCCATCAGGCTCTGCAGCGCCCCCGGATCAAAGTCCGGCAGAAACACCGCGCCTGCGTGCGCTTCCAGCCGCGCCGTCGAGCTTCGTCCGTTCGCTGAAATGTTCAAGAGGAAATTCGCCCCGTCCGGTTTGCCCACCACGCTCACCGCCGAGCCGTTCAGCACCCCGCTCAACACCACGTGCTCCAGGTGATGCGCCGTGTTCAGCCGCTCCGTCACGGAAAGTTCGTAGTCCAGCCCCTGCATCTCGACCTTCACCATCGAGCTCGACTCGAACCCGCCGGCGCGCGCCTTGAAATCGCAGCTCGCCGTCCCCACCGTATGCCCGTTCTGGCTCACCACAAAGTCGGCTGACTGCGCCCAAATCGGCGCCGCCCAACCAACCACCACTCCAAGGCAAAGCAAAACAAATCCCTGCAATGTTCTCATCGCTTGTATAGACACCTGACCCACAGCCGGAGTTGTGATCCAATGCGAACAAAATCCCGCCTCATCCAGCCACCGGCAGCGCAATCCGGATCGTCGTCCCCCCGCCTTCCCGATTCAGCGCCCAAATCTGCCCGTTGTGCAGCTTCACCGCGCGCTCGGCAATCGCCAGCCCCACTCCAACCCCGCCGGTATGCGCGCTGCGTGCCGTATCCAGCCGGTAAAACGGCCGGAAAATCGCCTCCAGTTCCGCCTCCGGAATCCCCGGCCCATGATCGCTCACTTCAATCACCGCCATCTTCCGCGGCCGATCCTCTTTAAGCAGTATCTCCACCCGCGTGCCCGCCTCGGTATACCGGATCGCGTTGCGCACCACGTTCTCGATCGCCCGGTAGAGCAGCTCGCGTCGCCCATCCACTACGCACTCGCACTCCGCGCGCAGTTCCACCGCGGCCTCCCGCTGCTGCGCCTCGTACTCCGCGTCTGGAATCATCTGCTCGATCAGCGCCTTCAGGCTCACGTGCTGCGGCCGGTCCAGCGTCTCCGTGGTCTCCATCTGCGCCAGCGTCAGCAGTTGCCCGATAAGCTGGTTCAGCCGCTCCGTCTCGCGCTCAATGCGGTCCAGGTGCGTCGTCATGGTGGCGTCGGCGTCGTCTCGTGAGAGTTCCAGCGCCACGCTCAGCCGCGCCAGCGGCGATCTCAACTCATGCGACACGTCGCGCAGCAGTAACCGCTGCGCGCTCACCAGGCTCTCCAGCCGCTCCGCCATGTGGTTGAAGTCGTGCACCAGGCCGGCAAACTCATCGCCCTTCCCCGGCACGCCCGGCCGCGGCTGTTTCACCCTCGTTCCCAGTTGCCCGCGCGCCAGCTCTCGCGCCGCTCGCCGCAGCCGCACCACGGGTTGCGTGAATATCAGTACCAGGAAAAACGTCGCCGCTCCGCCCACCGCAATCGCCACCGGCAACTGCGGAAAGGCAAATCGCCACATGTCGCCATACCAGGTGCGGTGCCCGCGCATGCGAGCCACGCTCAGCATGTAGAGGTAGTCTTTGCCTGACGCCGATTGTGCCCGCACCGTCCAGATGTAGTCGGCGCCTGCCTGAACACCGCCGATCTCCGCGTCCGGCGCAATCGCCTTCGCCCCGTTGAACTCAACGGACTTGCACAAAACGCTCCCACCGGCATCGGCCAGGGCGATCGTCGCCTTGCGCTCCCGCGCACGCTCCAGCATCCCCGCGCAGCCTAGCGATTCATATTCCTCGATCGCCTGCGTCGACTCGCCGCGTAGCGCGTTATACGCCGGCCCAAGAAACGGCGCCGGTCCCGGGAAACGCCGGTTGAGAATCAGCGCGGTCGAGATCACAAAGATCAGGCTCTGCGCAATCCAGAAAATAATGAAGATCTTGAAGAACAGGCTTCGCATTCGCTCAGTCTCCCGCCTCTGCCTGGCCGCCCTCGACGGCAAGCTGGTATCCTACCCCGCGCACCGTCTTCACCTGGTCCTCTTCCATTCCGGCCTGGCTCAGTTTGCGGCGCAGCCGGCTTACGTGCATGTCCAGGCTGCGGTCAAACGGATCAAACGCCCGCCCCAGCACCGCTTTCGACAGGTCTTCGCGGCTCACCACCTTGCCCGGCGAGCGCATCAGCGCCTCCAGCAGACCGAACTCCACGTCGGTCAGGTCCAGCCTGCTTCCCGCATGTGTGGCCCGCCTCGCAGACGCGTTCAGTTCCAGCTCGCCCACGTGAAGAGTCGCGGCCAGCGGGTTGGCTGATGTCGCGTTGCGCCGCAGCACCGCCCGCATGCGCGCCAGCAGCTCGCGCGGGTTGAACGGCTTGGGGAGATAATCGTCGGCGCCGATCTCGAGGCCCACAATCCGGTCCACATCTTCGCCGCGCGCGGTCAGCAGCAGCACGTTCACACTCGATTCCGCGCGAATCCGCCGCAACACCTCGAATCCGTCCATCCCCGGAAGCATCACGTCCAGCAGGATCAGCGCCCACGGCCGCTGCTGCGCCGCCTTCAATCCCGTATCGCCCCGGTGCGCAGCCCTCACACGGAATCCGTTCTTGCCCAGGTACTCCGTCAGCATCGAGCAGAGCTCCGTGTCATCGTCAATCAGCAATACCTCGTCCAACGACACACCGCCTCTACTTGAAGCTACGCCACTTCCTGTCCGTGATTACACGAGAAATGTAACAAATGGTCACCGCGCAGTGACAAATCTTTACAACGCGTTACGCATCGTGACGGCGCCCGCTTCCCATTCGCGTTCTCATGGAATTACTCAAGGAGGACGACTTCAAATGGCCAGGCGCACGATTCTTGCTTTGGTTGCATTCTTGGTTTTTGTTTCTGCATGGGCTCAACCCGCCGCAGCGCAGGGCGCAACAGGCGAAATTCGCGGTTCCATCGCTGACCAGACCGGCGCGCTCATCCCCGGCGCAAAAGTTGTCTTGACCGGCGACAATGGCAAATCCGCCACCGCCACCACCGGCCACGACGGCGCCTACCGTTTCTCCGCCGTCGCCCCCGGCACCTATCAGATCGTAGTCACCGCCAAGGGCTTCGCTGACGCCGCCATGGGCGTTGAAGTCGATTCCGGCAAGACCATCGTTCAGGACGTCAACATGCAGTTGCCGGTCGAGCAGCAGCAGGTCACCGTCACTGAAGATGCTGCCGGCGTCAGTACCGCTGCGGACGCCAATACCAGCGCCATCGTCATCAAGGGCAAAGACCTCGACGCGCTCTCTGACGATCCCGACGAGCTCCAGAATGAGTTGAACGCGCTGGCCGGTCCCGCCGCGGGTCCCAGCGGCGCGCAAATCTTCATTGACGGCTTCACCGGCGGACAGCTTCCGCCCAAGTCGTCTATCCGCGAGATACGCATCAACCAGAACCCGTTCTCCGCCCACTTTGACAAGCTGGGCTACGGCCGCATTGAAATCCTCACCAAACCCGGCACGGACAAGCTGCACGGCAGCCTTATGGTCATGGGCAACGACTCGGCTTTCAACTCCCTCAATCCCTTCGTCAAGGAAGAGCCGTCCTACTACACCACCTTCATGAACGGCAGCGCCGGCGGCGCGCTCGGTAAAAAGGCTTCCTGGTTCTCCAGCGTCTTCTACCGCAACAACGCCTCCAACTCCATCGTCAACGCTGAACTGCTCGACTCAAATCAGAACATCTACAACTTCTCCCAGGCGGTCGCCAATCCGCAAACCCGGCTCGACTTCAGCCCGCGCCTTGACTTCCAGCTCAGCGACAAGAACACCCTCACCGTCCGCTACATGCTTGACCGCCAGAGCCAGACCAACAGCGGCGTCTCGCAGTTCGCGCTCGAGTCGCAGGCTTACAACTCCATCAACTACGAGAACACTCTCCAGCTTGTCGATACGCAGGTGCTCAGCGCCAACGCCGTCAATGAGTCCCGTTTCCAGTACGTTCGCGACCGCAACAACCAGTCGGCGCAGAATCTTGACCCCACCATCACCGTGCAGGGCGCGTTCACCGGCGGCGGCAGCAACATTGGCGTAGTGCGCGACAATCAGGACCGATTCGAGCTCGAGAACGACACCACAATGGCCCACGGCCCCCACGCCATTGAGTTCGGCGGCCGCGCCCGCCTCACGCGCGACAACAGCTTCTCCACCTCCGGCTTCAACGGACACTACATCTACTCCGGAATCGACGCCTACAAGGCCGGCACCCCGTCTGAATATGACGTCACCGCGGGCAAGACTACTTCCGGCATTGCGCTCTTTGACGCGGGCTTCTTCTTTCAGGACGACTACCGCCTCCGCCCCAACTTCACCCTCAGTTACGGCATGCGTTACGAAACCCAGAACCGAATCGCCGACAAGAACGACTGGGCGCCGCGCGTCAGCATCGCCTGGGCTCCCATGCACGGCTCAAAACCCGGAAAAACCGTCATCCGCGCCGGCTACGGCTGGTTCTTTGATCGCTTCGGATCCAACTTCGTGCTTGACGCCGTTCGCAACAACGGCATCAACCAGCAGCAGTACGTCGTCAAGAATCCCACTTTCACTTCCAACGCGCCGCCGGTCAGCGTGCTCGCCGCGGAAAGCACCGTCACCCCCACCATCGTCCAAATCGATCCGCACTTCCGCGCCTCTCTCAGCATGCAGGCGGCGCTCGGCGTGGAGCACCAGTTCGGCAAGGTGGGCAACGCTTCGGTCACGTATGTCAATTCGCGCGGTGTGCACCAGTACTTGAGTGACAACATCAACGCCTACCTGCCCGGCTCCTACGATCCCGCCACCGGAACCGGCGTTCGCCCCAACGGCGCCAACGAGAATATCTATCAGTTCCAGTCTGAGGGCATCTACAACCAGAATCAGGTCACGGTCAATTACAACGTGCGCGCCAAGCGCGTCACCCTCTTCGGCTTTTACATGCTCAACTACGCCAAGGCTGACACCTCCGGTGCAACGTACTTCGCGTCCAACCAATTTGACCCACGCGCCGACTACGGCCGCGCCAACTTCGATACCCGCAATCGCTTCCTGCTCGGCGGAAACCTCAGCGGCCCTTACGGCGTCTCCTTCAGCCCCATGTTGGTGGTCAACTCCGGCCAGCCGTTCAACATCACGCTCGGCCAGGACCTCAACGGCGACAACCAGTTCAACGATCGTCCGGCATACGCCACCGCCGCCAGCACGGATGTCATGAAGACCGCCTGGGGCAACTTTGACCTCAACCCCTCCGCCAACCAGGCGCGCATTCCTTACAACCTCGCCACCGGTCCCGGGCAGTTCAGCATGAACATGCGCGTCAGCAAGTCCTTCGGCATCGGACCCAAGGTCACCGGACCCAGCCCCATGGGCGGAATGTTCGGCGGTCCTGGCGGCGGTGGCCCGCCTCCGGGCGGCGGCGGCGGCGGAATGATGGGTGGGGGCCTCGGCCCCGGCGGCCTCAGCGGCAGCCGTGGCGGACCTCCGGGAATGAACCAGGCTGCAGCCGCGCGCCGCTATTCGCTCACCTTCGGCGCCATGGGCCGCAACATCTTCAACACCGTGAATCTGGCGTCGCCCGTGCCCACGCTCTCGTCGCCGCTGTTCGGCAAATCCAACGCGCTCGCAGGAGGCTTCTTCTCCTCGCCCGCCTCCAACCGCAGCATCGACCTCCAGATGTCCTTCAACTTCTAAGGTAGGTACGGGCTGGTAGGTACGGGCTTTAGCCCGTACACCGAAGCCGCCACCACAACTGATTCAAAATGCGAACGCGGACCGAAAGGTCCGCGTTTGCATTCGGGCCTCCTCACCCCACCGACCCCGCTACCCCCGCTAACTCAGCTGACTCCCCCGCATTTTGCTTCACATCCAGTGCAATTCATGTCCTATACTTGCCAGAAGAAGGCTTGAGATCGGGGCTGGGGAATGCCTTCGGAGCAGTCAATGGCATCACAGGCTTCCCGTAAACACGCATCGGAGGCGCCGGTCATCCCGGACCGCCTCTACTTCAAAATTGGCGACGTGGCCCGCATCTGCGGCGTCGAGGCCTACGTCCTCCGCTTCTGGGAGTCGCAGTTCCCCCAGCTCAAGCCCAACAAGAGCGGCACCGGCCAGCGTCTCTACCGCCGTCGCGACGTTGAGCTTGTCCTTGAGATCCAGCAGCTCCTGCACAAGGAAGGTTTCACCATCCCCGGCGCGCGTCAGGCGCTCGAGGGTGGGGCCCGCCGCAACGCGCCCCAGCCGGAGCTCGCCCTGGAGATGCGCCCGCAGCCTGCGCGCCCTGATGCCGTGAAAAAGGTCATCGCCCACGCACGGGTGGAGTTGAAGGAGATCGCCGCCATGCTCGCCAGTCCGGAGCCGGCAGCGAAGCGCGATAGAGGCAGGCTACTCAAGGTCCGCCCCGACTCCGACAGCCTCTTCCCGATGTAAGCCGTAAGCCGTCAGCCCCATCGCGCACAATCCTTCCTTCGGCTGAAGGCTATTGGCTGCCGGCTCAAAGCCCACTTATCCCTGGTTCCTGATCCCTGATCCCTGTTCCCTGATCCCTATCCTCAAGTCCGCTGCCAGCAGCCGGTGGAACAGGTGCTCCCCGGCCTCGCGCCGCACGGAAAGCCTCCCCGCCCCGTACGCCCGCGACCGCAGCCCGCGCTGCACGCTCTCGCAGATGCCCACGTCCTCGTCCTGGATGCGGTCGCTCACCGCCACACTCTCCTCGTTGTGCTGCCGCGCCGCCTCGCTCACGTCGGCAAAGAAGAAGTCGAACTGCACCATGCACTTGTCCACCCCCAGCGGCAGCACCAGGTTGGTGTCCATCACGCCTTCGTAAACGTTGATCATGAAGTTGGGATAGAGCCAGTAGTAGTACGCGCGGTCCCCCGTCCGCGTCGCCTCCACCTGCGCGTGCTCGCCGCCCGCCACCATCGGGCTTGACTGCAGCGAGAAATGCCGGCTGTTCTCGATGGTGTACTCGCGATAGTCCAGCACGCTGTTCAGGCCCTTGTGCAGGTGCGGAACGTGGTAGCCGCCGTCCAGGTAGTTGTCCACGTAGACCTTCCAGTTACAGGCCAGCGTGTAGGTCTTCCGCGCGAAGAAGTGCAGCCGGCTGAGGCCCAGCGGCGCCGTGCGGGCGGGCAGATCGTCCAGCCACTCCTCCAGCGGCAGCGCGTTCGCATCCAGATTGACGAAGACGAACTGTTCCCAGGCGGCCACGCGCACGGGGACCAGGCCGTTGGCAGCGCGGTCAAAGTTGAACACCCCGGCAAACTCCGGCGCGCCCTTGAGCGCACCATCCAGGCCATAGGTCCAGCCGTGGTAAGGGCAGCGCAGGTGCCGTGCCGTCCCGCACGGCGCCGTCATCACCGCTGCCGCGTGGTGGCGGCAGACATTGAAGAAAGCACGCAGGTTACCGTCCTCGCCGCGGACCACGACGAGCGGTTCGGCGGCCAGCTCCACGGTGAAGTACTGCCCCGGCGCAGCCACCTGGTCCGCTCGTCCCACGGCGATCCAGTTGCGGCCAAACACGCGCTCGCGCTCCAGTTCCTCCATGCGCTCGTCCACGTACCAGGGCGCGGGGATGGTGAAGGCTTGCTCAAGCGGAGCATTCGGGTCGTAAAGGTCCAGCAGGTCGGCGTCGGTCATTGGGGACACTTTAACAGGGAGGAGGGGGAGTAGAAAGTGCTGAAAATAAAAACGACTATGTCTTATGGATTGATGGAGTTAAGCCATAAAAGTGCAGTGAATTGCAGCGCTATCGGAAGGACGGATCAGGCGGGCCGGGGAGCGGTCTGGGGTTCCGGGTTGGTACTGGCTGAGCATGGCCGCTGTTCTCTCCGCCTAATTGAGGCATAAACTCCTGCGCCCGCCGAGTGGCGGGCGCAGTATTGCCAGTAATTTGAGTATAAGCAGGTTCCTGGGAAGGCGATGTGATGGCGGATACACGGGGAAAGCGGGCTAGCGGAGCTGGCGGTATGAACGGGGTCCGGGGGGGAGCCAGGGTTTGCGGATTTCGCCGGAATTTCGCCTGCGGGGGCTGGCTAGCCAGCCAGATTGGCTGGTATCTGATTGAATTTGCCGGAGTAAACGGAGTTGGAGGTGTTCGCGGGGGCCGACGAGCTAGTTATTGGGCAAAATGGTATTGGTTTTGCACAATAAATGGTGCAAAAACTGGCAAAGCTAGTCAAATTGGTCTATTTGGCGCGCAATACACTGATTTAAATTGACTTAAGTAGGACACGGGGGCGCGAGCCGGGGTCTGGGCTGGGCGAGGAGCCTTGGGATGCTGGAAGCGAGCAGGGGGGCTTCCCTGGATCCCAAAGGCGAGGGACCGGGGGCACCGTCCACCTGAGATCTTCTTGAGTCCGTGGCCACCCGCCAGGATTCGCGACGGAGCGGAGTTTATTGTCATATTTAATGCTATAATAATGTCATAACCGCGAAGGGGGAAAGTGGCCGCCAAGCCCAGGTTTCAGCCGGTCTATTCCATCACCTCGGCCATTGTGCAGGACCTGCTCCGCATCGAACGGCTTAAAACCGAACTCGGCATTTTAGAAATTACGCCCGTCTTGCTTGAGAGCCTGCGCAAATCTGCACGCCTGGTTTCCACGCACTATTCCACCGCGATCGAAGGGAATCTTCTTACCCGGGGGCAGGTGGAGCAGGTGGTCGAACAAAACCAGCGCATTCGCGGGCGCGAACGCGATGTGCGCGAGGTGAAAGGCTACTACGCCGCCCTGGAGGAAGTGGGAAGGCTCGCGGAATCGCGGGCGGCGGTGACCGAGAGGGTGATCCAGTCCATCCACGCCCTCGTGATGGGCAACGGGAGAAAGCGCAGGCCGACGCCGTATCGCGATGGACAGAACGTGATCCGCAACAGCAGGTCCAATGAGATCGTCTATCTTCCGCCGGAGGCGATCGCCGTTCCCGGGCTCGTGGCGGAGTTAGTCTCCTGGCTAAATGCGAAGAGCGACCTCCCTATCCCTTTGCGCGCCGCGATTGCTCACTACCAGTTCGCGACCATTCACCCGTATTACGACGGCAACGGTCGCACCGCCCGCCTGCTGACCACCCTGATTCTCCACCGCGGCGGTTATGGAATGAACGGCATTTACTCACTTGAGGAGCATTATGCCAACCGCCTGGGCGCATATTACGCCGCCCTCACTGTTGGGCCATCGCACAACTATCATCTTGGCCGCGCTCAGGCAGACATAACCGGCTGGATCGCGTATTTCGTGGCTGGCATGGCGGAGGCTTTTGAGAAGGTCCACGCGCACGCGAAAATGAGCGCAGCCCTTGAGAAGGCTCAGACGCGGCCGCCTGTCAGGTTGGAAGCAAAGAAGCGGACCGTCCTGGCGCGTTTCATGGATGCCGAGTTTACGTCAATGGACGTGGCTGAGCTGTTGCAGCTTAACCGCCGCTATGCGTCCGTTCTTTGCGTAGAGTGGGCCGGCGAAGGCTTTCTGACCATCGAGAACCCATCCAGGAAGGCAAGAAGTTACCGCATAGCAGACCGGCATGTGCGCCAGTAATTCCCGTCAGGGAATCTACTTTTCCAGCGACCACTACCTACTCGGAGGAAACAGCTGCTTTCACCGCAACGGCCCACCCGGGCAACGGCTTGAACCACTGCACGACCGATGGCGAGATCACACCTATTAATTGGTAGGCAGGTTGGGTCGAGTTGTCGAAGAGCAGGGTGTGAGCCGCTCGCTGCACAGCCACCGGTAGATGATCCAAGCTGCGCTTGTACCGTCGTCGAACGTCATTCTCCGGAACGTCGTGGCCGCCACCGAGAACACGCTGCCTGATGCGGGACAGATTGATATTCACGCTTTCCGTCCCGATGTAAATGAGAAAGACTTCAAATCCGAGGTTTCGCGCTCGAGTCATCATTTCGAGGTAGTTTCTGCCCGAAAGCGTAGTCTCGATCGTGAAGCTCTCTCGCCTATCCAGGCACTTTTTGGCAAGTAGCAGGACTTCCCTTCCGGCAGCGATGCGGGAAGCTCCGGAGGAAGCCAACGGACGCGTCAACCTGTCTGGATCCAGCAAAGGGGTGAGAGAGAAAATCTCAGGATTGCCGCTCGTCAGAGTGCTTTTTCCCGCTCCATTTGCACCGGCGATGATGGTGAAAACAGGGGAAATCACCGCGCAACGGTGCGCGCGACGGATTGAGCCCTGCGTGGGGCTCCGTGGCTTGCCATCGCCTCCAGCCGCCGGCGGTCTTCTGCCAGCTTTGCCCTCGCTCCCTCAGCCAGCCGTCGAGCGAATTCGAGCAAGTCCCTCTTCATATCGAAAGTTTAACTCCATCGGCTCTCGCGGGTCCACAACTTCTCCCATCGCGAGGTGGCTGACCGGGCGTCGATATGCCTCACCCCGTGCCTATCAGATATCCCATGCCTCCAAAATCGGGAGACCCTTCGGCTTTGCTCAGGGCGAGCTGTGGGGCACCCCAAATTCGTGACGAAATGAGCAGCTGGAGATGTGCGCCACCCGCCTCCGAAGTGATCCGCTATATCCACCGAAATCCGGTCAAGCGGGGACTGGTTGCATCGCCCTAGCAGTACCAGTGGAGCAGCTTTTCCCATTACGCCATGGGCAACCGGGGAGCGGTTGAAATCGAGTCGGAGTGGACGGCAAGGCAACGCGGCCCGCTCATCGCGATAAAACTGCGATGAACCGGCACAGTTCCGTAAATCCAAGGCGTATTATTTAGAACCGATGGACGGGCCACCCGCCTCGTCGCGGGTCAACGCAGAAGGACCTGAATCAACCAGGCCGCGTCATCTTTTTGCATTGGCATCCGTAAGTCCCTCAAGAGAGGTGCTTCCAGCGCTTGCGGTGATATCATCTCGCATGCACAAAATTGTTCGTGTGCTTTTCCTCGCCTGCCTCAGTGCGATGGCAGCGGTCTTGTCGGCGCCGGCACAATCTACTCCGCGGGCCGTCTACCGCAACGCTGCACTCGGCTTTACTTTCGACTACCCCGGCAACTTTACCGATGTGAGCGAGTTGTACGTCAACATGTTTGGCCCACCACGGACCGCTGCCAGAAGCGCAGAGACGAAGTTCGCCGACTGCCTTGCCTTCCTCTTTGTGGCAGAAGATGCGAATCACAACGAGATTCAGATCAAGCGTTACGACCTCTCCTGCATGGACGAAGCGATGAGTGATGCGGTGATGGAAGGCGGCATCAGCCACTTCATCGAATCGCTGCAAGCTGTCTTCACAGGCTCAACTTTCAGCGCGCATGCTCCCTATGAGCTGGGCGGCCACAGGGCGCTGCTGGCGAAAGGCACGCTGCCCGGCACGGATGGAGATCTCTCCGTGGTGATGAGCTGTGTGGCGATGGGTACTAACCTTGTCTGCTGGCAGATCACCGGTAAACCGAACGATCTGGTCAACTCCCTCGCCTCGAATCCTGTTGGCTTTGACGGCGAATCCTCCGCGGCGCTGGTTCCTTACTCACTCATTGGCGGCAAGACCGCCAGGCCAGCCGCGGCAAAGAGCGCCGCCGCCTCATCTGGGGCAGTTACCACCACGGTAACTCATAACAGCTCATTCCACTCGCTGGGCACAGTTATCCAAAGTCCCGATCACTTCACTTACTCCTTCCCCACCACTTTTGTGGATAAGTCAGCGCAATACCAGGCGGCGAGCAACAAGGCGCGGGATGAGGCTTCGGCGGAGCAACGCAGAACCATGGACTGCATCACCGAGCCATTCGCCTTTGAGCACCCCGACCCGGCGATCATCAACATTCTCCGCGTGGACGTACACTGCATGGGCGGTGAACCGAGCCCCAGCACGCTGCGGGAACTGGTGACGAGCAGCATGGCGACCGCCAAGGCGCAGTCCAACCCGCGCGAAGCCGCACCTACGTTCGGGGAGCTCAAGTCGTACTCCCTTGGTTCCCACGCGGCCGTCTCGGTATTGGGTCACGTGTTCCTGGGGTCGGACGATCAACGAACCTCGCTCATCATTACCTGCGTGGCCACCGACCCGAGTGTGACGTGCTGGCACATCTACGCCCCCTGGGACGACAGAGCCAAAGACATTGCAGCGTACCCTGTGGCCTTTGACGGCGAAGCCGCCATGCCCCTGGTTCCGCGCTGAGACTCCGGGCCAACCGCGTGCCGGCAGGGCCGCGGGCTGGCCGGCCGGCCATGATTGAACCATTAGCAGCACGCATTGTTGGAAATCGCCGCTCATATGGTTTCTGTGCCGCCATGACGGCGAATTTCTTCAGCTACTTCTGCGTAGCCTTTCTCCAGAGCGACAGATAAGGGAGTCTTGCCAAATCCATCGGGGGAGTTTGGATTGGTGACGCCGTTTGCGAAGAGCCATTTTGTCATGGGAAAATGGCCGTCACGAGCAGCGGCGCTGAGGGCCTGGTTGTAGTCTTTTGCGTTAGCCGGCAACAGCGCCTTGAGCGCGTCTGCAACAATTAGATCGCCGCTTATGGCGGAGTGGTAGAGCATGGTATAGCCGTGCGGACCTTTGCACGTTGCAATGGATGGATTTGCTGCAAGAATTGCGAGGACGACCTCTCGCTGGCCCAGCATTGCGGCACAAAAGCAATCGATGCGCGCACCCGCGGAAAGCAGGTAGCGGGCGATCTCGCGATTGCCCGTATGCGATGCGCCTCCCAGGGCCGTTTCCCATTCCCCGCCGTCGCCCTTTCCCCAGTCCCAGGCCGAGAAAATGAGCATAGGGTCAAGCGCGAGTAGTTCCTTTACCCTGGGGAGATTGTTGTGCCCGGCACGAACGAATTCCCACACCATGTCCAAGTCCTGCCGCGGTCCTCTAATCTTTTCCCCGGCCGGTTTCGATGGGGCGGCGCTGTTTCCTTGTTCGCCCGGCCGTTTCACGGCGTCCTGCGACAGGAGGCTGCGGGCACTGAGTAAACCAACAGGTGCTGCTTTCAGCAAGGTGCGACGCGACAGACATTCGCGCATAAGGCTCTCTCCTCAGGGCAGCGCGCCCTCTTCTCATGCACATGTTCCCCTGCATCCATCGAGAATGCCAGCCAAACGCGCATGAGGAAATGTATGAGGCGATATCTTGCCGCATTGCAGCAAGTTACATTGCCTGATGAGGAAGGGCGGCCGGATTGGATGGCGCGATCAGAGGGGAGAATTTGTCGGCGATATGCTGGGCTATGTCGGATTGGTCCTGCAAGGAATCACCGGCTTTGCAAGTCAGCTCGGTTACGGCGATGTGTGTCTGATCGGGGAGGCGGATCAGATGCGCCAGCACGTAAGAGTGGGTAGCGTCTTTGCGCATCTGAGCGAGGATTACGTACCCGGCATGTAAAGAGGATCCAATGGCGGCGATGTCGCGCTGGCTGCGAGGGACACGCAGGATCGCTGCGTTTCCAATCACTCCGTAGTGGCCCGCTCCCGCGATGACGAGTTTCGCCGTAACCGAATCGGAGAGCGCGTCGGCCAGCCGGTCGTAGGCGGCATCTCCGGTTTCGTTATCAAACCGCGCCACCGCAACCCGTATCGGTTGCAGGGAGGCGGCGAGCTGGCGGTGAACCCGCCACTCATGCGCCCCCCAAAAGAGTAGTACACCGGAGATGATGGCCAGCATCGTCAGCCCGGGCAACTGCCATTTTCGGAACCGTGAAACTGGAACCGGCGGCGCAGGCGCGACCGCGCCGATAACTGCGGGCTCTTCACCTGAAGCAGTGACTGGGGCAATGAATTGATAGCCCTGTTTCGGGATCGTCTGAATGTAGACCGGAGCATCGGCAGAGTCACCCAGCGCCGCTCGAACCTGCGCAATGCAGAAGTTCAATCCTTTATCGAAATCGACAAAAGTCTCCGATCCCCAAACGGCTTCTTTAAGTTCAGCTCGGGTTACAACCTGGCCGGCGTGCCGAATCAGCAATGCAAGCACCTGGGCCGGCTGCGCCTGCAGGCGCACCGGAACGCCTCCCCGGCAGAGCTTCCCGGTGCCTGGCTCAAACTCGAAAATTCCAAATCGCATGCTCAAGGTTCTGTGCCAATCAGAACATATCAGAAACATTCTGAGCGGCTGGGGCCCGGTCTCGAATGTTCGAACTCGAGCTCATGGCTTGCCTGCAATCCTGCGGCGCCGCCCCTGCCATGGACCACCGCGCTCACGCCAAATGGATGAACCAGGAGGAATAGCGCCCGCTTCTCACAAAAACGCTCTTAAAATGGATTCATGGCGACGTACATCATTCGGAATGGGGTTCCTTCGGCCGACGAAATGGGCGAGAGACTAGGCCTCTCGAGGAAGCGCGTCTCGTCCGTCCGCGTCATCATGAATTCCCCGTCAAGCCCAAACGGAACATCTCGACTCAATGCGAAGAAGAACGCGAAGCGAACCGCGGCTCGAAAGAGCGGAAGCCGACAGGTGTGAGGCTTGGCACGTAAAAAGCCGATTCAGACTGTCTTTCTGAACGTTCCATATGATCGACAATTTGAGAACCTGTATCTCGCTTATGTCGTTGGGCTGACACAGCTCGGTTTGAGGATAAACGCTACTCTGGCAGTTCCGAACCAGGGGCGGCTCGCAAGAATTCTCGATTTGATCGAGGAATCCGATTTCTCAATTCACGATCTCTCTCGTACCGAACTCTCGCATGGAATTCCGCGCTTCAACATGCCCCTCGAACTCGGGCTGGCGCTCCATGGTTCATTGATCGACACTAGGTCTTCGTATTCGAAAGAAGGGCCTATCGCACGCTCAAATCAACCAGCGACATCAACGGAATCGACGCGCAGATCCACAACGGGACCATCAAAGGTGTGATGGGCAAGTTGCGCAACATATTTCATCAGCCCGACGGAACTACCGTTCCGGAAATGCTTAGGAGTTACCGCGCGGTCCGGCGCAGGCTGCCCGATCTGCGCCGCAATGCGGGGAGTGAATCTCTCTTCGAGGTCTCTATCTTCAAGGACCTGACGGTTGCAGCGCTTGTGGAGAGAGAGAAGATTATCGAAGAGAGACCCCAGCCATCTTGACGACAAACGAGGTAAATGCACCTAACGGCGTGACGAAGTGGAAGGTACGCTGTCCACTCGCGCAAGCGTGCGCTTCGCCACAATCCGCCGGCGGTCCTCTGCCAGCTTTGCCCGCGCTCCCTCTGCCAGCTGACGAGCGAATTCGATCCAATCCCGCTTCATATTGAAGGTTTAACTCCATCGACGTTCGCGGTCCGCAACTCCTGCCGCGGGGTGGTGCGTAAGAATAGAGCCCAAATTCACTGTCCAAATGCGGCTTCGTATGTTTCAAATTGTTCGACGAGCCGTATCGCAACCTGAGACGCCAACTCTGTCGATGTGAAATTCTTGCCGAGCTCTTTTACATGCCATATAACGTTCTGGCCTTCGGCCCGCGGCTCCAACGACCATACTTCAGCCGGAACTGGCGGCTTGTCTTCAAGAAACACCCCCTGAGGACCGGAAGCGTTCCGGTCAAATCGTATGCTGCACTGCTGAGGAACTCCATTGCGAATTCCTCTGTCGATGAAGATAGCCGCAACGTTCTTTAATTGCAGGAAATCGGAATAGCATGCGCTATAAGGTTTCCACTCAAGCCGATTGCCTTCAACGGTCTTGCCAAATGTCAATGCTTTCGTCGCATTCTTCAAGTTTTGCCATTCGCCTGCTGCTCCCTGGACCACAACTTCTTCGGTGCCCCTAAGCTGATTCTGCCTCGCTTCACGCTCGCTCAAAAACTTATCAAAGTCGTTGTTTGCCATAACTCCGCCTCCTTGTCATGTAGTTACGGGAATTGCTTGGCAGTAACAGCTCTCCATATTTCCGATTCGATCGCCGCAATCTCTTCGTCGCGCAATTCCGGAAACTGCCGTCGCTTATTGGCGGAGAGTATGCCACGGTTTTGCCGAATAAACCGGACGAGCAAAGATGCACGTGCATTCGGCATATCGACGATCATCTTCACCGCTGCCATGGCCTTGTCGAAGACCCCAAGGAATTCAATTTCCTCTCTAAGATCTTTGCGAATGGTCTCGGCCACGGCTTCATATAGATACTCCGTCTGTGGCGTCGCATCGTAGTACCGATATAGCTTGTCGGTACTGCTCAGAACACTGAGCCGTTGCCGATCGTCCATTTCATACTTGATCAGGGGCATGGTGTTTTTGGAAAATGCGTTTAATGCCGCGTCATATGCTTTCGGTGCACGAAGCATGGCTGCGGAAACTGGGAAAAGCACACCCTGCGGAGCGAAATTCAATTTTGCCAAGCTGTGATGGATAAGAAAGCGGTGGATTCTGCCGTTTCCATCTTCAAAAGGATGAATTAAAACGAAACCGAATCCTGTGACCGCCGCTGCGCAAATAGGATCGACTCCGCCGCTTTCGATACGAGAAACCATGCGCATCCAGCCGTCCATGAGGCTGGGGACATCTTCCGGTTTGGGGCAGATAAAGTGGACGATTTCAGAGTAATCGGACGCAGTTTGACCAACATAGTTTTGAGTGGAACGCCAATCCCTTTGCGCGTAGCGTGCATCCACGATGGAGTTCTGCAGTTCCACGAAGGCCTGTTTGTTGCTGGTGTCGAAGTCGTCCGCTCGTCCTAGTGCCGCCACAAATCGCAGCGTCCTTTCCGTACCTGGCACCTCACCCTCGAT